>OGPT01003055.1_pt1 | contig 12604 bp, 9 predicted proteins | sample 1552951 | NCBI WGS metagenome assembly OGPT01 (sample SAMEA2580224, study PRJEB22360) | human gut metagenome | biome: human gut; feature: human-associated habitat; material: faeces | place: Denmark | collected 2008/2010
TTTACGATATCCTCCTTCTTTTTCCCGGGGGCGGCCCCCCAGCCGCTCCACATCAATTCCATTTGGCGTGACACGCGTCTTTTCCGCCGGGCAGCCAAGTTCCAGTTGCAGCTGTCTTGCTCTGGCATACAGACTGGTAACAATATCCGCCTGATCATAAGCGAGAAGTGACATTTTTTTAAACTGCTCGATCCATATATTTTTATAAACACCGGCTACCCACGAAGCTTTAATGATTTCTTCTTCTCTTTCTCTCGTATAAATCCCATGCTCTGAAATCAACAATTCACAGCCATACAGATATTTCGCCATACTTCCCAGTACACCGGCATACCCTGTTGCCACACAGTGATACAGATCCGCTTTCGGAATCCGGCTCTTCAGTACCAAAAACAGCGGCAGATAAATAGAACGCATCGTCCAAAGGAAATCCGAAAAGACGATATGCGGATAATTTTTCCGGTAACACTCCGAAACCATGTGGTAAAAATCCGGTCCCATCAGCAGCTTATCCAGCGAAAAGGTACGATTCTGAAAAAGTTCAAAAATCACACTCCAGTCAATTTTCTGATTCAGGATAAGGCTTCTCACTGCCTGGTATTCTTTTTTTGTCAGGTGGATTTCTCTTCCCTTGCCGCCCGCGCCATCCCAGTCAAAATCTTCCAAATATACTTCGTGTACCTGCGTTACATTTTCCGGCAGTTCATACGCAAATTTTCCACTCAGGGAGCGGTTGGAAACAATCGCCAGTATTTGGAATTCAAGATTAGGAAACGAACGGATCATACTGTGGATCCAGCTCGATACACCGCCTACAACATAAGGGTAACAACCCTCTGCCACGATACATACCTTCATTCGGCTCTCCTTTCTGCTCTCAGTCCGAAAGCGAATAATATAGTTCATTTTTATTTTTCAATTTCAACGTAACTTCCTGCTGGTTTGCTGCGATCAAATACGCATCCTCTTCTATATTAACAATCGATGCGCCTTCCACGACTTCCGGCTCTTCCCCATGTGTCCGCAGGATAAACCACGTCGTCTCTCCGGTGACTGCCCCAAAAAGATTTAACCGAATCGTATTCCCTTCAAAGGAATCACTATAGTCCATCGCCAAAAAGTTTCGAATTTTCCGGTCTGCCTCAGATACCGTCGTCTTTTTAAAACTATCAAAGGCTTTCCAATATGTATTTGTGTTACTTGCAAATTTTTCATACAATACTTCCCAGCGATCCTCTTTTTTCTGTGGCCATAAAATCTGTTTTAGATCAAACACAATATTCGAATACGCAAGCGATGTCTGGAGACTCTTCATCCGAATATCTTCCCGGTATGTGTGCGAGATTCCATCGCTTGTGATCGACTGCAGTGTCATCGTGCCACCTTCCTTTGCCACGACAGCATCTTCCAGAAAATCCCCGACAAGTGTCGTCACCGTGGAGAACGGAGCCTGGGTAAGCACTTTTTCATAAGCTTCTTTCTGCGCCTTTGTCACATAGGCTGCCCCATACTGATACCGGCTGTCTGCCTGTTTCATAAGCAAGGCATCTTTCTTTGCTTTCTCCAACGGATCAATAATTCCAAAATTATCCAGTGAAATTGCTGCTTCTGCTGATTTTTCACGCAGTTCTTTCAGGTAAAAGATCAATTGCTTCGGATCCGGCAGATTGCCGTCACTATAATCCATCTGCGGGGAAAAGAAACAGGTCAGTTTTGCCCCGGACTGTTCCTGATTTGCACAAAGTCCCGGCCAAATAATATCGCGAAATACCGCAAGCGACTCACGGCTGTATAGTTTTTTCATTTGCGCTTTATTTTCACTGGCAAATCCGGAAAAATTAGCAAGTGACATATTCTGGGCATTTATGACCGGATAAATTTCATACCGATGCAGTTCCGTCATCATCGCATCTAAAAATCCGATTCCGGTGCAGTCTTCCATATAATCGCCGTTCACAGCAAACACCTTTGCCTCTCCGACCGTCGCCCGCCAGAGTATCGCCGGCAGCTGCTCATTTTTTACCGACTCATCGGCAAGCATACCGACCATATACGTTTTGCAGCCGGATTCCAGCAGATACCACGGCATATGATCAGGCAGATCCTGCCGTTCTTCTTTTTCTTTGTCATCTGCCGGCTGATAAATCGCCTGTCCGCCGAGCAGAAATCCATCAAATAAGTTCACGCCGGTCAATTCCACATCTTCCTGCCTGATCTTCCGGATTCCGAGCACTTTCCGCCAGCGACTGCTCATCGCGATCGTGTGTACATCAGGCAGATTGCAGAATACAAAAGAGATTCCCTGATTGGCATACGAAAGTACCTGATCGAGATCTGCTTCCGAAATCACGGCCTCTTTTTGAATCAGAATGATCTCACTCTGCTTTGCCGTCTCTTCCGGACACTCACCAAGAGAGTCAAACGTTACCAGCCGGCGCTTGGTATATTCACACCACTGCGCCGCAACTTTTCCATATTTTTCCTGCTTTTCTCCGATAAACAAAACCATTTTCCGGCGCTTCTGACATTCACTCGTCTTAATATTTCCCTTTTTTTGCAAATACAAATTGGTGTCATACGTATTACCATTTTCTTTTACCACCTGCGTAAACTGAAACATAAACAGCAGAACAAACATCATCATGATCAATATAAAAAATCTACGTTTAGAAATCATATCATTCCCCCCCTGTCTTCTCTAAATTATACCTGTAATCAATAGCAAAATTGAACAAGCGATACGGATTCTGCTTGATCTTATAGCATACAAAATCCTCGGTTTCGCAGTATACACTTACATTTGTCGGATACAATCGTTCAAATTCTTTCGCCCAATAATACAAACGCGACATTAAAATCCAGCGGTATTCTCCTTTATACATCGCGATTCCGCCGACATTTGGAAGTTCCTTTTCTGCCCCTTCCACTGAGACAGACTGACCGCTTTTTTCATAATGTTCGGTATAATCAAGCGGCACCTTTTCTACAAAAACATAAACACTATCCGTCGGGATTTTAATATTTAACTCTTCTCCAGGTTTAGCATTTTTATATTCCATCTCCCGCAAAAAGGAGATCAATTCATAATGATATCCATGATACAGCCCCATCTGTGTCTCGTCATTCGCAGAGACAATGGTCCACGTATTGTCTTCCTCTTCCTTGATAATGCTGGTCAGGCAGGCAAGGGCTTCATTCGTGACAAGTGCTGTATTTTCCACAAGCGGTTTGCGGTGATTTCCGTCCCACAAAAGGAGAACAATCGCTCCGATGCATGCAAACGAAATCAGATCTCTTACCACCCGACAGGATCTCGGAAATACGATAAGTCGGATAACTGCATCCAATGCAAAACCAAAAACGACCGGCAGCATATAAGCAAAATAGATTCGGCAACGGCTTCCATCCATCAATTCCGGTATTCCTAATTCTTTCGCCGTCTGTAAGATCCACAAAAGCACCATAAACCATCCCATGGACATAAGCATCGCGCCATATTGGCGTTTTTTCAGCAGGAAAAATAAGAAGCCAAACACAAAAAGCAGCGCAAATGCGCCGACCACCACCATCACATACCATGCCTGTGCCTCATTTAAGACCGCATCCTTTATTGTCATTGTCAGTTTATTCCATACACGAAGAAGTTTCTGTGTCAACGGTACATCCAGATGTCTGGTCTTTTCCAATGCTTCTTCCGTATCTACTGTATTTTCCTGTAAAAGATTTCCATCACTGTCATAATAGTACACTGTCGCATTGCCGGAAATTTGCTGTACGGCTCCGCCATCGGTATTCTCAGCATTTTGCGCACTGTCTCCCTGAATGACACTCATTCCCCAGCCAAGACTTCCCTGAAGAGGGGTTCCCGAAATAAAGGCTGCTGCCATCGGAAGAACCGCCGAAAACACACCAAGAAAACAGGCAAGCACGACGCGCCAGAAATATTTTCCACGCACAAACCAGCCAATATACCCCAGCGCGATTCCCACGCAGAACAATCCGGCGATCATCGTATCATAAAAATGGACAGCAAGTGTCATGCCAAAACTCATGGCAAAAAATGTCAGACACCATGCCGACGATAATCTTGTCTTTTTTCCCTGTATTTCCCGTTTTCTTGCCGCAAAAAAGCGAAAGGCAAAATATGCTGACGGCAGGATAAAAAGCATCCCGTATTCCTGTGGAAGAACGGCAAAAAACCGTAGATACGTCGATGGCTGCAAAAAGTTTCCCAGTATATATACCAACACTACTGCATAAGAAACATAGCGGCTTTTGCAGCAAAGCCGTAAAAAAGCGAGCAGCACAAGATGGATTGCGATTGTCTGTACCAGCGAAAAAAGGCACATCAACACATAACTGTCGATTTGAAACACTGCATGCAGATAATAAATAATACAATGGTAACCAAACGGATACACACCATCGATAAAAATATTGTTTTCTTCCATTCCATTGATCCAGTATAGATGGACCGGCGTATCGGAGGCAGTATATCCATATACTTCCAGTTTTCCCACGCCGTAAAACCACGCCGCCACACACATAACCGCTAACACGAGCAGCCACTCCAGCGGATGTTTCAAAAAGGCTTTTCCGAGATATGCCACCATCCATTGAATCCGTTTAAAGATCCGTTTTCCCAGCTGGTACACGACCCGTTTTCCGCTGACATGACCGGTGGCAAGTTTCCGAAGGGTTTCCCATATATTTCCTATCCTCCCCAATACCTGTATGTGATTCAGGCGGATCCAGACAGCAAATGCCGGAATTATGGTCCCAAGTAAAAGTGTCCATCGGTTTGAAATATGCAGAAGCTGGAGCAGAAAAACAAGATTCATCAAATAAAAATTTCCGACAAGAAAACTCATCAGCAATTTTTCCGTCATACGCTGTTTTTTCAGTCGTGTACGCATCACAAAAAACGGAAGGACGGTTGTCATTCCGAGATACGCACAAAAAATCTCTATGAATTTTATGATCATAAATACTTTCATCGACATATCATTACTTCCTTATGACTGAAATACGCGGATCAGTTCCAATGTTTCATTATCGATCACCACATCGGACTGCTTTAATTGCTCAAGCACCCGAAAAAAGGCTTCTCTGTCTCCACACGAAAAATACAGTTTCAATTGACAGGTGTACGTGGACAGCCGCTTTGGAAAATATTTCACGGCACGTTCACACCACACCCGGCACCGCTCGTAATCTTTGATCTCCAAAAGTCGCAGCGAAATGTCTTCAAAATACTCTCCGGACATTTTATCCGGTTCTTTATCATATAAAATCTGGCACACAGATGCCATTCGGAGCACCATATCTTTCTGCTCCATATCCGTAAACACCCGCTGGCTCAGCACCGGATTCATATATTCGATCAGCAGGCGTACGTGCACCAGCTGGTCTTCCTTTTCTTCCAAAATCTCATTGTAGACATTTTGCACCATCACACGGAATCCATTGAGCTCGTCCTGCAGAACCGACGCCGCATAATGTGATGTCTCCGAATCTTCACTGTCAAGTGCTTTGGCAATCGACGCAAGGGAGTTTCTCGTATCGGCCCGCACGACATTGAGCATGAGATTTCGTAGATTTGTCTTATCTGTGATAACCAATGCTTCTTCCATCGGAACCATCGACCTTCCGCGCTCTTCATCTGCATGCAAAAAGGTCTTTACACGATCTTTCCGAAATACAACATCCTCGAGATCCACATCTCGTTTTATTATATAACGAAAGATCAAGTATGCCGTCAGCAAAAATAAAATGCCTGCTCCCGGGCAGAGAATAAGTACCATTGTCTTCGCCATAATTTCAATATTATTCATATTTTTCTTTGTTTTCTGCCAGATTGCATAAAACACAGCAATCACAAAGTTAAGAAAAAATAAAATAAGCAATCCCTTCATCCCATCACCTCGCGATCCGGTCAATGATACGACTGTTGAATCCCGCTTTCATAAAACGATTTACTACGATCTGCGCCTCTTTTTTTACAGTGTTTGACAAAAGCACATACAATTTCCCGTCGTCCATCGTCCCCAGATAATCCGTCTGACGCAGATTATCCAAAAGAATTTCTTCACTACGCTTAAATGTTGCCGAATCACATTCAATCTGCAGCAGCGTACATTCCGTAAGGTTCTTTTTCTTGGCATTATAATAGGCCTGTACAAGAGACGTAAATGCCTCGGCCTCCAAAATCTTCGTATCTGCCAGATACCGGCGTTCTTCCAGTGCTGCCAAATACCGGTTTGCACGCAGTACGGCATTCTGGATCAGATAACTTACCACGACAAGACGATTCGCCTCGCCTAACGTCATACGTTCCCACGGAAGTCCCCAAAGCATAAGGATCATTTGCATTTCCTCATTGTCATAGATAGCATTAGCCATAAGCGGATAAGACATATCAAGATTTCGATTGATATACACACGTTGTTCTTTCAATGCCTCATACATATCCGGCATATCCTGATAAAGAATCGAGTTTCCCAGTTTTCGTGCCTCATTCGATGTTGCCGAAAACATACGCGCATACCCGGAACGATGCACCGTGTATATGGCTACATCCGGGCAATTCAGCAGATCTCTGACAATTTCTACCGCATGGAACAATACTTCTTCCGGCATATATCTCTCCAGCGAAGACGTAATGCTGTAAATCTTTCCGATGCTGTCTTTCTGGTCCACCACCTGCTGTTCTAATACGTCCTTTACACGAACATTACTGTTATTGATGTCTTTTATATCTCCCAGCTGGTGATTGAGATTATCCTGTATTTCCGCACTTTCCTGCCGGATATCTCGAATCTGATCGCGCATGTACCCCACCACAAGTCCCAAAATGAACAACTGTGCCATCCAGACATAGGTTGTATAATCCAGCATAACCTCAAAACCGCTTCTTGTATACATCTGTCGGAACAAATATCCGCATACAGCAAGAACAGCAGAAAAAAGTGCCTGATGCTGTCCGTGCACGATAGCAAATAAGAGCACATAAAACAGATAAAAATCAAGTCTTGAAAAATACTGGCTTCCTACGGTACGATTATTTAACATAAAAAAGGGAATAAAACATACCATGTTCTCTATAAATGGAAATATCGCTTTTAAAAGCCAGCCAAACTGCCGCAGCATCCGCTTTCCAAGCGATAATTTTTCTTCGGTTTCATCGACAAATACCGCGCGGTTCTTTTTCATATATTTTACAATTTTCTTTACCCCTTCTTCGCGTTCATGCCGGATCTTCGACGGAAATTCTTTCGAAAATCTCTCATTTGACAAAACCCGCCGTCTACTGTCTGCCCGCTTTACTTCAAGAACCGTAATATGGCCTCCGAGTACCTCTTTGATTTCCTGCGCCAGCTGCCACTCACTGACCGGATCCCCGGAAGACAGATGGTAGAATGAATACTCCCTATGTTTTGCTGCCATCACTTCATAAATAAATTCCACCGCATCGTCTTCATACAAAAGCGAATATATATTTTCCTTATCTGCTGAAATGTAATTCGCTTTTAATGCACTCATGCACAAGGACGCACATGGATTCTGTATCGCTTCCGCAATAGTTTTTGGAATCTGATACAGATGATCAAGCCGCAGCACGGTAACATCTTTTCCCCAGTTTTCGGAAAAGTCCCAGCAAATTTCTTCTGCCTGGATCAATGCGGTTGTCTTCGCACTGTCTCCCCACACCGCATCCTCTTCCTTGATATCTTCGTTGCTTCCCTGTCCAAACACTTCATCCGAAGAAAGGAAAAAAAACCTAGTATTTTTTTCTACCGAATACGAAAGTAAAATATTCATGATAGCAGAAATAAAGCGAACTGCCTCTCTTTCGCTTTCATTCCAGTTAAAATTTGTATCGTATGCTCCCATAAACAAAATGCTGTCCGGACACACACTCTCAAATATTTCTTTAAGGCTGTCACTGTCATATGTAAATGTATACGTCTCAAATACTTTTTCATACCCTTTTCGTGCATAGGATTCTCCGGTCAGAAGACTGACACGGTGTCCCTCTTTTTTCAGTTTAACGATCATATGATTCGTCAGACTTCCGGGACCTCCAATAAGTAATACATTCATTACAATACCTCCACGATGGGTTTCAGATATCAATATTATTTTGTCTCAACTGCTCTATAAATTGCTCGATATCGTGTTGAATCTCTTTTTTCTGTCCTTCGTTTCCTTTTGAAAAAAACTCTGCCATTTCTTCCGTATTTTTTCCATCTTCCAGCATTTTCCATATTTCTGTTGCTGTTTCATTGAGTTCAAGCGGCCTTGGAATCACGCTTCCTTCCGGGTTTGTATCGGACAGCCAGTACGTTCCCGCCGCATACCGCAACTGATATCGTTTCATATTATCCCCGCCTTCCGGTATCTGACAAAGTTTCTGTAAAATGCAGACGAACCATAAGCTTCATACCAAAGGAAAGAAGTCCATACCAACGTACCTTCATACAAAAGGAAAATCCACGGATCATACATCGCCACAGAACCGAAGGAATCTCCTTCGTCTGTTTTCTTCCCGCCATTTTACAAAACCATGGTCTACAATATTCATCTTCCCCATATCTCTGCAAAAGATTCCGGGCAGAGCCATATTTTCCTTCCGGATGCTGTTCATTCATGATGGCATCAAACGCCGCAGCAAATACGATCAGATACCCAACCAGATTTTCCTGCTCTTTCTTTTCTTCTGCCCGCAAAACTGCCTCAGTCTCCCTAGCGATTCCGATCCAGTTTTCCACCGAATCACTGCGGTACTGATATGACAACGACGCACTATTCTTTCGGTATATGTAAACCTGCTCAAAAAGAAACGCATAGGATGCTCCTCTTGCATAACAAGTCAGATTAAACAATTTGTCTTCGCTATACCGGTATTTGCAAAACCGGATCTGCTTTTCTTTCAAGAAAGAAATTCGGTACATTTTTCCCCATACATAGGACAAATTTCCACAGGAGAAAAAAGCATAGAACCAAAACGCCTCACTCTCTCTTGGATTATCTGAAAATGCTTTAACAGACTTTGCCGGAAGAAGTTTTCCTTCCCATAATCTGGAATATTCTCCACAAACAATATCTGCCTTCGTTTTCTCCAGACATTCCGCCATTTTGGAGAACACATCCGGGCTTGGGAGAACATCATCGGCATCCACAAACACTACTGCTTCCCCCTTACAAACATCAAGACCTCGTTGTCTTGCCATCGCGGTCCCTCTCTGCGTTTCTGTGATAATACGGATATTTTCAAATCTTTCCGCATATTCTTCACAAATCGTCCTGCTTCCGTCTTCCGAACCATTTTCGATCAAAATGATCTCGCTGTCTTTGTAGTTCTGAGAAATAACACTATTCAGACAAGGTCTGAGAAAACTTTCTGCATTATAAACCGGTATGATAACTGAAACTTTTATAATTAACTCACTTCTTCCTTCGGTTCTTAAACTATTATATAAAAACGCAAGCTTGACTGTCAACTGGTTTTTCTGTTATTGTAAAAAAACATTGCCACTGCCATCGCACAGATCAGCGCATATCCGATCCAGCTCAAAACATCCGGAATCTGTCCAAAGACGATAAATCCCATCGCCGCCGAAAATGCGGTTCTCCTTTTCGGAAAATTCTTTGTCCGGCAGAAGAATATTGGCCGCAGTGATAGCAAATATCAGAACGACTGCCGCAAGTCCGGCAAAAAGCAGATAAACCAATTGCATTCCACTCATCGGATGGAAGTCAAAGATCAGATAGGGCAACGTCACAAGACACGAAAATCCGGAGAAAAATGCTACCACAAAAGGTCCCTTTTCGCCTTTTTCTCCAAGCACACGCACATTGGTATACGCAAACCCGGCTCCCATACCGCCGATCAGACCGATCAACGCCGGAAAAGATACCAGCGACGCCCCCGACGGCTTCAAGATCAAAAGACTTCCGATAAACGCGCCGATGACAATAGCGACCTGCGGCAGCGAAATTTTTTCCTTCAGGATCAATATACTGAAAAGAATCGCAAAAAACGGTGACATTTTATTGAGCATGGACGCATCGGATAACACGAGATGGTCCACCGCATAAAAGTTGCACAAAATTCCTACCGTTCCTGCCACAGAACGAATCACAAGATATTTGATATTTTCTCTTTTCCCCGAAAAATGTACATGGTCTTTCTTCAAAATAACCAGTGCAAAAAACAAAGCTACTAAATTTCGAAAAAAACTTTTTTCAATCGATGGCAGATCTCCTGCCAGTTTTACAAACATTCCCATCAGGGCAAAACAAAATGCCGAGCAGATAATGAATAAGATTCCTTTATTCTTTTTATTCATTTTTGTAGCCTCCTATTCTTCGATGCCGGTCTTTAATTGCTCGCGAAGATACGTTGTCCGCGGATCTTTTGCCGGATGAAAGAAAGTTTCCACCTGATAAGCCTGTGCCACATAACGCACATCGTATCCTTTTTTATCCATCCAAAATCCATCCGATATTTTCATCTCATCGTCTCCTTGCTGATCGTCCACATGCTGTACCCCTGCATCTTCGCCGAATCGTAAATCGGCCGCAGATTCTTTTCCAATACCCGGCAGAATTTTCCTTTTTCGCATCCGCTTATATACAATTGTACCAAGGACCACGGCGTCACCAGATTGTCGCGGTAGCATTTTCCAAATATTTCCTTTATCTTTTCTTTTTCCTGCACACATTCAAACATCATAAATTGATTGTCCGCAAATCCTTGAAAATACTTATCCCATGCCGGCAGCCTATTGTTCTTGCTGCAATTCAACCGCTTCTCCATCGGCATGAGATTCCATAACTCATCATTGGCGACAAAAGACCACGGCACAAAATGATCGATATCAAAGTTTTTCTCTGACATTTTCTCTTCCGAATAAATGTCATATACCGGACGGAGATCCATAATTGATGTCCATAATTCCCGCACATAACGAAGTTTTCGAAGCTTTGTATTTTCTGGTTCCAATTTATAAATAATACCCGGAACTCCCGTGTTTCTCCCCTGTAAATAGCGCACTTTTTTCAGTTCGATCCATCCGTGGATCGTCGCATAATTATCGCGAAAAAACGGCTGCCATTTTTCATTGATGCGAACCATTTTCTGCCGTCCTTTTCCGTTTTGAATTTCATAGGGAAGACACTTGATAACATTTAATCCATGAATATATTCGATCACGCGCGCTGTTGAATTCCATATTTTGTCATTTCCTGTGATCTCCGGCATAAAGGGAGCAAGTGCCCGGTATGGCACATTTTTTATTAACTGATCTTTGACTTTTTTCAACTGGTCTTCCTGCTCACGAATCGCGGCAAGAATCTCTTCTTCGGATGCCTTACCGGAAAGCCCCGAATTTTTTTCCAAAAGAAGTACCGCCCGCTCTAAACTGTTCATCACTTCACCCTGTGTATTTTTCGGACCCAGATGCAGATGATATTCGACCACCGAATACCATGCGTCCACGATCATCCGGTCAAGCAATTCATCAAAAGAAAGTTCTGTTTTTCCGTACGAAAACAAGCTCAACAATGCGTCGAGCCAGTAAAACTTATAGCACTCTGTCGCATCGTCAAGCATATGAATAAAACTTTCCATATTCAATTCGTTTTTATAAATAAAATGTAATTTTGTATCCAAGAAACCACTCCCTTGCCGGTACGCTATTATCATACCATAAAAAGCGTGGTTCCGCAACACCTTCAATTTTTCTCAAAAGCCCATAAATTGCGGATCTGCCCCTGCAGTTCTTCATAGTCCCACAAAGTGCTTCTCGTACGGCAATTGGGGTCATTTACTTTGATTTCACCGTTTTCATATCCAGTCAGCACGATAAAATGTCCTTCTGTCGTAAAATCTCCCGGTCCGACACTGCATATAATCGGATGCTCCTTTTCCAATTCCCCCTTAATCCGGTTTCTGCTCAGAGAAATCTGCGTTCCCTGCACTCCCAATTTTTCTGCCCCTTCTGTCATAATACTCCACGAAGTTCCCGTCCCTTTTACATAATATCCGTTTTGTGTGGCAAATTCTGCAATTTTATCCGGTGTCATCGCATCATTTCCGGTCAATCCGATAACAACCATCGAAAGACACGTTGGTGCACAGCCGGACAGCCCCAATACATTGTCGCCATAGTCCTCATATCCCCATCGCTTGTCCCATTGAAGTAAGAGCGGAATTTTCTGCATTTTTTCCTTTCTTGTCAGCCCTCCTTTTGCTATATGCTCTGCATCGTTATAGTGTTTTACAAAATCTGCCATCTCCGGATTGTTGCATACCAGCGACAGCAAATGCTCCGAATACTGCTCCCTGTTGTCATATATTTCTTTTATTTTCGGCAGTTGTTCTGCCATCTTTTTTAATTTTGCATTCACTTGGTTTTGGGGCAGTTTTTCCGGCTTTGTAATAAATGTACCGGTTTCTTCTGCACTTTCTCCAAATCCCAATTCTTCATATCTTTTTTCAAATCAATTGTCCTATACTGCTTACTTTTTTGAAGTTTATTGGTCAAAAAAGCATCAGTTACCCTAGAGACTAACAAGTAATCCTTACTGTCCATAGAAT
>OGPT01003060.1_pt1 | contig 12588 bp, 11 predicted proteins | sample 1552951 | NCBI WGS metagenome assembly OGPT01 (sample SAMEA2580224, study PRJEB22360) | human gut metagenome | biome: human gut; feature: human-associated habitat; material: faeces | place: Denmark | collected 2008/2010
GGCCACCGCACCAAGGGCGCAAAGGTCGACGGCGTGCTCGTGCCGCTCAACACCAAGCTCGAGACGGGCCAGACCGTCGAGATCATCGCCGCCAAGGTGGGACAGCCGTCCCGCGACTGGCTCTCCGCCGAGAAGGGCTTTGCGGCCAGTCCGCGCACCCGCAACAAGGTCCGCCAGTGGTTCAACGCCCAGCAGACTGCGGAGCTCACCGCCCAGGGCCGCGAGAAGATCGACAAGGAGCTTGCGCGCCTCGGCAAGACTGCGGTCAAGCTCGAGGATCTCGCCAAGCGCCTCGGCTATGAGGGCGTCGACGAGCTCTGCCTTGCATACGGCAAGGAGGAGATCACGCAGACGGCGCTCGCCACCGCTGTGCAGCCGCCCAAGCCCGTCGCGCCCGAGCCCGACGAGGTCCTCATCCGCCAGTCCCGCAACACGGGCAAGAGCGACGTGCTCGTCGTGGGCGTCGATTCGCTTCTCACGCAGCTCGCCCGCTGCTGCCATCCCGTGCCGCCCGACGAGATCGTCGGCTACGTCACCCGCGGCCGCGGCGTGACGATCCACCGCGCCGACTGCCCGAACATCCGCAACATGTCCGAGCAGGACCACGGCCGCCTCATCGAAGTGAGCTGGGGCAGGGGAGGCGACGGCGTCTTCCCCGCCGAGGTCTTCGTCGTCGCGACCGACCGTCCCGGCCTCATCAGGGACATCTCGGAAATCTTCATGAAGGCCAAGCAGAACCTCGTGGGTATGAATTCCCAGAAGGTGAAGACCGACGTCCGCATGCGCTTCACGGTCGAGATCCCCTCGGCCTCGAGCCTGACGTCCACACTCACGGCCATTCGCGAGCTCAAGGGCGTCCTGTCGGCCCGTCGCTGCTGATTTCGCAGACCCCTTGAGGTGTGGTTACAAATAAAATACCGTAAAAACGGTAGGCGAGAAACTTCGGTTTCTCGCCTTTTTTCATTGTGCTACAGTGGTTTGCGGGTTTTTGTGTGCAGAGTGCCGAAAAAATATTTTTCGACGGTCTTGCTTTTTCAAAAATCTCAGGCATAATTTCGTTCTCACACGGCAGGCACGTAGCTCAGTTGGTTAGAGCATCACCTTGACATGGTGGGGGTCGTTGGTTCGAATCCAATCGTGCCTACCAGAATTTTATTTGGGATTTTGTTGAACGATGTGTTCTTCGCAGACTTTTCGCACAACAACACCCTCTCTTTGAAAAAATTGAGGGCGTGAGCGAAACGTTGTCCAACAAAATGTCCAAGGCAAAGAAGTGCGGCTCATGTCCGCACTTTTTTTTCGCCTGTAGAAAACGAGGTTAAAAATGGTTGCAATTACCCTTCCGGACGGCTCCAAGCGCGAATTCGCCGCCGCCGTCACCGTTGCCGATGTCGCCGCCGACATCGGTGCCGGTCTGGCCAAGGCCGCTCTCGCCGGCCGCGTCGACGGCAAGCTCGTCGACCTCTCCCATGTGATCGACAAGGACGCTCAGGTCGCCATCATCACGGGCCGCGACGCCGAAGGTGTTGAAATCATCCGTCACTCGACCGCCCATCTGATGGCGCAGGCCGTGAAGGAGCTTTACCCGGAAGCCCAGGTCACGATCGGGCCGGCCATTGAAAACGGCTTCTACTACGACTTCTCCTACAGCCGTCCGTTCACCCCCGAGGACCTCAAGGCCATCGAGGAGCGCATGGACGAGATCGTCAAGCGCAACATCAAGATCGAACGCATCGAGATGTCCCGCGACGAAGCCGTGAAGTTCTTCACGGATCTCGGCGAAAAGTACAAGGCCGAACTCATTGAAGCCATCCCGCAGGGTGAAACGATCTCGCTCTACCGTCAGGGCGACTTCACCGACCTCTGCCGCGGCCCCCATGTGCCGTCCACGGGCGCGCTCAAGGTGCACCGTCTGATGAAGGTTGCCGGCGCCTACTGGCGCGGCGACTCCAAGAACGAGATGCTCCAGCGCATTTACGGCACCGCCTGGGCCACGAAGGACGACCTCAAGGCCTATCTGATGATGCTTGAGGAAGCCGAAAAGCGCGACCACCGTCGCCTCGGCCGCGAGCTCGACCTCTTCCACCTCCAGGACGAGGCCCCGGGCATGATCTTCTGGCATCCGAAGGGATGGGCCCTCTGGCAGGTGATCGAGCAGTACATGCGCCGCATCTACCAGGACAACGGCTACGGCGAAGTCAAGGCTCCGCAGCTTCTCGACCGCTCGCTCTGGGAACGTTCCGGTCACTGGGCCAAGTATCGTGACAACATGTTCACGACCGAGTCCGAGAACCGCTACTACGCCCTCAAGCCGATGAACTGCCCGGGCCACATCCAGATCTTCAACTGCGCGCTGCGTAGCTACCGTGATCTGCCGTTCCGCCTCGGCGAATTCGGCCAGTGCCACCGCAACGAACCCTCCGGCTCGCTCCATGGCATGATGCGTGTTCGCGGCTTCACCCAGGACGACGGCCACATCTTCTGCACGGAAGACCAGATTCTCGCCGAATGCGAAGCCTTCACGAAGCTCGTCAAGGACGTCTACCAGGACTTCGGCTTCACCGAGATCGCCTACAAGGTCGCCACGCGCCCCGAAATGCGCATCGGTGAGGACGCCGTCTGGGACAAGGCCGAGCATGCCCTGATGCAGAGTCTTGACGCTCTCGGCATCAAGTATGAAGTTCTTGAGGGTGAAGGCGCCTTCTACGGTCCCAAGATCGAATATCATCTTAAGGACTGCCTCGGTCGCTCTTGGCAGTGCGGCACCATCCAGGTGGACTTCCAGATGCCGGGCCGCCTCGGCGCCGAGTACGTCGCCGAAGACAACTCGCGCAAGGTTCCCGTCATGCTTCACCGCGCCATCCTCGGTTCTCTCGAACGCTGGATCGGCATGCTGATCGAAGAATACGCCGGCGCCTTCCCGACCTGGCTCGCCCCGGTCCAGTGCGCGGTCGCCTGCATCACGGACGCCCAGAAGGACTACGCCGACGAAGTCGCCGCCAAGCTTCACGCTGCCCGCATCCGCGTGCAGTCTGATTTGCGCAGCGAAAAGATTAACTATAAAATCCGCGAATTGAGCCTGCAGAAGATTCCGTACATTCTCGTCGTGGGCGAGAAGGAAAAGCAGGCCGGTTGCGTGGCGGTTCGCGCCCGCGGTGGCAAGGACCTCGGCTCGATCAAGCTCGATGACTTCATCGCGATGATCAAGCAGGAGGACGAAGCCCGCTCGCCCTTTGCGCACTAACCGCAAAACTAACGATTTAGGAGATTGTCATAGCACAAGATCGCAAGCATCGGATCAACGGTGAGATCCGAGTTCCTGAGGTCCGACTGACCGGCGTCGATGGCGCCCAGATCGGCATTGTCCGCACTGCGGAAGCCCTGCGCATGGCTGAGGACGCCGACGTTGACCTCGTTGAGATCGCGCCGAACGCCCAGCCGCCGGTCTGCCGCCTGATGGACTACGGCAAGTTCCGTTATCAGGAACAGAAGAAGGCTCAGGAAGCCAAGGCCAAGCAGAAGGTGATTCAGGTCAAGGAAGTGAAGTTCCGCCCGGTGACGGACGAAAACGACTTCCAAACGAAGCTCCGCTCCCTGGTGCGATTCCTCAATGACGGCGACAAGGCCAAGGTCACGCTGCGCTACCGCGGCCGTGAAATGGCTCACCAGCAGTTCGGCATGGAGCTGATGGACCGCATCCGCACGGAGCTCGCCGAAGTGGCTCAGGTTGAACATCAGCCCAAGCTCGAAGGCCGCCAGATGATCATGGTGCTGGCTCCTAAAAAGAAAAAGTGATTTTTTCACACACTGCCTCAAAATTGAGGTAGAATTCTGTCTTTCCCAAAAAACGGACCGCAAGTCGGTCCGTTTTTTGGATAACAAGTGAGCCTCGGGCTTGAGAAAGTTCCCGTCGTCTGGATGGGGCGCCTGTGGTTCATCAAATAAAGAGGTAACGGCAAATGCCGAAGATGAAGACTAAGCGCGCTGCCGCCAAGCGTTTCAAGCCGCGCGCCAGTGGCTCGATCAAGCGTGCCCACGCTACGAAGCGTCATATCCTTACGAAGCGTACGACGAAGAACAAGCGCCAGCTCCGCGGCATGGTCGATATCCATGAATCCGATATCGCTTCCGTGCGTCGCATGCTGCCTTACGCCTAATTAAAGGAGATATAGAAGATGCCCCGAGTTAAGCGTGGTGTGACGGCTCGTGCCCGTCATAAGAAAGTTTTCGCCCTTTCCAAGGGCTTCAGCCTCCGCCGCAACAACGTCTACCGTGTTGCCAAGCAGGCTGTCATGCGCGCCGGTCAGTATGCCTATCGTGACCGCCGTGACAAGAAGGGTACGTTCCGCCGTCTGTGGATCGCCCGTATCAATGCCGGCGCTCGCGCCAACGGCATGACCTACTCCGTGTTCATGAACGGCCTCAAGAAGGCCGGCATCGGTCTCGACCGCAAGGTCCTTTCCGACATGGCCATCTTCGACAAGGAAGGCTTCGCCTCCCTCGTCAACCAGGTCAAGGGTGCCTAATTCGAAGCATGTCCGGACGGACGGTTTGCACTGAATCGTCTTGCTTTCATCCGGAAGCTTTGAGAAGAAGAGACTCGGTATTCGCTGGGTCTCTTTTTTTTCGCCCTTTTTTCCGTCCTTCGAGGACTCCGAGGCCGCAGCGCTTTCCCGTGAAAGCCTGCGGTCTGTCGCTTTTGAGCAAAAAAAATGGACATGATGACAAACCGTTCATCACCCATCTATGATGAAAAATAAGGAGCAGGTGCATCGCCAACCATTCAGATCAGCTCATGAAGAGATACGGGTGCGACGCAGATCTCGGTGTGGTGATGAGGGCTTGGTTCCTGCGAATCTTTCATGATGCGACTTCGGGCCGCAGGGGGGCGTGCTTTGCTCTCATCTTTTTCATGAAAAAAAGAGGCCGAAAGGCATCAGAATTTTCCCTAGGGCGTTGTGCCTAGACGGAGGGGGGTCTGTTCTCGTCAAAGTGACGAAAACGACTGCGCCTTCGGTGGGGTTCGTCGAAGCTCCTGCCGAAGTCTTGTCCGGGCGTCGGGGCGTCTAGTACAAACGCCCGAGGCAGTCCGAAAGTCGGCGCAGGTATACTGCGATGCGTGGTAAACCCCGACAACGGATCACCGCCGTCGCTGGGGCGCCTTTCGCAGAAGAACGATTCAATCGTCTTCACTTCAACCCTCCCTCCGAAAAAGGACAAGACTCATGGCGGATCCCAAGACTCAGACTGCCTGCGAGGAGAATCCGAAGGTGGGCTTCGGCGCGTACATCGCGCTCGCGCTTGCCTTCATCATCTTCTCCGGCGTCTTCTACAAGATGCCCGACGCCTACAAGTGGCTCGGCGCCTTCGACTACACGACCCTCATCGGCAAGTACGGCACCATCGCCGGCACGGCCAGCAACTTTCAGGGCTCCGGCGGCTTCAGCGCCCGCGCGGGCTTCCTCTTCTCCCTCAATCTGTTCCCCGGTGTCATGCTCGCCATGGGCCTCATTGAGGTGCTCTCCTTCTACGGCGCTCTGCGTGCCGCTCAGGTCATCCTGACGCCGCTCCTCAAGCCGATCCTCGGCGTGCCGGGCTACACGGGCCTTGCCCTCATCACCGACCTTCAGTCCACCGACGGCGGCGCCGCCATCACGCGCGCCCTGCACGACGAAGGCCGCATCACGACGAAGAACCTCGTGACGATCTGCGCCTGGCAGTATACGGGCGCGGGCTGCGTGTCCAACTACTACTCCACCGTCTCCGGTCTCTTCACGCTCTTCACCGTGAAGGTCTGGATCCCGATGGCCCTCATTCTGGTCCTCAAGTTCGTGGGCGGCGCTCTGATCCGCACCATCCTCAGCACCGTTTATCGCAAGGACTTCGAAAATGACTAATCACTCCACCACCTCGAAGAATCCCTTCGACATCTTCATCGTCGGCCTGCGCAAGGGTCTCGACATCGGTCTCTACAGCCTGCTGCCGAACGTGCTGATGGCCTTCGTGCTCACGTACATGCTGAATCTCTTCGGCGTCATGAAGTTCCTCGGCGACACCTGCGGCGGCGTGATGGGCGCCTTCGACCTTCCGGGCGAGGCCATCACGGTGCTTCTCGCCACGTGGCTCTCCTGCGGCGCCGGTGTCGGCGTCATTTTCGCGGCGTTCCCGCCAGCCTGGCCGCTGCCGGCCAGCTCAACGCCCATGACGTGACGATTCTCGCGCCGGCCTTCATTCTGATGGCCTCCCAGATCCAGTACATGGGCCGTCTTCTCGGCGTGGCCAACTGCCCGAAGAAGTACTGGCCGCTGCTCATGTTCAACAGCGTCTTCATGGCCTGCCTTGGCATGATCGTGATGCGCTTCGTCGCCTGACCGCGTCCCTGAGCAATCACAACCCGAAAGCCGACGGCTTTAGCCGCCGGCTTTCGCGCTTTCCGGTTCTTCAAAATTTTGGGAATGCAGACAAGTCGTTGTAAAATAAGATTTTTCGTCGGTCCTCTCTTGCGATGGGAGCCTCTTGCGAAAAGAAGCCGGAGACCATTCGGGCCTTTTTTCGCAACAGGCTGTCGCAGCAGGCATCCTCCGCGTCAGGCGTTACCCTCGGATGAGGATGCGCGGCCGCCATGGACCGGACGGGTGATCCCGCCCGGTTTTACAACATCAAAGTCGAGATCAGTGAACATGCAGGATCTTTCCGAACTCATCGAGTCCGCGCGTCAGGACTTCGCTCAGGCAGAGCAGCCCGCTGCCCTGGAAGACGCCAAGGCCAAGTACATCGGCAAAAGCGGCGCCGTGACGGCTCTCATGAAGAGCCTCGGCCAGCTCGCGCCCGAAGAGCGCCGCGCCCGCGGTCAGGAAATCAACAAGGCCAAGGCCGCTATCGAAGCCGCGCTCAACGCCCGCCGCGAACAGCTCGCTCAGGCCGCCATGCAGGCCAAGCTCGCCAGCGAAGCGATCGACGTGACCCTTCCGGGCCGCGTCCGCACCGAAGGCGGCATCCACCCCGTCATGCGCACATGGATGCGCATCGAGGAGATCTTCCGCTCCATCGGCTTCGACGTTGCCGACGGTCCCGAAATCGAAAGCGACTGGTTCAGCTTCACGGCCCTCAACAACCCGCCCAACCATCCCGCCCGCTCCATGCAGGACACGTTCTACGTGGACATGAAGGATGAAACCGGCAAACAGCTTCCTTTAAGACCGCATACCTCTCCGATGCAGGTTCGTTACGCCCGCACGCATGAGGCTCCGATCAAGATCATCGCCCCGGGCCGCACCTACCGCGTCGACTCCGACGCTACGCACTCCCCGATGTTCCATCAGGTCGAAGGCTTGTGGATCGGTGACGACGTGAGCTTCACCGACCTCAAGGGCGTCTACAGCGACTTCCTGCGCCGCTTCTTCGAGACGGATGACCTCGTCGTTCGCTTCCGTCCGTCCTACTTCCCGTTCACCGAGCCGTCCGTTGAAGTTGACATGATGTTCACGAGCGGCCCGCGCAAGGGCAAGTGGCTCGAGATCTCGGGCGCCGGCGAAGTGCACCCGAACGTCGTGCGCAACTTCGGCCTCGATCCTGAAAAGCACATCGGCTTCGCGTTCGGCTCCGGCCTCGAGCGCCTCACGATGCTCCGCTACGGCATCGACGACCTGCGCCTCTTCTTCGAAGGCGACCTGCGCTTCCTGCGTCAGTTCAACTAACCGGGCCAACCATCGAAAGGAATTACTGAAATGCTGTTTACAGAAGAGTGGCTGCGTCAATATTGCAATCCGCAGCTCAGCACCGAAGAGCTTGCCGAAACGCTCACGATGGCCGGCCTTGAAGTCGAGGAGGTCACGAGCGTGGCTCCCGCCTTCACGGGCGTAGTCGTCGCCGAGGTCCTCACCTGCCGCGATCATGAGAACTCCGACCATCTGCACGTCTGCGAAGTGAATGCCGGCACGGGCGAAACGCTCCAGATCGTCTGCGGCGCCCCGAACGTGCGCGCCGGCATCAAGGTCGCCTGCGCCACGATCGGCGCCGTCCTGCCGGGCGACTTCAAGATCAAGAAGTCCAAGTTGCGCGGCGTCGTGTCCATGGGCATGCTCTGCTCCGCCCGCGAACTCGGCATCAGCGAAGAGCACAACGGCATCTGGATTCTTCCGGAAGACGCGCCGATCGGCACGGACATCCGCGAGTACGCCAGGCTCGACGACTCCAAGATCGAGATCAAGCTCACGCCGAACCGCGGCGACGCGCTCTCCGTTACGGGAGTCGCCCGCGATCTCCATGCCGTGACCGGCGCTCCGCTCGTCATGCCCGCCATGGATCCGGTGCCCGCCACGTGCGAATGCGTCAAGCCCGTCGTGATCGAAGCCCCCGACCTCTGCGGCCGCTTCACGGGCCGCGTGATCCGCAACCTCAATCCCGCCGCCGAGACGCCGCAGTGGATGCGCGACCGCCTCGAGCGCGCCGGCATGCGCCACATCTCCGCGCTCGTCGACATCTCGAACTACGTCATGCTCGAGCTCGGCCGTCCGACGCACTTCTTCGACCTCGCCAAGCTTGAAGGCGACCGCATCACCGTGCGCTGGGCCCGCGAAGGCGAAAGCCTGAAGCTGCTCAACGAGCAGACGGTCGAACTCACGCCCTACTACGGCGTGGTCTGCGACGGCGACACGCCGTCGTGCATCGCCGGCATCATGGGCGGCGAAAAGAGCTCCGTCTCCGAAACGACGACCGACCTCTTCATCGAGGCCGCCTTCTGGCAGCAGCTCGCCATCCAGGGCCGCTGCCGCAAGCTCAACTTCTCGACGGACGCCGCCTACCGCTTCGAGCGCGGCGTCGACTTCGGCACGAACGCCCAGCACATGGAATACGTCACGCGCCTCGTCCTCGAGATCTGTGGCACGTCCGAAACCCGCGTGGGCCCGGTCGACGACCAGATCGTCAACCTCCCCGAAAGGAAGCCCGTCACGATGCGTGTCGCCCGCTGCCTGAAGGTGGTCGGCATGGACATCCCCGTCGAGGCCATGCACAACACGTTCACGCGCCTCGGCTTCGAATACACGTTCGACGGCGAGGTCTTCACGGTTCAGGCTCCGTCGCACCGCTTCGACATCGAGATCGAGGAGGACCTCATCGAGGAGGTTGCCCGTCTCTACGGCTACGAAAAGCTTCCCGACCGTCCACCGCTCGCCCGCATTGCGATGAAGTCTCCGAAGGAGGCCTCCCGCACGGGTCACGCGCTTCGCCGTGAAATGGCCGTCCTCGGCTATCAGGAGCTCATCAACTTCTCGTTCGTGCGCGAAGCCTGGGAAAAGGACTTCGCCGGCAACGACGCGCCGATCCGCCTGCTCAACCCGATCGCGAGCCAGCTTTCCGTCATGCGCACGCAGCTCGTGGGCGGTCTCGTCGACATCCTGAAGTACAACCTCAACCGCAAGGCCGAACGAGTCCGCGTCTTTGAGCTCGGCCGCGTGTTCTTCCCGGATCCCGCCGTGCTTGACGGTCCGTGGTCCGTCAAGGGCGTGCGCCAACCGTCCCACATCGCAGGCCTCGCCTACGGCACGGCCAGCGACGTTCAGTGGGGCGTCGAAGCCCGCCGCGTCGACTTCTACGACGTCAAGGGCGACGTCGAGCGCCTCGTCGCTCCGCTCAAGGCCCGCTTCGTGAAGGAGGTCTTCCCCGCCCTTCATCCGGGTCGCAGCGCCGCCATCTACGTCGGCGAAAAGCGTGTCGGCTTCATCGGCGAACTTCATCCGAAGCTCGTGCACGAATACGGCCTGCCCAATGCGCCGGTCGTCTTCGAGCTTGAGGTCGAGCCGCTTCTCACGCTCGAGCTGCCGCGCTACACGCCCGTGAGCAAGTTCCAGCCGATGCGCCGCGACGTCGCCGTCGTGGTACCTGCCGACTTTGAAGTGCAGGTTCTCATGGACGCCGTCAACGACGCCCGCGTCTCCGACGCCCGTCTCGGCGCGCTCGTCTCTTTCGGTCTCTTCGACCTCTATCGTCCGAAGACCGACGAGGGCGATGCCGAGAAGTCGCTTGCCTTTGCCGTCGAGCTCAACTCGACGGGCGAGGAGGCCCTTACGGACGCAGAGGCTGATGCAACGATGCAGGCCCTCGTCGAGGTGCTCGAACGTGCCGGTGCACGCCTTCGCGCTTGATCAACGTCTTCATCCTGCGATCTGCGCCCTCTCCGTGAGGGCGCAGGTCGAGAATCCTTATGAAATCCTTCACTGAATCTGGTGTCCTCTTCCCCGACGACTGGGAGAACGAGCCCGAAGAGCCCGCGGTTCCGCCGCCCGCCCCCGAGCCCAAGCCCGAGCGCAAGGTGCGTGACACGGCCGCAAGGCCCGCCCCGAAGCTCGCGTCCGAGGACGAAGACCTGGACTACGGCACGCCCTGCTTCAAGAGGGCGGACCTGGTCGATCTGCTCTGCGAGGAGCACGGGTTCGATGTCGCCGAGAGCCGCGCCTTCGTGGCGGAGTTCTTCGACATGATCTTCGACCATCTCGTGCAGGGACATATGGTCAAGCTCTCGGGACTGGGCAGGTTCTCCGTGCGCTACAAGGCGCCGAGACCCGCCCGGAACCCCTGGACGGGCGAAACGGTCATGCTCGAGGAGCGTACGGTGGTCTGCTACCAGTCCTCCGACACTCTCAACACCCGCGTCACTGCGAAGCTTCGTGAGAAGAAGAAGGGCTGAAAACGCCTGCAAAAAGGCAGGGCTATCACGTAAATATGGTATTTGAAGAAATGCTCTTGCTTTTTTCGGCAAGCTAGGATAAACTTCAAATCCTTCGGGGCGTAGCGCAGCCTGGTAGCGCACTTGCATGGGGTGCAAGGGGTCGCGAGTTCGAATCCCGCCGCCCCGACCAAATCCAGGAAAAGAGGTTGTTCAGAAATGAACAGCCTCTTTTTTTTCATCCGTACCTAGCGCCCGGGGGCCTCCGGTCGTTTCGAGCCGTAAGGTTCCCTTGAGGTTCGCGGTCTAACATTCATGATGCAGGCGTCCGCACGCGGCGGGCGCCTTTCGATTCCACGACCCAAGGAGAGACGTCATGACGCCGCAGGAAGCCGTCAGTGCATTTTTCAACACCATGAGGAGCGAGACCGATCAGGCGGGTCTCATGTACTCGCAGTTCGCCGTCGTTCAGGCGCTCGATTACGTCATCGACCGCTGGGAGGATCTCAACCCGCTCGCCCGCGACAAGGCGGGGAACCGCACTCGAGAATGGCTCGAGCACCTTGAGACGGTCTTCGGCGGCATGAGCACCGAGGAGCTCTGCGCGCACAAGTTCGACTTCTCCGCCGAGCTTCGCGACATCGCCGACCGCGGCTTCACCGAGGACCGCGTGATCCCCGACTACAGGGGCGACAACTTCCAGCGCGTCGCACAGGCCCGCGCCATTCTCGCCGACGGCATCTACGGCTCCGTCGACGGCATCGTCGCGCACATCAGGGACCAGGGCTGCCCCTACGCACTCCACGCCACGAGCCTTGAAATCGTCCGTCGCCTCGCTCGCATCGACGTCGAGCGCTTCGGTGAGGACAACTGCCCCGGCCAACTGAAGATGCTCGAGACGATCGAGTCGCTGCGCGGCTGATTTGCATAAGTCGACATATGCGCGTCCGAACTTCGGACGCGTACCCGAAGTCCCGTCCGGCGTCCGCCTGCGGGACTTTTGCGTTTGAGCCTTCATGCCCCTTCTTGCGCTTTCATCGGGCAGGCTTTGCTAAGATCGAAGGATGCCGCCTGCGCACGCCGCAGCCGGCGCTCAGAAAAAGAGGAGAGGATAGTGCGTACTGCATTCAAACTTCTGCCGGTCGTCGCCGGCATCTTCGCCGCGGCCTTTGCCGCTCCGTCCCACGCCGTCGGCGGCCCGAGCGGCCTCAAGGTGGGCTATGCCGTGCAGGGCACGCTCGGCGAGACGATCGTGAATCCCTACGGGCTTGCGCCCCTCACTGCCGTCATCAGGAACGGCGGCTACGTCCTCAAGCATGCGACCGTGCGCATCGTCCCGAAGGAGGGTGGCCAGGAGATCAAGTACGACGTTGGCCCGCAGACCCTGCGCACGCACGGCGGCATTCCCGTCTTCGGCCTCTACGCGGGCTGGCGCAATACGGTCGAGGTGACCTATACGCGCGTCTTTCAGGGCGAGGAGAAGACCGTGACGGAAAGCTACGTGATCAACACGCAGCCTGCCTGGCTTGAAACGACGGGAAATCCCGCGATTGCCCAGAACTTCATGACGGCCAAGGTGACGACGCCCGCGCCCAAGGAATTCTCAGATCGCCTCTACTTCATCAACAATCTCGGCGCAGCCGATGTGCGCGCGAGTCGCGCGGTCTGGAACAATCCCGTGGGCGGCGCCCTGCAGTGGAACAATCCGCCGCGAAACGCGATTCTCGACACGAAGGGCGAGATCCGCTGGTACATGAAGGCCGACCGCATCTATGATCCCGAGTCGCTCTACGACGCGGGCATCATGATGGGCTTCCATCAGAACGCCGACGGCGCGCTCTCCTGGGGCTACGGCCAGCACTATGCGAAGTACGATCTACTCGGCCGCAAGGTCTTCAACCGCCGCCTGCCCGCCAACTGCG
>OGPT01003062.1_pt1 | contig 12572 bp, 12 predicted proteins | sample 1552951 | NCBI WGS metagenome assembly OGPT01 (sample SAMEA2580224, study PRJEB22360) | human gut metagenome | biome: human gut; feature: human-associated habitat; material: faeces | place: Denmark | collected 2008/2010
TTCGAAATAAATGATCTTGGCATCCTCACCGCCGAGCTCGATGGCTACGTCCGTCTGGGGATAGAGCTTTTCCAGCGCCGAAGCCACCGCCACCACCTCCTGCACAAAGGGAATGTCCAGCGCCCGGCCCAGATTGATGGAGCCGGATATTTTAAATCATTCTTTAGTTTATCATCTTTACCTTTATCAATTATAAGATTAATCAAAATTGATAATGTTATGGGAAAACCGAACAATAGAATAAAATAAATAATGTATAACATCAAACACACTCCTTTACATAAACATAATTAATACTTTGATTATGTTTTAAATTATTTTTGCTTTCATTTTTTATACAAATATACTCCACCAGATATTATCCCTATTCCTATAATTGTATCTAATAATACACTATCATCTGTAATTTCTTGATTACTACTATTATCATTTTTATCTAATTCATTATCAATAGGCAATATACAACTTCCATTATCCTTATCTGCCTCTGAACTATAATTTTCTGCTAATAAATTAGTACATCCATACACGTAATACTCACAAGTGTTATTTTCTTCATTGGCATTTGCATCATAATTCTTTGCTGTTTTATCGGTACAACCATAAACATAAGTAACTGCAACGGTACAAGTACAGGTTGGACTTAGTGTTCCATCTTTACAGATTTGTCTTCCCAAACTACTGCAACCACTAACTCCTCCATGGTAAAAACAACACCATCTTGATGCATCGATTTTCAAAGGTGAAAACAACATAACACATATTAAAACTAAGACTATCTTTTTCTTCTTATTAACACCTACCTCTAACAAAAAAACGCCAATACAAAATCTATTAATCATAGACCTGTACTAGCGTCATCGTTCATTAATTGTCTATATTATATATCAAAATACAAAATTAAACAAATATTTTATTCAAAATTTCTATTTAACATCATAAATTACAATTATTTTTTTGACAAAACTATTAGTTTTTTTAACTTTTTTCAGCAGTTTTGTCAAATGTTTTATTTCATCACATATTTTTTTAGTTATCTAATAATGCTAGACAACTAAAATCATAGTTATAAAATATACTCTAAGTTGGTGACGAATCGTCAACGACTCAATTTTTGCAGGTAAAAAAATGAAACTCACTGAACATTTTTTCAAAAAGGATTTATCATAATATTAAATAATTATATTATTTTTCAATCGGCTATAAATTGTTCTCGATTAATTTCTTAATTTTATGTGCATAAAATTGTAACAAAAAATATTTAATAGACTTCAAATCCTTTAATACAAACAAAAACGAGAGCTTTTGCTCTCTTCAGGGGGCGACTAAGTTCCATATTGTCAATATTTATAAAATTAATAAAACCCTTTATTTATAAATGGTTATGCATATATCAGTTTATTTAAGTTTATTCAAATTTATATAGTTTTAGGTAATTTACGTACCTAAATTAGTACCTAAAAATTATAGTTCATTTTTCACTTTTGATAAGAAACAACAAACAATAATATACAAGATAAAAAATACAATGGCAGCTATTATAACATTTTTAATTAAAAGTGAAATTCCATAAAATGAAAATGTAATTAATGCGAAATTAAAGGTATATAAAATGCTACCAATCGCTGGCGCTTCACCACTTTCGTAAATGCATCCTGTCAAAAAATAAGATAACCCACCAATAATTGCTCCACCAACTACTAAATTAAACAAATCTGCTATACCTTGTGTAGCAAAAACATTAACAAATGGGTTGGGTAAATACACTTGTCTTAGTATACTTCCTATAATACTAACAATACCATACATAAGTTATCACCTTCTTTAGTAAGATATTATACCATAAACAGAAAAAAGAACCAATAAGGTTCTTATAATTAACTATTTACTAAATTTTCTATATCATTACATAAAGGCAATAGATGTTCTATTTTTTCTACTATTCTTTGTTGTTCTTCAAGTGGTGGTAATGGAAATGGCAAATCAGAAAGATCATCTTTTGAAAATCCAGCTTGAGCACTTCTATTACCATTTTTAACCTTTGATTGATATAAATCTGAAAGATAATAATAATATAAAAATTCTTTGTTTATTAGTTCTGGAAATTTGATAAATACTCTGGCCAAAGCAACATTATACGCACCATCTTCAGCCCAAAATACCTTTCCTAATGAACCTCCATATCTTGCAAGAATTATATCTCCTTTTTCTGTAAATTTAGATACATCTTCTTTTTTTACATATACAGGTTGTGGATTAGGCCCATAATCTCTTGTTTGATATAATTGGACATAACCTTCCTTTTTGGTAGTTGAAAACTTGCTTTTTGGCGGCTGAGATCCTCCTATAACTTCAAACATATCATTATGTCCAAACCACTTCCAATTATCTGGAATATTGAAAGGAATATCATCACTTTTTAAAGAACTACATAGAGTGGTATTTACTGATTCGTTTTGAGATTGAACACTCATTTTTCCTTGCATTGCATATAGAAAAATAGATTTTTTTATGTCCATACTAAAATTCTTTTTTAATAATTCTATTTCTTTTTCTAATGGTTCAATTGAATCTAGCTTGTCAAAAATATAGTCTATTTTTTCTACTATTCTTTGTTGTTCCTCTATAGGCGGAAAAGGTATCAAAAAATTTCTAACGTCATCTACATTTAAATTACCTTGCGATGATTCTTTTCCAGTTATATTTTTAATTGAAGTAGAAATACCATATGGCGAATTTAACCAATATAAAATATATTTGTTATTAATTAAATTATAATCAACTAATTTTATAAGAGTAAGGCTAACATAAATGGCAAAATCCATATCAATATCTATTATTGCCGATTCTCCAATGCCAGCTCCAACTCTTGTTAACAAAATATCATTTTTTTCAGGCTTACATGTATTTGTCAATTTTTCATATAATTCATTACTAATTAACTTATAATCATCTGGCTTAAACTCAAATGGCTTAACATTCTTAGCTGATAAAAATGGCATCCCTTCTGAAACATATTGAGGAGTTGAAGCATATCCACATGTCATAACACTACATAAATCTATAAACCTTATCCATTCCCATGAATTTGGAATATTATATGTTTCATCTTCATTAGTTATCTCTTTACCTTTTGGGGTTTTTTTATACTTTTTATTTTTTATATTATCTTCCTTTATTTTATTTATCTTATTAATTGTTTCATGAACATCCGTATCATTTTCTTCCCTAATAGATAAGTTTCCTTGAAAAGCCTGTTGTAAAATACTCTTTTTTAAATCACTAACTATCATTTTATTTCTCCAATTAGAGATATTATTTTCTTTAATTTATCATCTAATTCTTTTTCTAATTTTTCTCTTTTGTTAATAAAATTATCCATAGTTTCTTTTGGGGATAATATTATTTCCTCTTTAACAGGATATCTACATTGATCTAAATTATAATTCATATCAATAATTTCTTGTTTTGTAAATTTCTTAGACTTCCAAGTCTCGCTAAGAGATTCATCATCTCTAGGGTCTTTTATTTCAATTCTATTGTTCCACCAATCAATTACTTCATTAAAATGTTTTAATTCTACGGGCTTAGTTTTACTAAAAGCCTTATAACCTTTAGGTAAATCCATTCTATAAAACCAAGTCTCTTGTGTATGACCTGTTTTATCAAAGAATAATAAGTTAGTAGCAATTGAAGTATAAGGTGCAAATATAGAACCAGGCATTCTAATTATTGTGTGCAGATTGCAATCCTCCATTAATTTTCTTTTAATAGCAACTTTCGTATTATCTTGCCCAAATAAAAATCCATCTGGTAATACAATTCCTACTTTTCCATTTTCTTTAAGTCTATATAAGATTTCAACTATAAATAAATCAGCAGTTTCCGAATCACGAAGTTCAGTTGGAAAATTTTGTTGAATTGATTTCTTTTCCGTTCCACCATATGGAGGGTTCATAAGGATAACATCAAATTTATCGTCTTCTTCATAATCTCTTACATTTTTTTCTAAAGAATTACCTCTTATAATATTAGGTTCATTTATATCATGTAATAACATATTTGTTGTACATAACAAATATGGTAATGATTTCTTTTCAACACCATAAAAAGCTTTTTTTAATTCTTCATTTGAAGATGTGTCTTCTGCGCTTTCTTTCATATGATTAAGTGCTGATACTAAGAATCCACCTGTACCACATGCAAAATCTGCTACTGATTCTCCTATTTTTGGATCAACCATTTTAACAACAAAATCTGTTACAGCTCTAGGAGTATAAAATTCTCCTGATTTACCTGCTGATTGTAAATCTTTTAATATTGTTTCATATATTTCATTAAATGCATGTCTTGTTTGAAAATCTGTTAAATCTATTTCATTTAAAACATTAACAACTTGTCTAATTAATACTCCGTCTTTCATATAGTTATTTAAATCTTCAAATACTTCTCTAACTATTCTACCTCTAATAGGAGTTGTTTCATTTATTTCTAATTCTTTTAATGCATTAAATAAATTAATTATAAAGTTAGATAATTCATCACCAGTCATAGCTTTCCCATCTTTATTATCTGGTGCCCAATTTCTCCATCTATATTTTTCTGGAATAATTGATCTATAATCATCTTCTAGTATTTCCCATTCTGATTCTTTTGCATCATATAGCTTTAGGAATAACATCCAAACTATTTGTTCTATTCTTTGTGCATCTCCATTAACACCAGCATCCTGACGCATTATATCTTGTAGTCTTTTAATCATTGTTCCTATGTTCATCTATTTTCACTCCTAACTGTATAATAATCTTTTTACATTATTTATCATATTTAAATATTTTTCTTTTCCACCAAATAAATTAACTATTGGAACTAGTCCGCCAAATTTATTAAAGTTTTTTACTTCTAATAATCTGATATTTTCAAGTTCTAATACACCTTTATTTTGATATACATTTAAGATTTCATCTATAACATTTTTTTGACTTTCAGTATATTGATTAATCTCTTCGCTTTCTTTTACTTTTTCTACTCTTTCTTCTTTAGGTACTACTTCTTTATCAAAAGCAACATTACTTAATAAATCAAATATATCAACATTATCATTTACTTTATCAAATAATGCATCAACCATAACACCCTCACCTAATAAGAATTCAACAAATTCTTTTTTAGAATCAGCTCTAAGCCACTCTTGCTCAAATCCTTCATAATTTGTATACATTCTTTTAAGATTTTTCTTTGAATATTCCATAATAGATTCAGTAATTAACTTACCATCTGCATCATAATACTTGATTGTTTCATTTAATATTGAAACATCAACACCATTTATATATACTTTCTTAAATCCTTCGTCATCAACATCACCACTTATTGGTAAATTGGGTTTATCATTTTCGATTCCAAAAGATTTAGGTGTTTTAGGTTCTTTACCATCTCCACCATCAACATCTAATACCATTTCAGCAGGTCCATTGAAGTTTGGATCTGCAAATTTTTCAGAATTATTTCTAAAATCCATTATAGTAAAATATTCTTTACCTTTGCTTTCGTATAATCTAGTACCTCTTCCTATAATTTGTTTGAATTCTGTCATTGACTGAATATCTTCATCTAGTGCTATAAGCTTAACAGTTTTTGTATCTACACCAGTAGAAAGTAATTTAGAAGTTGTAGCTATTACTGGATATACAGTATTAGCATCAATAAAATCATCTAATTTATTTTTACCTTCCATATCATTACTTGTTATTCTAACAACATAATTTGGATTTTGTTGCATCATATCTTCATTTTCATTTGCTAATGCATTTCTCATTCTTAAAGCATGTTCAGTGTCTACACAAAATACTATTGTTCTTGAATATCTATCTGTTGCTTTAAGGTATTCTGTAATTCTTTTAGCAACAACTTGCGTTCTTTCATCTATTACAATAGTTCTATCAAAATCATGAACTGTATACTCTTTATCCTCTACTTCATATCCATCTTCATCTAGTTTACCTTTTTCAGGTCTATAACCTTCTAAGTCTTTATCTAAACTTACTTTAATAACTTTATATGGTGCTAGGAAACCATCTTCAATTCCATCCTTTAATGAATATGTATAAATTGGTTCACCAAAATAATTAATATTTGAAACATCATTTGTTTCTTTTGGAGTAGCTGTCATACCAATTTGAGTAGCACTATTAAAATAAGTTAATATCTCATGCCAGTTTGAATCATCTCTGGCACTACTTCTATGACACTCATCTACTATAATTAAGTCAAAGAAGTCAGGGTTAAATTGTTTATATATTTGTGCTTCACTACTTCTTAATTGATGATATAAAGACATATATATTTCATATGATGAATCCATATTTCTATTTTCAACTTTTGTCATAACTTTTTGGAAAGGTTTAAAATCATTTTGCATTGTTTGATCAATAAGAATATTTCTATCAGCAAGATATAGTATTTTCTTTTTTGAACCAGACTTGTATAATCTATGGATTATTTGAAAAGCAGTAAATGTTTTACCTGTTCCAGTAGCCATTACTAAAAGAATTCTCTTTTGACCTTTTGCTATCGCTTCAACAGTTTTATTAATTGCAATTCTTTGATAATATCTTGGAGTTTTATATGCACTCATAAAATAATAAGGTTCAGTAATAACTTTTAATTGTTCTTCTGTTAATTCCTTTTCTTCCACATATCTATTCCATAACTCTTCAGGTGTTGGGAATTCTTCCATAGATAATTCTCTTTCTTTGCCTGTTAATCTGTCATGTTCATAAAACTTAGAACCATTTGAAGAATATGCAAAAGGAATATCCAAATCAACTGCATAACCTATTGCTTGTTGAATACCATGTGCTTCAGTAACATTATTATCTTTAGCTTCAATAATTGCTATTGGTAAATTTGATTTATATGATAACAGATAATCAACGAATTTTCTCTTACCTCTAGTTGCCACATTTTCTCTAACGTTCATTTTACCAGCAGTATAGTAATATTCACATCTTACTTGAGTTTGAATATCCCAATTAGATTTTTGAATTGCTGGAGTAATATATTTTATTTTTATATCTTCTTCGCTTAACTCTTTAATACTTACCATACTACTCACCACCTATTATTTTTTTTAAAGAAACATTATCTTTATTTTTCCATTCAGTATAACCATTTGCATTTCTACCTAGAATAGCAATCGCTGCCATTGAAGGTGATGAAAATAAATGATCATTTATATATACATTATCTACTAAATCTGTTGAACTTCTTTCTTTTTCAAAAAATCCATTTAATGAAGGTGATAAACTCTCAAATACACCTTCTTTTACTTTAGATCCTTTTAAAACAACAAATCCTTCATCTGTTAACATACCATGTGCATATTCAATGCCATTATTAGTTAAATGAAGAGTTTTATCTTCTTTATCATTTTTATCAACTAAACTAATAAATAATTTATATCCAAACATATTGGCTATTATTTTTATTTTAGATATAAATTTTTCTGCTCTAATTTCATCTGCATTGCTTAAAGATGATTTAGTTGGATTTGATTCATTTTTTATAATATATCTGCTTGCTTTTCTACTCATCTCATATAGTTCATGTTCAATATATTTTATATGAGCTTTGTTTAATGAATTATCTTTACTAACGAATACAATACACTCATTCCAAAAATCTTTATTTTTGTTGTGTTGTGATAATCTATTATAAATATCCTCTGCTTCACCTATATATGCAATTTTTTCTGCGGTCTTTTCATCATCTCCGAACAAAATATATACTCCTGTATTATTTATATAATCAAGTGATGATGCTTCTTTTAATTTATTTCTAGGTATTTTATAACTAATTCCAAACCAATCATCAACTGAACACTCTATAATTCCATTTGGATTTTCTTCTTCTAAAATAAACTGTAAAACTTGCTTATTCATACTTACCTCCTGTGACACTATGACACTATTTATCGATGTAGTCCACACCAAATTCTAATGTCATTCTGTCATTAATCTAATATATCGCTGACTTTAATATTGTAATATTCAGCTATCTTTCTAACTACTTCATTATTAAGTTTTCTACTACCTTTTTCATATTTATTGTAAGTAGAAATATCTATACCTAAATAATCTGCAACTTCTTGTTGTGATTTTTTATTATCTAATCTATATTTTTTAACTCTTAATCTAGCTCTTGCTTGAACTTTTTCTTCTAATTTTGCCATACCTTCAGCAAAATTTCTTATATCACCTATCATTTGAGATTTATTTTGAGAAACCTCAAAAGCACGTCTACTTATTTCTAATTCTTCTTTTGTAGATAATTCTGGCATATTCTCAAAAAAATAATCTGTTGAAATCTTATAAAAGTTTGCTAAATCTCTAATAACTGCTAATGGCGCACATCTATCTCCTAACTCATAATGCTTATATGTAGAAACGTTTACACCAACTACTTGAGAAATATCTTTTTGAGTTAGATTAAATTTACTGCGCATATCAGCCATATTCTTACCTATTGCTATATCACTTTTTCTACGATTCTCCACAAGTATACCTCCTAATATCTTCTTGATACCATTATATCATAAATTTTCCATTTTGGAACATAAAAATTCCATTTTGTCAATTTTTTATCATTTTAGTATTGACATTATGGAACTAAGATGATATATTATAATTGTATTTCCAATTTGGAACTTTTATTTTAAATTTATAATTGACAAATTGGAACTACAAAGTTCTTTGAAAATTTGTAAGTTGCGGAAATCGCCGATATGCCGTAACTCAAAAAAGGCAAGGCAGAAATTATAACCCTATTGGCACGGGAGTTATGAAATAACTAAAATTTCAACAAGTGGGCTTAGCCCAGGGGATACTCTACCCTTTTTTAGAGAGAAAGGAGGAAACATATGAATAAAGAAGTATTAGATTCTATATTACCTACTATGGATACAAATGATATTGTTGAATTAGTTCATAATCACTTATGCGGATTAAGAGTTATAGAAAACAAGGATCGTGAAGATGTTAAAGTAGAATATGGTCTTAATGAAGATATTGAAGATAATTCAAGAGAAGAATTAATAAATGCATTATATAAAATGAATGAAAAAATAATGAAAATCAGATAGGAGGTTTGATATATGACTGCAGTTGAAACATTAGAATTATTATCTAAACAATGGTGCACTCTACAAGATTTAATGAAACTAACTAGTCTTGGTAGAAATTCAGCACTTAAAATTAGAAAAGAAATAATAACAGATCTTACTGATCAAGGTTATAAACTACCATGTAATTTAATACCAATGTGTGAAGTAGTTAATAAACTAAATATTAATGTTCCTTACCTTAAAGATATGGCAGAACTGGAGAAATAAATGAAACCTATAGAAGAATTAAATATAGCCATAAAAAAAGACAACATTATTGATGGAATAATGAAGTCAAATGGATTATATTGCTTAGTTGCAGAACCAAAAGTTGGTAAGTCATTCTTAGCATTACAGCTTGCCAACTCTTTGGTAAATAATAAACAATTCTTAGGATTCAATACTAATCCCACATCCGTCTTATATGTTAGCACAGAAATATCAGAATTACAACTTAAAGAAAGATTAGAAATAACAGGATATACTTTTAAACCTAATTCATTCTTCTTTGTACAAAAAGATGAACAACATAAATTATGTATTAGAGATGATCTATTATTAGATTTAAAAGAATTCTCAGAAACTTATAATGGAAGATTTGTAATTATAGATATTATGTGCGGAATAGATTACGGATATGAAACTGATATAAATAATTATAGTGATGTTATGAAAAATATGTTTGATAAATATAGAGAACTAGCTAAAAAATACAATCTCACATTTCTTTTAATACATCATTTAAATAAAGAAGGTAAAACATTAGGTAGCACAGGTATTGATAGTAATATGAATGGTATATTAACATTAATCAATAATAAAGATAATACTTATACTTTAAAAATAATCAATAGAGACTTTGAAGAGCAAAATCTTAATCTTATAAAAAATGATAAACTTGAATTTGAAATTATTAATGAAGATAATACTGAATTAGATTTTAATCTTAGTGTATTTATGAGATATGTAATTAAGAAGAAAGAAGTAGTATTTACTCCAGCAGAAATGATAGCAGAATTAAATCTACTAATTACCCCTTCTCGTTTTGGAAGATTGCTAAATAGTAATATTAAAAGATTAGAAAAAGAAGGTATATATGTTGAGTTAAATAGAACTTCTACTTCTAGAAATTACAAAGCTAAGTTTACAGATCCTCTTGTTTTAGAAAAATAAGGTTTTAGGATTTATCCTAACTCACATTTGGTCTATGACCTAGTGAGATAAGTCATAAAATGACTTCTATTTTAGTTGCAAACATATATTCGTTCTACCTTTTGACAGATATTGTATTATATGGTAAAATGTTCATAGTCCCAGAGGTATAATCTGAGACAAAAAAATACTATCTGCCAGGATAGTATCGTTGGGTACAAATGAAAGAACCCAATACAATATTCTATATTGTATTACAATTATATCATTTTAATATGTTTTTTACAACAAATATATTTTTATAGATGTAAAAGTAATGCAATTTGGTTTAAGTAATTTGTACTCATTCATTATTATGAAAGGAGGACAAATATGCCAATTAAACCAGGGCCTAAGCCAAAGGCAAAAAGTACTGGCAAGTTAGATCGCAGAAGAAGAGATAATAAGTTAACACCTAAGAATAAAACATCATTGAAAACTCATCATCACAAGAAAGGCGATTAAGTTAAACAACCAATAATGGTTGTTTTTCTTTTGTAAAGGAGGTTTTAAATGCATGAGGGATATCAAGTATTAAGATTTGAAAATAATTATAAAAGTAAAGATTTATATCTTATAGGTAATGAAATGAATAGTAGAATTGGCACAGGTAATTATGATAAAGAAAGAACTAAATTTAATATTAAGTATAAAGAACTAGAAAAGGATAATTTATATCAAGATGTTAAATATAAATTAGAAAGTAGAAATATAGAATACCTTCACAAAACTAAAACTAATCTATTAAATGGTGTAACTATATCAAGTGGCCCAGAGTTTTTTATGACTCTGGGTTTACCATTTAAAGAAACAGATAGGAAATATAAAACAGGTAAAAAAGAAGGACAAAATATATGGACTCCTGATATTAAAAGTAAAAATGATATTCCTAAAGAAGTAATTAAATACTTTGATGAAAGTTATAACTTTTTAAAAGAATTAGTTGGTGAAGAAAATATAGTAATGGCTCAAGTACATTTTGATGAAGATACTCCTCACCTACAAGTTTACTTTTTACCAGTAGTAAATGAAGTAAAAAGAAAATGTTATCAAAGAGATAAAGATGGTAATCTGATAAAAGAGATAAAAAAAGATAAAAATGGAAAAGATAAGGAAGTACCTATTCTACTCAGAGATAAAAATGGTGAGATGGTATATGAAACAGTTAAAGGTAAATTTTTAAATAACGATCAATTTTGGAAAGATTTAGGAGGTAGAAATTCTTTTTCTAAACTCCAAGATAGATTCAATAAATATATAACAAGTAAAGGGTTTAATTTAGATAGAGGTGAAATTGGTGCCAATAAATATCATCAAACTAAATTAGAGTATCGTATTAATGAATTAAAGGCTGAAGAAAAGATATTAAGTAAAGATTTAAATAATTATAAGAATAAAATAAATGAAGCTAAAAACGTATTAGAAACATCTTTAAAAGATTCCAATTCAGATTTAAAGAAGAAAATCATTGGATATAGTAAAAAAGAAGTAGAAAAACTTATGGATGATTTTGATAACCTTACAAGATTAAATACTATAAAGACATATGAGTCAAAAGATAAAGATAATAAAATCACTTCACTGTCTATAGAAAATGATTTTTATAAAAATAATAGACAACTTATTAAAAGTGAAAAGATAAGACATGAACAATCTAAAGAATTATCTAACAAAGATAAAGAACTTAAATATTATAAAAATGCTTTTAGTAAAGTAACTCGTGCTTTAGATATTATTACGAAAAGAAGACCAATGCCATATGTACATAATTATGTATCATTTGCAGAATCTGTTATGGCTGGTAAAAGAGCTCGTGAAATGGATGAAGAAGCACAAAGAGAATTCGATGAAGCTAATAAGAAAGGAGAAGATATATGGCTATAAGACAAGTTAAAAATAAATATGCAACTAAAGATGGTAGAACTTGGATAGTAGATATAACCTATAGAGATTACTTAGGTAGACCTAGAAGATATCACTCTAAAAAGTTTGCTACTAGAAGAGAAGCTAAAGATCATGAAGCAGAATATAAAGTTAATATTAAAAATATGACTGAATTTACTGATTTAACATTTAAACAATTAATTGATGAACATTATAAATATCAGCAAGATAAAGTTAAATCTACTACACTCTATAATTATAGAAATATGATGCCTTATCTTGAACCTTTATTTAATATTAAAGTTGAATCATTTAATATACGACATTTTGAATT
>OGPT01003067.1_pt1 | contig 12552 bp, 10 predicted proteins | sample 1552951 | NCBI WGS metagenome assembly OGPT01 (sample SAMEA2580224, study PRJEB22360) | human gut metagenome | biome: human gut; feature: human-associated habitat; material: faeces | place: Denmark | collected 2008/2010
ACTACATTCTAGAGAATGTTCCCTCCAATGCTACCGTTGAATTCTCGTACATCGGTTATCTCCAACAAAGTATCAACGTAGGCAATAAAAGTACCCTCAATGTTACTCTAGCGGAAGACACTCAAAAGTTGGATGAGGTAGTAGTCGTTGGTTATGGATCATTCAAGAAAAGCGACTTGACTGGTGCCATCTCACAGATCAAGGGTGACGAAATATCAGGACTTCCTCTTCGAAGTGCCTCTGACGCTTTGCAAGGTAAAGTGGCCGGTGTAACTATCACCGCAAATTCAGGTAGCCCCGGTTCATTAGGCGATGTTCGTATACGTGGTGTAGGTACTCTTTCTCAATACGGAAACAACCCATTGTATGTTGTCGATGGGATGCCACAAAGTGATATAGGTTGGCTGAACCCCCGTGACATCCAAAACATAGAGGTATTGAAGGACGCTTCCGCACAAGCTATCTACGGTTCTCGTGCAGCTAATGGTGTCGTACTAGTAACCACAAAGCGTGGAGCAGATGGCGACTCATACCGAAGCAATATCGAGTTCGACATGAGCGTAGGTTTCCAAGCCGCATCCAAACGCTACGATCTACTTGATGCCGAAGGGTTCATGGAATATAAGAACCGTGCATATGCCGCTGCAGGCAAGGAACTAACAGAAGATTTCGCTACACCAGAGAAAAGAGAGGCTATCTTGAGTTTCTTGGAGAAAAACGGAGGAAGAGAAGGAACAGACTGGTGGGACGTAGTAAATCGCAAGCCTAGCGAAGCTATGAACCAAAACTATAACCTCGCGTTGTCCGGTGGTATGAAAAAACTAAGATACCGCGCAAGTTTCAATTACATGAATCATAAAGGTATATTAAAGGGATCTGACTACGAGCGTTTATCTGGACGTTTGAACATAGATTCTGAGGTTACGAAATGGCTAAACGTTTCAGCGAACATGAACGTGAACTATCAGTCTCGCAGAAACATTCAGGAAAACGACTCATACAACGCCACAGCATTCATCGCTGCTGCCGCAGATCCTATCACTCCTATCCATCGTGACAACTTGGTGGATGTGCCCGATTTCATGCAGGATCGCATCTATAATGGTTATGAGCCTACGAATTCATGGTCTAAATATACCGGAGTGCTCTACTCCAATAAAATGAACCCGTTGGCTCAAGTGGAGAGAATGGCTCAGAATAAATGGCATGGTATCGCCACCAAGGGTAATTTGACCGGAGAATTCAAGCTATTCCCGTTCTTAACATTCAAGTCCAGTATCGCTGTCGACTTGAAACGTGAGCAAAGTGATTCTTTCACTCCGAAATATTACCTTGACGGTGATGAGTACAGCTCATACGCTACCGTGGAACGTACGGTATACAACACCGACTATTGGGTTTTCGATAACTACTTGACTTATGCGCAGAAGTTCAACAAGCACAACGTGTCTGTGATGGCAGGTACATCTGCCGAAAAGGAGCGTTATGAAGAGATTGCCGCCAGCAAGCAAGGAATGGCTAACAACGACCCTAGCCAGCAAATCATCAATGCAGGTACGATCAATCCGGCAGCAAGCGGATGGTACAGAGTGAATACATTAAACTCATACTTCGGTCGTGTATTCTATTCTTTTGACAATCGCTACATGATTACGGCAAACATCCGTTGGGATGGCTCATCCAAATTTGGCTCAGGACACCGTTGGGGATTCTTCCCTTCCATATCCGGAGGTTGGAACTTCTCCGAGGAACACTTCATGGAGAACACCAAGAGTTGGCTGTCTCAAGGTAAGTTGAGAGTTGGTTGGGGCGAGATCGGTAATCAAACTATTCCCGCAGGAGCATACTTGAGCCAGTATAGCAACGGACATCCATCGATGTGGTACGCCCAGTATTACATGTTCGGAAATACCAACCCGACATTATTCGCTTCTCGCTCGCAGGTAGGTAATCCGAATTTGAAATGGGAGACTACAAGACAGCTTGACCTTGGCTTGGATTTGGCCTTCCTAGAGGGCTCTTTGAGATTCACATTCGATTACTATTCTCGTGACACCAAAGACATGCTCGTACAAGTTCCGAACCCAGCCAGCATGGGATTCCCCAACACTCCATGGGTGAATGCAGGAAGCATCAGCAACAAGGGATTCGAAGTTTCTATCGGATATGACGGAAAGGTGGGAAACGACTTCAAATACCACATCAACGGCAACGTATCTACCTATAAAAATAAAATCAAGGATCTAGGTAGCGAGGCTAATATTCCAGGTAAAGAAGTACATCTAGGTTATTATACATACACCATGACTGAGGTTGGAAAACCTCTCGGTTACTACTATGGTTACAAGACCGATGGCGTGTTCCAAACTCAGCAGGAGATTGACAACTATCAAAACAATGGTCAAGTGGTAATGCCTAACGCAAAGCCCGGAGACTTGAAGTTTGTCGACTTAAACAAGGACGGCAAGCTAGGTGACGAAGATCGTACAATGATCGGTAACCCACATCCAGACTTCACCTTCGGCCTGACTCTTGGAGCCGAGTACAAAGGTTTCGACTTCTCAGCCTTCTTCCAAGGATCTGTTGGCAACGACCTTCTCAACATTGTGAAGTATGACATTTACGGTGGCGTGGGGTGGTATAACGCTCCGAAAGACATCTTGACTACTTTTTGGAATGGCCCGGGCAGTACGAACGAGAACTTCGCCATCGATGCCGACAGTCGTTTGAACCGCGAAATGTCTGAGTGGTATGTAGAGGATGGTTCTTATGTTCGCTTAAAGAACCTGACAATCGGTTACACGCTCCCGTCTTCTATCACACGTAAGATCACATTAAACAACCTCCGCATATTCGTGGCCGCACAAAACCTGTTCACGATTACGGGGTATTCTGGACTTGACCCGGAGATCGGCGAGTTCAACCAGAACCCGATCTACAAAGGTATCGATATGGGATATTATCCACAGGCCAGAACATTCATGTTCGGTATCAGTATGAAACTATAATCATTAAATCTAAAGACGATATGAGATCAATTATAAAGAAATGGAAAGCGGGTGTCATCGCACTTAGCACCGGAGCCTTGGTTGTTAGCTGTAATTCAGATTTCTTGGATCGTCCCACATTGGGTACGATGGACGAGACAACCTTCTTGAAAACAGAGGAAGCAGGCTATAAATTGTTAACAAGTTGCTACCAGCCCATGCTAGATATATGGGCATTCGAGCAAATGTGGTTCGATTTGGGCGACCAAATCACCGATGACTGCTCAAAAGGTGGGTCAGATGCTGCCGACCGTGTGACCATCTCAGAGCTAACACGCGGTAACCCTCCAACGACAAACTCAATGCTAACAGACATATGGAACATAGGTTCAAGATCGGCATCTCAGCATGCAATGTATTCCTCGCAAACGTGACTCCGGAGACAGAGCTTATCGCCAGTGGAGGATCATTGGTGAGCCAAGAAGTAAAGGAGCGCTGGATAGCGGAAGCAAAGTTCATGCGTGCGTTCTACTACTATGACTTGGCAACCGTATTCGCCAACGTGCCTATAATCGATACGCCATTGTTAGCCGAAGACAAAAACAGCATCACCAAGGCCAGCAAGGAGGAGGTGCAGAAGTTCATCCTATCAGACCTTGACGCTGCTATCGGTAGCGGCAAACTGCCTAGTGCCAAGAGTTTGAGTGCTGATGAGCTTGGACGTATCACGCAAGAGGCTGCCCTCTCCTTCAGAGCTCGCGTGAAGATGTTCTTCGGTGACTATGAGGGAGCCAAGGCCGATCTTAAGGTGGTTGTGGATAGCGGATGCTCCGAGCTTGTGGACGACTACCAGAAGCTGTTCAATAGCAAGACCGATGGATACATGTCGAAAGAAGCCGTATTCATCACACTTCGAGCCTACCAGCCTCCTTACACATCGCTAGGATCTGTTGGTCCTCAGATGGACATGGGACGTAACGCCATCGGGGGATGGGGTGGAGAATGTCCCACGAATGACTTGGCAGAAGAATACGAGGTGGGAGACCCGCGCCTAACGCATACCATCATCTCTCACGGAGATATCTTCTATAAGGCAAATATGAAGGAAACCGAGACTCACGACTACTCGGGCTACGACAACTTCCCGAGACAGCATAGTCGCAAACATTGGATCGACTATTCAAGAAGACCAACCGGAAGCTTGATGGAAACCGACTGGTCATTCTACTACATCCGCTATGCGGACGTATTGCTCATGTATGCCGAATGCCTTATCGAGACTGGAGGGAACAAGCAATTGGCCGTAGATTTAATCAACCAAGTCCGCCACAGGGCATTCGTGACATCTTCTCCTACAGATAAATTCGCTCAATACCGCAAGTTCAACGTGCCGGAGGATAAACGTGTGACGGAAGAGATCTTCAACAGTAAATACAAAGTGAAAATATCTGATGACTTGCGCAAGGCCGTGCGCCACGAACGTCGCGTCGAGTTAGCTTGCGAGGGACGCCGCTACACAGACCTCCTGCGCTGGGGTATTTTCGTACCAACCATGCAGGCCTTCAACAAGACCGATGAAGGACGATACTCCGGAGCCGGAAGCAATGTCACCGACAAGACATGGCCATACCCTATTCCACAGAATGAGATCGACTTCGTGGGAGGTTCATTGGTACAGAACGAGAACTATTAAGACTCGATAAAACGCTTGTCTAATCCATTTATATAACCTTATCTAGGCAAATGGCAATCACTCGCCGTTTGCCTATTTTTAACAATATTTTGAATTTTCAACAACATGAGACGCTTAGCGATTATACTAGTCGGACTGATCCTTTGCCTAGGGATCTCGCAAGCCAAGAACAAACATTTACGAGTGATGAGCTATAATATACGCATCGGTATCGGCATGGATGGAGAAACCGACCTAGGCCGAATAGCCGACGCTATCAACCGCATAACCCCCGACTACGTGGGACTGCAGGAGGTAGACAGCGTATGTGAACGCTCTTTTTGGGTGAACCAATACGCCGAACTGGCCAAGCACACAGGGATGTACCCGATATTCGCCCCAGCCACTTCCCGCTCAAAAGGGCTTTATGGGATAGCAGCCCTAAGCAAGGTCCCCCCCCTATCCTATCGAGTCATCTCACTGCCGGGGAAGGAGGAGCCTAGAGTACTACTTTGCCTAGAGTACAAAGACTACATACTGTTCAACACCCACTTCTCGCTTGACAAGGAATCGCGCATAGAATCGATAAAAGTCATTAACCAAATCGCCACTGAATATGATAAGCCCATCATCATCACTGGCGATTTCAACATGACTCCTGGTTCTAATGAGTTCGAGGCTATGAAAAGCAAATGGCAACTCCTGTCAGACCCTTCGATCAAGACATATCCCGCAGACCGCCCTCGCTTACGGCTTGATTATATCTATGGAGACATGAAAAAGAATTTCAAGGTGACAAAGGATGTGGTGGTAGACGTAATGTCATCCGATCATCTCCCGCTTTACATAGATGTAGAGTTCTAGCCTTAAAAACCTTTCTGAAGAACTAAACATAACTATTTTAGGCCCTTCTTGCCTCATGGAAAGGCAGGAAGGGATCACACTGCAAAAAGGTAACTTTAGTTGGTTTTAAGCAAAATATTTCCTAGTTTTGCGCAATAATATACAGAATTAAAATAAACTGGGATATGAAGAATATAATCATTATAGCTAGTTTACTCCTCGGGATGCCGCTTATGGCACAAACCAAGGTGGTAAAAAAGAACGCCGTAAAAGCCAATAATTTCGGAATCACCTACTCGTTACCCAAGACCTCGCTAGTCGTAGACGCCGAAGTGACGAAAGTAACTTGCAAAGCCGGGTCTTACTACCAATATGCAGAGAAGTATCTAGGCGTAAAGGATGCAGTCACGGAAGACAAGGTTTATTTCGACCTCGGAAAAATCAGTCTGATCAACCGGGGATTACCCGATGCGGATAATACCTATATCGTAGAATTCAAGCAAGGTACGGTCGCCCCTTACGCTTATCTTACCGAAGATGGATTATTATGCTCGATAAACGCAGAATACACGCCTGTTGAATCCGAGCTAGATGCTGTAAAGAAAAATAAAGGTCCTCAGCAAAAAGTGACAGACACTTCCGTTTTCTCGGAGGAATTACTAATGGCAGGCTCCACCGCCAAACAAGCGGAGGTGGCCGCTAAACAAATTTACCGTATCCGGGAAAGCCGTTTGAACATCTTGACCGGCGAGGCGGATAATTTACCCCCCGATGGTGAAGCCATGAAACTGGTGATCCAGCAATTGGAGGAGCAAGAAAAAGCATTAACAAACCTATTCACCGGAATCTTGACCAAAGAAACCGAGCATTATGAGGTAAGCATTATCCCTCACGACAACCTAGACAAAGAAGTATTGTTCCGTTTCTCCAAGCAGCTAGGTATCGTAGACGCTGACGATTTGGGCGGTACCCCTGTCTATATGAACTTGAAAGCGACAGAAAGAGCTCCGATCCTTGATGCCAAGGAAGCCGAGAAGAAAGACAAATCATTGAAAGGAATCGTCTACAATGTTCCGGGAAAAGCCAGCATAGAAATACTAATGAACAAAAAAACACTCTACAAAGGAGAGGCCCAAATCACTCAATTCGGAACACGGGAAGGATTAGCCCCTGTTATGTTTGAGGATAAGAAAGCCCCTGTCAAGGTTCTTTTCTATCCGGAAACCGGCGCCATAAAGCAAATTATTCAATAAGTATAAACTAATATTATCTAAAACACATGTTACAAGGACAACCTAAAGGTCTCTATGCCCTAGCACTCGCGAACACGGGCGAACGCTTCGGTTATTACACGATGCTTGCGATTTTCACACTATTCTTGCAAGCGAAATTCGGCTATACGGCCGCTGAGACATCAACGATTTTCGCTAGCTTCTTAGCGTTCGTGTATTTTATGCCATTGATTGGCGGTATGATGGCCGATAAGTTCGGTTATGGAAAGATGGTTACCTCGGGTATCATCATCATGTTTGTCGGTTATCTTTTATTAGCCATCCCAACAGATGCCGCCTCGGGAAAAATCATGATGTTCGGCTCGCTAGCGCTAATCGCTTGCGGTACCGGATTATTTAAAGGTAACTTACAAGTGATGGTAGGTAATCTTTATGATGCCCCGGAATATAGAAGTAAACGTGACCAAGCCTTTAGTTTGTTTTATATGGCGATTAATATCGGTGCCATGTACGCACCTACGGCTGCCACTAAAATGACAGACTGGATGTTGGGTAAGTATAACCTTTTCTACGAGTCACAAATTCCGGCACTCGCTCACCAATTCTTAAACGGAACCATCTCCGCAGAGAACAAAGAGGCACTCGCCGCTCTGCAAAGCGCACAAGGTTTCACCGGCGATATGGCTACGTTCTGTTCCACGTATATCGAGAAGTTGTCCGAGGCATACAACTATGGATTCGGTGTGGCTTGTATCTCATTGATCATATCGATGGCTATCTATATGGGATTCCGCTCTACCTTTAAGCATGCGGATGTCAATACCAAACAGGCACAGGCTTCCCACGCTCCGCAAGAGGAATTGTCACCTGCCGAGACGAAACAACGTATCACCGCCTTGCTGCTGGTATTCGCCGTGGTATTGTTCTTCTGGATGGCTTTCCATCAGAACGGTCTGACGATGACGTTCTTCGCTCGCGACTATACGGCCAACCAAGTGACCGGACTGGATCGTATCGGCTTTGATGTGATTAACTTAACATTATTGGTTATCGCCGTGTATGGAGGATTCGCTATCGCACAATCCACAACGAGTAAAGGCAAAACGATCGCCGGCATCGTGACCGTGGCCGCATTGGCCGCTCTAGGTATCAAATATATGGCTCTGCCGGAAACCGTAACGATCCTTCCGCAGACCTTCCAGCAATTTAACCCGTTCTTCGTGGTTGTATTGACTCCGGTATCGTTGGTGATCTTTGGTTATCTGGCTAATAAGAAGAAAGAGCCGTCCGCTCCTCGTAAGATCGGATTGGGTATGATGATCGCCGCTTGCGGTTTCTTGATCTTGGCGATCGGTTCTATGGGCTTGCCTACACCGGACGCTTTAGCGGCGGATAGCAAATTGCAGGTATTGGTTTCTCCGAACTGGTTGATCTCGACTTATCTGGTATTGACCTTCGCCGAATTATTGCTTTCTCCGATGGGTATCTCTTTCGTATCCAAAGTGGCTCCTCCTAAATACAAAGGTATGATGATGGGGGGTTGGTTCGTGGCTACGGCTATCGGTAACTATCTGGTCGCTATCATCGGTTATTTGTGGGGAAGCATGCAATTATGGATGGTATGGAGCGTGTTGATCGTTCTTTGTTTACTGTCTGCGTTGTTCATGTTCTCTATCATGAAGAAACTGGATAAAGTGGCTTGACAATTGAGAATTGAAAATTAGAGGATGAGGAAGTCGTATACATATCGTTCGCAGGCACTCCGTTTCAGAAGATGGAGCCGGAAGGCGTATGCGGCTTTCATCAGTATACAGAGGGCTGTTACGATCGGACAATTATCCTTTTCCGTAGCCGATCGCTTCGAGAAAAAGAACCAGTCTTTACATACTGGTATCGGTACGTTCACGGACGGATTTTTCGAAGAGGATGACGAGGAGAGGGAGAATACCGAGGAGAACAAACGGAGCCTCGCGGTATCGCATGGACTGTTTACGGCATTACTCCCGGTATTGGTATCAAATGAGATCGCTCATCCGGCTCATCGTGTAGCTCACTATACATTATATAATATAGTAAAGGCGGGAAGTATTCTTTGGGATACTTTCCGCCTTTCTTATTTCCATCCGGTTGTAGAGACGGGGTATATATATACGTGGAATTATTAAATGAGAGAAAATGACAATAGAAGAAGCAAAGCAGTACATCCTAGAGGGTGGGAAGATTACTGAGGAACAGGCTTTAAGCTTGGTGAATCACCCGGACAAAGAGGCGCTTTACGAGGCCGCCCACCAAATCACCCGCCATTTTATGGGGAATAAGTTCGACACTTGTTCCATCATCAACGCCAAAAGCGGTAATTGCAGCGAGGATTGTAAATGGTGCGCACAGTCGGGACATTACAAGACCCTCGTAAACTTATATCCTTTGCTCCCTGCCAAGGAATGTGTCTATCATGCGGTATATAACCGGAAACAGGGCATCCGGCGTTTTGCCTTGGTGACTAGCGGTAAGCGAGTATCGGATAAAGAATTGGAACAGATCACCGATACGATCCGGCAAATCAAGCGGCAAAGCGATATTAAATGCTGTGCCTCCATGGGATTGCTAACCCGCTCCCAACTCCAATCGCTTTACGATAGCGGAGTGGAGAATTATCACTGCAATATAGAGACCGCCCCTTCCTATTTCCGTCAACTTTGTTCCACGCATACGATCGAGCAGAAAATGGAAACCATCCATACCGCCCGGGAAATCGGTTTCCGTATCTGTTGCGGTGGTATTATCGGCATGGGCGAGACGATGGAGGAACGAATCGAGATGGCTTGTTTCTTACAGAAAGAAGGTGTCTTATCCATCCCTCTCAATTTATTACAGCCGATACCGGGAACTCCTATGGAGAATACACAGATCCTAGAAGAAGAGGAATGGCTAACAACGATCGCCCTTTTCCGCTTGATCAATCCAAACGCATTTCTCCGTTTCTCCGGCGGACGGGCACAATTAAGCGAGGCCACGCAACGGAAATCCCTATATATCGGGATTAACTCCGCGATCATCGGAGACTTATTAACGACTATCGGAAGCAAGGTAGAGGAAGACAAAGTCTTATTTACCTCCGAAGGCTATTCACTCACCGAAAACACCGATTGGGAAAAATGACAACAACCGAACTTTTACAATACGACCGGGATCATCTATGGCATCCCTACACCTCGACCATCGATCCACTTCCCGTCTATCCGGTATCCAAAGCGGAAGGCGTAACGATAACCCTTGCGGACGGCAGGGAGCTAATAGACGGAATGTCTTCTTGGTGGGCGGCAGTCCACGGATACAACCATCCGGTACTTAACGCGGCGGCTAAAACCCAATTGGATAAGATGAGCCATATCATGTTCGGGGGATTCACGCACGAGCCGGCTGTTGAGTTGGCCTCTAAATTACTACCGCTATTGCCCCCTTCTCTAGAAAAGATATTCCTAGCGGATAGCGGCTCGGTCGCCGTGGAGGTCGCCTTAAAGATGGCGATCCAATACTGGCAGTCCAAAGGCATACCGGGAAAACATACCTTCGCCACGATCCGTAGCGGTTATCACGGGGATACTTGGCACGCCATGTCGGTATGCGATCCGGTGACGGGTATGCATGGGATCTTCTCCGGAAGCCTACCCATCCAATACTTCATACCTCAACCTTCGGTCCGATTCGGCGAGGAATGGAGAGAGGAGGCCATGGCTCCCTTGCGGGATTTACTAGAGCGGCATGCCGACGAGATCGCCGCCTTGATCTTGGAACCGGTCGTACAGGGGGCAGGAGGCATGTATTTCTACTCCCCCACTTTCCTCGTTCGTGCTCGGGAACTTTGCGACCGGTATAACGTCTTATTGATATTCGACGAGATAGCGACAGGCTTCGGACGTACCGGAAAGTTGTTCGCATGGGAACATGCGGGAGTCGAACCCGATATCATGTGTATCGGAAAGGCGTTGACAGGAGGTTATCTTACGCTTTCCGCCACGATCACGACGAAGCCAATAGCCGACACGATCTGCTCCGGCGAGGCAGGATGCTTTATGCATGGACCTACGTTTATGGGAAATCCCTTGGCATGCGCTATCGCTTCGGCCTCGATCTCTTTATTGATCGCCAGCCGTTGGCAAGAGAAAGTGAAGCTTATAGAGGAGCAATTGCGGACGGAGTTAGCGCCAGCCGCCAAGCTGCCTGAAGTCGCTGAGGTACGGGTATTGGGAGCGATCGGGGTTATCGAGATGAAGCATCCGGTGGATATGGCGGTATTACAACGCCAATTCGTAGAGGAAGGGATATGGGTACGTCCGTTCGGACGGCTGGTTTACCTCATGCCTCCTTTCATTATCTCCATGAATGAACTATCCAGACTAACCTCCGGATTATTGAGAGTATTAACGCATAATTAACATATCTACAACCGGGTAATATATAGATATATGAAATCATATAACGAGCAACTTACGGCTTTACGAGCCTCCGGGAATCTTAGGCACCTACCGGAAGTCGAGCATCAAGGAATATGGATATTAAAAGAGGGAAAGCGTATGCTGAATCTCTCTTCCAACGATTATCTTGGATTAGCCAGCCGGCAGGATTTACAAGAGGAGTTTCAAGCATCCACACAAGACCGCTTCTATCCCTACTCCTCATCATCATCCCGCTTGCTGACGGGTAATTTCTCCGTATATACGAAACTGGAGAAACAGATCGCCCGCTCCTTCGACCGGGAAGCCGCATTGATCTTCAATAGTGGCTATCATGCCAACACCGGAATCCTCCCGGCCTTAACCGATAAACAGACCTTATTACTCGCCGACAAGCTGGTGCACGCCAGCATCATCGATGGCATCTTGCTGAGTGGTTCCCCATTCCTCCGTTACCGCCACAACGACTATGACCAACTGGAACGCCTCGTACAAAAGAACGCCTGTCAATACGAGACGATCATCATCCTGACCGAAAGCATTTTCAGCATGGACGGGGATGTAGCGGACTTAAACCACCTGATAGCTATCAAAAGGCAATATCCCCATATCCTATTGTACGTAGACGAGGCTCACGCCATCGGAGCCCGTGGAAAGACGGGGCTAGGTATCGCCGAGGAACAAGGATGTATCCAAGAGATCGATCTATTGGTCGGTACTTTCGGCAAGGCGTTAGCGTCTATGGGGGCCTATTTGGTTTGTTCCCGTACGATACGGGAATATCTGGTCAATACGATGCGACCGCTCATATTCAGTACGGCCCTGCCACCGTTCCAAATCGCATGGACTTCCTTCATCTGGGAGCAACTCCCCTCGTTCACGAAGGAACGGGAGAATCTTCTAGCATATAGCCGATTGCTGGCGGAGGCTTTAACGGGCAAAGGAGGCGAGATCAGCCAAAGCCACATCATCCCTTTCATTGTGGGAGAGAGCGAGGATTGCGTACGGAAAGCGGAAGAGCTACAACGAAAAGGCTTCTACTGCCTCCCCGTTCGCCCGCCGACAGTGCCCAAAGGTACCTCCCGTATCCGCTTCTCCCTTACGGCAAACCTCACAATAAAAAATATGCATCAACTGATTGTAGAGACGGGGCGTACCTCGTCTCCCACCGGGACATGCCCCGTCTCTACACCCCCGGATAGATAACTGGATAGATAGTATGTATATAAATTGAATTGATAGTATGTATATAGATAAGATAATAAATAAGCGATCCCCTAGTCTGATCCTCTGTCTCGCCGGCTGGTCCACCTCGCCGGAGCTTTTCCGCCATCTGGAAGTACCGGAGCAGACAGACCTATGGA
>OGPT01003073.1_pt1 | contig 12533 bp, 10 predicted proteins | sample 1552951 | NCBI WGS metagenome assembly OGPT01 (sample SAMEA2580224, study PRJEB22360) | human gut metagenome | biome: human gut; feature: human-associated habitat; material: faeces | place: Denmark | collected 2008/2010
AGAAGATGTGGAAGAGATCAAAGAAGATCTTGAAGCACTGGAAGCAAAACATTAAATAAAACATTAAATCAAGGAGTTTCCCTCAGTTTCACGCTGTTTACCGCCATGCCAAAGGCTCCCCTGGTAGGGGAGCTGGCGAGCGCCAGCAAGACTGAGGGTTTATTTTTCTCCGGATCTATCCAACACTTCCCCGGTCTCCTTCGTCTTACAGGCAGAACGACGCAATGAAAGGAGGAAGCCCCATGTGGGAGCTGCTGTACGAGACCTTCTGGGACCGACTGGAGCATTTCTGCTATAAGCTCTGCCGGGACGAAGCCCGCGCCGAGGACCTGACCCAGGAAGTCTTTCTGCGGGCGCTGCAGAACCGCACCTTAATCGATACGTTCACCGAGCGCCAGTGCAAGGCCTGGCTGTTTGCCGCAGCGCGGAACCTCTACTGCGACCAGGTCCGCCGGGCGGCCAAGGAAGAAGCCCTGCTCACCTCCCTGCTGCCGCCGGACGGTGACGACTCCGCCGATGAGACGGCCGCGTCTGCCCTCGGCTCAGTGGAACTGGGCACCGTGCTGGATCAACTCTCCGAACTGGACCGCCTGCTCTTCACCCTGCGCTACGACGAGGGCTATACGTCCGCCGAGCTGAGCCGCTTGTTCGAGCTGCCGCCCGGAACCGTCCGCCGCCGCCTTTCCCAGACACGCCATCTGCTGAAAACGAACCTTACGGAGGATTGAACCATGAAAAAGAAACTGAATGCCAACGCCATCGTACTCGACCTGCGCCGCCTGACCGAAGAGACGCTTTCTGCCTACGAGGACATTTCGCTGAACGCGGTCATCACCCTGACCAACCCCCGCGCCCAGGCCCTGCTGAGCCAGTATGACGTCAAGCTGAACACCGTGCTGTGCAAAAATCTGCCGGACGACGCGGACATCCGCGCCAGCGTGACCAACGGCAAGACCACCCTGAGCGCCGCCTCCAAGCCGGAGGCAAAGCAGGTGCTCGTCATCAACGGCAAAGTCACCGTCCTGCCCGACGCCGCCGAGACCCTGCGCCAGTACGAAGCGCTGGTCGTGAACGGAAAAGCGACCTGCCCGGCCTCGCTCGCGGCGCTGTTCACCGAGGCGGCCACCGTCAACGGCAAGCTGGTGATCTATCCGGACGAGGCCGTGGTGCTGAGCGGCCGTTCCGTCAAGCTGGACCGTGCCTTCCTGCTGCGGGCACAAGAGCGGCTGTACTGGAACGAGCGGCTCTTCGTCGCCGTGGACCCGAAGCTGGATGCCGCCGCGCTGGCTGCAAAGGGCTGCCGCTTCGCCGCGCCCAAGGCGGTGTTGGCCGAATCGCTGGCCGAGACGCTGGCCCCGCTCTTCACCGAGGATACCGAGCTGGTCATCCTGCCCGACGGCACCGCCGTGGTGGATGACGACCTCGACCTGACCGCTGCGGCCCTGCGCCGGTATGGTACTAAGCTCTACGTGCTGGGCGACGTGACCGTCTCCGCCGACTGCATCGCGGCTTTGGGCAAGCTGGAATTCTTCCACGCCAGCGGCACCGTGACCCTGCCGCAGGAAGCCGAAGAGACGTTCTGTGCCATCCCCGACCTCGCATACGACGAGCTGCGGGTCCTGTCCGGCCACCTGTTCAGCGGCCTGCCCAAGCTGACCCTGACTCCCGATTTGCTGGCACAGTACCCGGAGGGCATCGCCTGTGTGGACTGCGCCAAGGTCCGGCTCGACCCGGCCCTTCTGCCGGATGAGATTGCGAAGCACTGCCAGTTCGACGGCTGCGCGCTGGTCCAGTGCACCGAAGTCCAGCAGAACGCCGTGGCCGCCGTTTCCCGCAATGTGGCGAAGATTCACGCCGGCCAGAAGGACGGCCCGCTGAGCGGCCTGTCCGACCCCGATACCGCCTCCATGCAGGCCCTTCAGTTGACGCTGTAAGCACCCTTCCTCCCTGAAATGATGCACCTCCCGCACTGCTGCCCTTCCCTCCGGGCAGGCAGTGCGGGAATTTTTGCAGCGAAACGCGGTTTGACAGGGATTTTTTCATTGCGCTGCCGGGCTTGATATGGTATACTGATTCCATGTGTTAAAAACGCCCCGGCGGCCGGAACGGTGTTGGCTGCCGCTGCGGGTTTTCTTTGAGGAATAGGAGCAACGAATGAAAAAAGGATTTGACAACGACAAATACCTGCAGATGCAGTCCGAGCACATCCGCGAGCGGATCGCACAGTTCGACAACAAGCTGTATCTGGAATTCGGCGGCAAGCTGTTCGATGACTACCACGCCTCCCGCGTGCTGCCCGGTTTCCAGCCGGACTCCAAGCTGCAGATGCTGCTGCAGCTGAAGGACCAGGCCGAGATCGTCATCGTCATCAGCGCCGAAGACATCGTGAGCAGCAAGGTGCGCGGCGACTACGGCATCACCTACGACCTGGACGTACTGCGCCTCATCGACGCCTTCCAGGAGCGGGGGCTGTTCGTGGGCAGCGTCTGCGTGACCATGTACACGGCCGCACCCGAAGTGGAAGCCTTTGAAAAGCGGCTGAACGGTCTGGGCATCCGGACCTTCCGTCATTATAAGATCCCCGGCTACCCCAACGACGTGGCCCGCATCGTGAGCGACGAGGGCTATGGCCGCAACGAATACATCGAGACCGAGCGCCCGCTGGTGGTCATCACGGCCCCCGGCCCCGGCAGCGGCAAGATGGCCACCTGCCTGTCTCAGCTGTACCACGAGTACAAGCGGGGCGTCAAGGCCGGTTATGCCAAGTTCGAGACTTTCCCCATCTGGAACATCCCGCTCAAGCACCCGGTGAACCTGGCCTATGAGGCCGCCACCGCCGACCTGAACGATGTGAACATGATCGACCCGTTCCATCTGGAAGCCTACGGCAAGACCGCCGTCAACTACAACCGCGACATTGAGATCTTCCCGGTGGTCAACGCGATGTTCGAGCTGATCGCAGGCAAGAGCCCCTACCACTCCCCCACCGACATGGGCGTGAACATGGCAGGCAACTGCATCGTGGACGATGCCGCCTGCTGCGAGGCCTCCTGCAACGAGATCGTCCGCCGGTACTTCAAGTCTCTGTGTGCGCTCAAGAACGGCGCACAGGTCCAGAGCGAGGTCTACAAGCTGGAACTTCTGATGAACCAGGCAGGCCTTACGTTGGGCAGCCGCCCCGTGGAGCAGGCCGCTCACGCCGTCTCGGAGAAGACCGGCGGGGCACCGGCCGCCGCCATCGAGCTGTCGGACGGCACCGTCATCACCGGCAAGACCGGCCCGCTGCTGGGTGCAGCCGCCTCGGCGCTGCTCAATGCGCTGAAGAAGCTGGCCGGCATCGACCAGGAAATGGACCTCGTCTCTGCGGCCGCCATCGAGCCGATCCAGACCCTCAAGACCAACTATCTGGGCGGCAAGAACCCCCGCCTGCACACCGATGAGATCCTCATCGCGCTGTCAAGCTCCGCTGCCACCAACCCCACCGCTGCGATGGCCCTGCACCAGCTCTCCAAGCTGAAGGGCTGCGACATGCACTCCACGGTCATCCTGTCCAGCGTGGACGACGACACCGTGAAGAAGCTGGGCATCTACCTGACCTGCGAACCCGCTTACGAGGAAGAGGGCCGCAAGTACCACAAGAAATAAGCGCAACAAAAAAAGAGAACCGCCGCGGCGGTTCTCTTTTTGCATTCACAGGCGGGTCTGCACCCAGTATTCGCCCATGCTCTGGCCGGGCTGGTCGGTGACGTCATCGTTCAGGTAGTCCGCCAGACCGCAGGACGCCGGGTCCCACTCGCGCGCCTGTTCGACCGAATCGTACTCCACCTCGGCGTACCAGAACTCGGTGGGCTGGCCTTCGTCCACATGGTTCACTTCCAGCACCAGCCCGTCCGGCAGCAGGTAGCTGCGGCGAAGTTTCGGGATGAGCGGCCTGCCGATGATCTTCGTCTCTAAATCGTCAAACAACGCTTTGTCGATGGGGCGTTCGATTTCCTCCCGCGCCAGCCCGCCGCCGGATTTGAAGCAGAGGATATAGTCGGTGCTGCCGCCCGTCCGGGCCTCCTCCCGGATGCGGACCGTTGGACGGACGCTGATATACCCCTGCCGCATCGCAAATTCCTCCTGCAGCGGCATCTCCGGGAAACCCGCTCCCTCCGGCCAGCCGTTCACCATCCATTTGCGTTCGATCTCCATTGCTTTGCCCTCATTTCTGTTGGATTTTGTATTTATTCTAACACGGTTTTATGATATTATAAAGAGGATCTGAATCAAAAAATACAGTGCTGGAAGCGGGCCGCATCGCCGGGAGCATTTTCCTCGTGCGGCGGAGAGCGCACCTCTGCGATACAGCCGCCCCGCTCAGCCTGTCGTATCTCAAACACAAGGAGTTTCTATGAAATCGACCCGCAACTATCCCATCTACAAAGTCAACAAACACGCTGAGGGGCTGCTGGTGGGCGGCCACCCGTGGGTATACGAGAACGACATCCTCGAAGCACCGGAGACCACGCCGGAGAACGGTACGCTGGCCGATGTGGTAAGCCCCAAGGGGGCCTACCTCGGCACCGGCTTTCTCTCGCTCCAGAGCAAGATCCGGGTGCGGCTCATCTCCCGCAACGCCAACGATACCTTCGACGCTGACTTCTGGCGCCGCCGGGTGGAGTATGCCTGGAACTACCGCAAGACCGTTCTGGAACCGGACGACCTCTCGGCCTGCCGGGTCATCTTCGGCGAGGCCGACCAGTTCCCCGGCCTGACGGTGGACCGGTTCCAGAATATCCTCGTCACTCAGACACTCAGCGTCGGCATGGAAAAACTCAAGCCCCTCCTCTTCCCCCTTCTGGCAGAAGTGCTGCGGGCCGACGGTCAGACCATCGACGGCATCTACGAGCGGAACGATGAGGCTCTGCGCGCCAAGGAGGGGCTGGCGCAGAACAAGGGCTGGTTCGAGCTGCCCGGTGAGACCCATCCCGCTTCCACCCAGACCGAGATCTGCGAAAACGGCGTTTTTTACCACGTTGATTTCGAGAACGGCCAGAAGACCGGCTTCTTCCTCGACCAGAAATACAACCGCCGCGCCGTGGCCCGCATCGCCGCCGGGCACACGGTGCTGGACTGCTTCACCCACACCGGCAGCTTTGCGCTGAACGCGGCCAGGGGCGGGGCCGCCCGTGTCACCGCTGCCGACATCAGCGCCGATGCCATCGCCATGGCCCAGCGGAACGCCGAACGCAACGGCCTCGACAACATGGACTTCCTCTGCGAGGACACCTTCGCGCTGCTGCCCCGGCTGGAAAAAGAGGGCCACCCCTACGACTTCATCATTCTCGACCCGCCCGCCTTCACCAAGGCGCGCCGCACCGTCGAGAACGCCATGCGCGGCTATAAGGAGATCAACTATCGCGCCATGAAGCTGCTGCCCCGCGGCGGCTATCTGGCCACGGCCAGCTGCTCGCACTTTGCCACCGAGGAGCTGTTCATCAAGATGCTCAAGGCGGCGGCAAAAGACGCCCACCGCCAGCTGCGGCAGATCGAAGTCCGCCAGCAGGCCCCCGACCACCCCATCCTCTGGGGCGTCCCGGAGACGAACTACCTGAAGTTTTTCCTGTTCCAGGTCATCTAAAAGTCATACCAAGCGCGCAAATCTCCAAAAAAACGAGAGCGTGTTTGTGCAGAATCGTCAGTTTTGTCTATTGCCTTTTTTTGCCCTGTAAGCTATAATCATGCCATAGACAGCAACGGCGCTGTGGGTCACCTCCTGACTCGCAGCGTCGTTTTGTTTAAGCAAGCTTTCGCGTGAAAACGCATCGGCGTGGATGGGTTTTTGCGATGTGTGGAAAGAAACAAGATCAAGTAAGGAGTAGGATTTATGGCAGCAAATGTTATGGAAATCTACGGCAGCAAGGTCTTCAACGAACATGTGATGAAGGAGCGCCTGCCGAGCGCGACTTACAAGAGCCTGGAACGCACCCTGCACAAGGGTGCTCCGCTGGACATCGAGGTGGCCAACGTTGTGGCCAGCGTGATGAAGCGCTGGGCCATGGAGCTGGGCGCTACCCACTACACCCACTGGTTCCAGCCGCTGACCGGCATCACCAGCGAGAAGCACGATGGCTTCGTCTCCCCCGTGGGCGACGGCACCGCCATCATGGAGTTCTCCGGCAAGGAGCTGGTGCGCGGCGAACCCGATGCTTCCTCCTTCCCCTCCGGCGGCCTGCGCGCTACCTGCGAGGCCCGCGGCTACACCGCATGGGACCCCACCAGCTACGCCTTCGTCAAGGATGATGTGCTCTGCATCCCCACCGCCTTCGTCAGCTACACCGGCGAGGCGCTGGATAAAAAGACTCCTCTGCTGCGTTCCATGAACGCGCTGTCCAATCAGGCCATCCGCATCCTGAAGCTGTTCGGCAAGGATGTGGACTACGTGTCCACCACGGTCGGCCCGGAGCAGGAGTACTTCCTCGTCAAGAAGGAAGACTACGAGGCACGTCAGGACCTGATCCTGACCGGCCGCACCCTGTTCGGTGCTCCCTCTGCCAAGGGCCAGGAGCTCGAAGAGCATTACTTCGGCGTCATCCGCCCCGAAGTCTCCGCTTTCATGAAGGAACTGGACGTCGAGCTGTGGAAACTGGGCGTCCCCGCCAAGACCAAGCACAACGAAGTGGCTCCCTGCCAGCATGAGCTGGCCCCCATCTTCGACACCACCAATGTTGCCATCGACCACAACCTGCTGACCATGGAGCTGATGAAGAAGATCGCACCCAAGTACGGTCTGGTCTGCCTGCAGCACGAGAAGCCTTTTGAGGGCGTGAACGGCAGCGGCAAGCACAACAACTGGTCTATGAGCACCACCCACGAGAACCTGCTGGACCCCGGCGACACTCCCATGGAGAACCTGCAGTTCCTGGTCTTCCTGGCCGCTGTCATCAAGGCAGTCGATGAGTACGCAGACCTGCTGCGCACCTCCGTCGCCACCCCCGGCAACGATCACCGTCTGGGTGCCAACGAAGCACCTCCGGCCATCATCTCCATCTTCGTGGGCGAGGAGCTGGAAGCCGTCATCGACGCCATCGCATCCGATTCTCCCTACGCCGGCCCCACCAAGATGAAGATGGATCTGGGCGTGGATGTCCTGCCCAAGTTCAGCAAGGATACCACCGACCGCAACCGCACTTCCCCCTTCGCCTTCACCGGCAACAAGTTCGAGTTCCGTATGCCCGGTTCTGCCGAGAACCTGAGCGACTGCAACACCATCCTGAACACCGCCGTCGCCAAGGAGCTGAAGGGCTATGCTGACGAACTGGAGGGTGCTGAGGACTTCACCTCCGCCGCCATCGCTCTGGTCAAGCGGACCATCCGCGACCACCGCCGCGTCATCTTCAACGGCAACGGCTACACCGCAGAGTGGGAAGAAGAAGCTGCCCGCCGCGGCCTGCCCAACAAGAAGAACACCCCGGCTGCTCTGCCCGCCCTCGTTGACCCGAAGAACATCCAGCTGATGGAGGACTTCGGCGTCCTGACCAAGGTGGAGATGGAGAGCCGTTACGAAGTCGAGATGGAGCACTACGCCAAGATCATCAACATTGAGGCGCTGACCATGCTCGAAATGGCCCGCAAGCAGCTGCTGCCGGCCGTCAACTCCTACATGAGCGAGGTCGCCAACACCGCCGCCACCAAGCTGGCCGTCAGCGAGGCGCTCAGCGTCCGCAGCGAGACCAAGACCCTGACCAAGCTGAGCGCCGATGCCGACGCCATGAGCGACGCCATCGACGTGCTGCAGGATGTGGTGGACGCTGCCGAGGCTCTGACCAGCGAGAGCGAGAAGGCTGTGGCCTTCCACGACAACGTGATCCCGGCAATGGACGCCCTGCGTGCCGCAGCCGATGATGCCGAGACCATCTGCGGCGAGGACTACTGGCCTCTGCCCAGCTACAGCAAGATGCTCTACTACGTCTGATCTACCAGCGCATTTCATAAAGCATCTTAGGCTGTCGAACTTCATTCGCCATTCTCCTTTTCCTATTTCTTACACCAGCCTAAAGACCTGCTCTTTTGCGAGGGCAGGCCTTTAGGCGTTTTTCTTGAGAGGAGATCATCCTTATGAGCTATACGACCCAACAGGATATCCTGGATTTTGTGGAGGACAACAACGTCAAATTCGTGCGGTTCGCCTTCTGCGACATCTTCGGCACACAGAAGAACATCGCCGTGCTGGCCGGGGACCTGCCCAAGGCGCTGGAGGACGGCGTCTGCTTCGACGGCAGCTCCATTGCCGGGTTCATGAAGGTGGAAGAGAGCGACCTGGTGCTCCGGCCCGACCTCTCCACCGTGACCATCCTGCCCTGGCGCCCCACCGAAGGCCGGGTGATGCAGTTCTTCTGCGACGTGGAACGGCCGGACGGCGACCCCTTTGGCGGCAACTGCCGGGGGTTCCTGCGCCAGATGAGCCGCCGCTTCCGCAAGCTGGGGCTGACCTGCAACGTGGGGGCCGAGTGCGAGTTCTATCTGTTCGAGAACGATGACCATGGCCGCCCCACCCGCGTCCCCATCGACTTCGGCGGTTACTTCGACGTAGCCCCGCTGGACGCAGGCGAGAACCTGCGCCGCGACATCTGCCTGACCATGGAACAGATGGGCATGAGCCCCCAGCACAGCCACCATGAGAGCGGCAACGGCCAGAACGAGATCGACTGCCACTATGCAGGCCCACTCAAGACCGCCGACAACGTGATGATGTTCAAGCAGATCGTGCGGGCCGTGGCCATGCGCAGCGGCATCCATGCCAGCTTCCTTCCCAAACCTCTGGCCGACCAGGCCGGCAGCGGGCTGCACATCAACCTTTCGCTCTACATGGACGGACGGAACCTGTTTGAGGGCGACATCGCGCCCGACAGCATCGCGGGCAGCTTTATGGCGGGTGTGCTGGCACACAGCCGCGCGCTGACCGTCTTCACCAATCCCCTGCCCAACAGCTACCTCCGCTTTGGCAGCGACGAAGCCCCCAAATACGTGAGCTGGAGCCGCCAGAACCGCAGCCAGCTCGTGCGCATCCCGCAGGTGCAGGGCGACAACTGCCGCATGGAGCTGCGCAGCCCGGACCCCGCCTGCAACCCGTATCTGGCCATCGGCCTCATCCTGGCCGCCGGTCTGGACGGCATCGAGCGCCGGTTGGAGCTGCAGGCTCCCATCAACAAGAATCTGTTCGACCCCGCCGTGGCCGCTGGCCTTGGGCTGGAAAAGCTGCCTTCCACGCTGGAAGAAGCCGTGCAGGCCGCGCAGGAGAGTGACTTCCTGCGCACCGTGCTGCCGGAGGAGCTCTCTCACCGCTACTACGAGGAGGAACTGAAGCGCTGCGCTGCCCTGAAGAATGCCGCCGACCCGGCGGAGTACGAGCGCATCCACTACTTCAACGCCATCTGAGCGGTAAGCTACCGGAAAAAGAGAGGGAAAAGGAAAGGAGCGATTCCGAATGGGACGTGCTCTGATCGTCAGCGCCGGAGCCAGCTCAAACGAGTATATCTCGGCACGGCTGGCGGAGCTGGGATACCCCCGGCCTCTGATCGTGCCAAGCGGAGCCGAGGCCCGGCGCAGGATGTTAGAATCGGATTTTGAGCTCATCGTGGTCAACGCGCCGCTGCCCGATGAGTTTGGCCATGAGCTGTGCGCTGCCGCCGTGGAAAAGACCGACGCGGGCGTGGTTCTTCTGGCCAAGGCCGCTGCGGCCGAGCAGCTGCTGGGTTCCATGAGCGACGAGGGCGTGCTGCTTTTGAGCAAGCCGTTCTCGAACACGCTGTTTTTGCAGGCCATCCACATGGCAGCAGCCAGCAACCACCGCCTGCTGCGCCTGCGGCAGGAAAACGCCAGGATGCAGGAAAAGATCGCGCAGGTGCGTCTGGTCAGCCGCGCCAAATGCTGCCTCATCGAGCGGGAAGGCATGACCGAGGCCGATGCCCACCGCCTGATCGAAAAGCGGGCCATGGACACCCGGCGCGATCGTGCCGAGATCGCACAAGAAATCCTTGATTCTTACGAGGATTAGGATTATAATTTTATGTCGGAAAACGAGCTCCCCACAGTCTGCTTCGCAGACCGCCCTCTCTGGGAGGGCGGTGGCATCGCCTGCGCGGTGCCAAAGGGAGCTTCTGGGAAAAGTATCAGAATCAAACGAGATAGAGGAGGACCATTTTTATGGCAAAATTCATTTTCGTCACCGGCGGCGTCGTCTCCGGTCTGGGCAAAGGCATCACGGCCGCTTCGCTGGGCCGTCTGCTCAAGTGCCGCGGCCTGAAGGTCGCCAGCCAGAAGCTCGACCCCTATGTGAACGTGGACCCCGGCACCATGAGCCCGCTGCAGCACGGCGAGGTCTTCGTGACCGACGACGGCACCGAGACCGACCTCGACCTGGGCCACTACGAGCGCTTCATCGACGAGAACCTGAACAAATACTCCAACCTGACCACCGGCAAGGTCTACTGGAATGTGCTGAACAAGGAGCGCCAGGGCGCATACCTGGGCCAGACCGTCCAGATCATCCCCCACATCACCAACGAGATCAAGAGCTACATCTACAACCTGGCCTCCTCCACCGAGGCCGATGTGGTCATCACCGAGATCGGCGGCACCACCGGCGACATCGAGAGCCAGCCCTTCCTGGAGGCCATCCGTCAGGTGGGCCTGGAGCAGGGCCGCGACAACTGCTGCTACATCCACGTCGTGCTGGTGCCCTACATCTCCGGCTCGGACGAGTACAAATCGAAGCCTGCACAGCACTCCGTCAAGGAGCTGCAGGGCATGGGCATCAACCCCGACATCATCATCCTGCGTGCCGACGGCAGTGTGGGCGGCGACATCCGCCGCAAGATCAGCACCTTCTGCAATGTGCAGCCGGAGTGCGTCATCGAGAACCTGACCATGCCCAGCCTCTACCAGTGCCCGCTGATGCTCCACACCAACGGTCTGGACGATGTGGTGGTCAAGAAGCTGAAGCTGGACGTCCCCCCTGCCGACTTGACCGAGTGGAAGCAGGTGGTCTCCCGCATCGCCACCCGCAGCAAGACCTGCACCATCGCACTGGTGGGCAAGTATGTCAAGCTGCACGACGCCTACCTCTCCGTCATGGAGAGCCTCTACCATGCCGGTTTTGAGAACGACAGCCAGGTGGAGATCCGCTGGGTCGAAAGCGAAGACCTGACCGACCAGGCCGCCTGCAAGGAAGCCTTTACCGATGTGGACGGCATCATCGTGCCCGGCGGCTTCGGCGACCGCGGCATTGAGGGAATGATCCAGGCCGCACAGTACGCCCGCGAGAACCATGTGCCCTACTTCGGCATCTGCCTGGGCATGCAGATCATGGTCATGGAGTTTGCCCGCAATGTGCTGGGCTACGCCGATGCGAACTCCAGCGAGTTCACCCCGGACGGCCAGCACAATGTCATCGCGCTGATGGCTGACCAGCAGGGCAACATCCCCAAGGGCGGCACCATGCGCCTGGGCAAATACCCCTGCACCGTCAAGCCCGGCACCAAGATGGCCGAGTGCTACGGCGAACCGGAGATCTGGGAGCGCCACCGCCACCGCTACGAGTTCAACAACGAATACCGTCAGGAGATGCAGGATGCCGGTCTTGTCATCTCGGGCACCAGCCCCGACGGCCGCCTCGTGGAGACCGTTGAGCTGCCGGGCCGCGATTTCCATCTCGGCGCACAGTTCCACCCCGAGTTCAAGAGCCGCCCCAACCGCGCACACCCCCTGTTCAAGGGCTTCATCGCCGCCGCGCTGAAGGCCAAGAAGGAGAAGATGGGGCACTGAAACAGATAGCAAAAGCCTCCGATTTTCTGCGAAAATCGGAGGCTTTTGTTTCTAATATGTAACTCTTACTTACTTGCTGGCCTTGGTGCACTTCTTCCGTGCGGCGGCCTTGCGGGCAGGCTTTGCGGCGGGAGCCTTGGCGGCTTCCTTTGCGGCCTTTTTCTTGGTACCCATCGAATCGAAGATCTTGCCTTCCAGCGTGATGATGGCCATCAGCAGGACGAGGATCAGAAACACCAGCACAATACCGGTTATGGTAACGATCACATCATAACCTAAATCCATGGTCTTCCTCCTAGTTACTTTTTTCTTTGCCGACCGCCGGGCGGACAGCAAAAACCGATTTGAAAGTATTATACAATATTTTCCGGGTCGATTCAACAACTATGAACAAAAATCATGTTCTTCTTCACCAGACTGTGAACAAGCCCTCAGCGGCGGCCCATGCGGGGGGTGGCGTCGGTGAAGCCGGTCTCCAGCTTGTCGCCCATCCGCAGGCTCATGGCCGTGCCCAGCGCCACGCAGTTGACGGGGTCGGGCGAGACCGTCACCTCCACCTTCAGCTCCTGACTGAGGTACTCGGGCAGGCCGTGGAGCTGTGCGCCGCCGCCCGTGAGGACGACGCCGTTGCGGTAGATGTCACCGGCCAGCTCCGGAGGGGTCTTTTCCAGCACCTGGTGGGCCGCGGTGCCGATCTGCTCGCTGAGCATCATCACCGGCTCGTA
>OGPT01003082.1_pt1 | contig 12504 bp, 6 predicted proteins | sample 1552951 | NCBI WGS metagenome assembly OGPT01 (sample SAMEA2580224, study PRJEB22360) | human gut metagenome | biome: human gut; feature: human-associated habitat; material: faeces | place: Denmark | collected 2008/2010
CAAGTGGCTTTGGCAAAGAGTGGCAGGGAGAATGAATTGGTTATTTTGATGTCCTTTGCAACCCCGAGACTGATGTCGCATACGGCAAATCCGCTTGCTCCGTAGAAACTCGTTTCCCATGGGGTGGCGCCTACTTCAGCTGTCCAGTCAAGTCCGCCCAATTTGAAGGGGGTAGCTACGGAGATATAGGATGAATAGGCTCTGTCGCCATTCTCCTTGACACCGTCGTCTCCGGCAAAGTTGGTGTACCAGTTTACTGCCACCGGACCGAAGTCGTAACCCAACTGTGCCTCGTATACGTGGGCCGTGTTGTGAGCATCGTAATGAAAATAGCCTGCGCCGGTATTGAACCAGTAGTCTGTAACCGATACGCTGAAACCGCCAGTAGAGTAGCCCAGTGTGAGGTCAAACTCTTTGGCATCTGTACTCTCAATCCCTACTGAGCCCCATGCTCCAAGCGAGAAGCCTTTATAGGCGACGGATGCGCTGGGCTGAAGGCTTACACCTCCCAAGTCTTGTCCGCGCCAGATGTAGCCACTTACGATGTCTGCACCTACGGATGCTTCCACTTTGTCCTGTGCTTTTGCCGTGAAAGGCATTACAGCTGATAGTAACGCTATTACTATTACTCCTAATTTTACGTTTCTTGTTTTCATACCTTCTTACCTTTTTAGTTAGAAAAATTGCGGATGATCAGTCCGGCTCTGTTTGTATAGTATTGCGCTTGAACTATATTAAATAGTAGTTTGCTTATATTATTTCAGCCAGTTGCGGATGCGTTTCATGGCTTCCACACAGTCTTCGTGTTTGCCGAAAGCGGTCAAACGGATGTATCCCTCACCACTTGGGCCGAAGCCTATGCCCGGAGTTCCCACTACATTGGCTTCGTACAACATCTGTTCGAAGAATCGCCAAGAGCCTATGCCGTTCGGGGTTTTCAGCCAGATGTATGGGGCATTCACACCGCCGTACACTTTCAGTCCGGCTGTTTCCAATCCCTTTTTCATAGTGCGGGCGTTGTTCATATAGTAGTCAATCGTTTCTTTTATCTGCCGTCTGCCTTCCGCAGTGTAGATGGCTTCGGCGGCACGCTGGGTGATGTAGCTTGTACCGTTGAACTTGGTGCATTGGCGGCGGTTCCACAGTTTGTTAAGGGAGATACGCTCGCCTTCCAGCGTGGCGGCGGTCAGTTCTTTCGGCACTACGGTGTAGCCGCAACGCACGCCTGTAAATCCGGCGGTCTTGGAGAAACTGCGGAACTCGATGGCGCATTTCTTCGCCCCTTTTATTTCGTATATGGAGTGGGGCACATCGTCTTCTTGGATGAAAGCCTCGTAGGCGGCATCAAACAAGATGAGCGTGTCGTTGTCGAGAGCATAGTCCACCCATTTCTTCAGTTCAGGTTTGGTAAGGGTAGTACCCGTGGGATTGTTGGGGTAACAGAGGTAGACGATGTCGATGCGCTTGTCCGGTATCTCGGGGATGAAATTGTTCTTGGCTGTACAGGGCATATAGGTTACATTGCTCCATTTGCCGTCTTCCTCCAGTATGCCGGCGCGTCCGCACATTACGTTGCTGTCAATGTAGACGGGGTAGATAGGGTCGGTTACTCCCACACTGTTGTCATGGCGGAGTATGTCGCCTATGTTTCCCGTATCGCTCTTGGCTCCGTCGTTGATGAAGATTTCCTGTGGACTGAAATGAATGCCGCGTGTCGCATAATCGTGCTTGATGACAGCATCAATCAGAAAGTCATAGCCCTGTTCGGGACCATATCCGCGGAATGTCCTGGCATCAGCCATCTCATCCACTGCCTTGTGCATCGCTTCGATGCAGACTTGCGGCAGCGGACGGGTAACGTCTCCGATACCCAGACGGATGACCTCTTTTTTAGGGTGCGTTATCCTGAAAGTATTAATCTTCTTAGCTATGTCCGAAAATAAGTAGCTTCCGGGTAATTTCAAAAAATGTTCATTAACTAATGCCATATCTCTGTTGGTTTAATTATTTAATAATGAAGAATGAAGAATTGCCATGCGGCATAAAAGCGTATACTCATTTTTCATTCATAATTCTTCATTCTTCATTCCTCTCCATTTCTCCCTCGAAGACCTTACTTGCCTCTCCCGTCATAAAGATGTGCTTGGTGGCTACATCCCATTCAATGGTGAGTGCCCCTCCATCCATGATGATGATTGATTTTCTTCCGGCGCGTCCTGTGAGGAAAGCGGCTACGGCGGTGGCACAGGCTCCTGTTCCGCAGGCTTGGGTGATGCCCGAACCCCGTTCCCATACGCGCATCCTTATCTTTCCCTCTCCCAGTACTTGGGCAAACTCCACATTGATGCGGTCGGGGAAGAGGGGATGATTCTCCAGTTTGGGACCGATGGAGGAGAGGTCTACCTCCGTTATGTCGTTTACGAAGATTACCAGATGCGGGTTTCCCATAGATACGGTAGTACCTGTATAGCGTATGCCGTCTATTTCGATGGGATGTTCTTTCATCGGCTTGCTCCCCTTGCCGTCATAGTTCACGGGTTCGTCAGACGGAATACCCATGTCAACGGTTACCGTGTCTACCTTGTCGTCTGTCACGTGCAGTTTTAGAATCTTGATGCCGGACAGGGTGTCGAGTGTGATTTCTGTTTTGGAAGTCAGCTTGTAGTCATAAAGGTATTTGCCGATGCACCGGCTGGCATTTCCGCACATCTTGGCTTCCGAACCGTCCGCATTGAAAATGCGCATGCTGAAATCGGCTTTGTCGGAACGCCCTATAAGTACCAGACCGTCGCTGCCGATTCCCGTATGCGGTGCGCTCCATTTCTTCGAAAGCTCCTCCGGATTCTCGATAGGATAGCGGGTAGTATCTACATATATGTAGTCGTTTCCTGCACCGTGCATCTTGGTAAACTTTATGGTTCTTGTCATTTTGTACTTACTTAGTTGGTTGATTATATCCTTTTGTCTTATTTCACTGCAAATATACGACGTTTTGGATAATTTTCATCTATATTAGTATCTGTTTTCTATTTGTTTCTATTCTAACTTTCATTCAGTGCAAATATACACGATTTCACTTCCAATTTAAAAGTATATGATGCTATATTCGTAAAGATTGTAATATGATGCTCTCGTATTCTTGCAGGGAAATAGTAAAAATGATTGTTTTATTCGCGTATTACTACCTTTTTGAAATATAAAAGTCGCTTCATTGTTTTCAAAATGAAGCGACTTGTTTGTAATAACTTTCTAAATGTATTGTAAGCTGATGCTTTTACTGTAATATTTCTTGCAGTTCTACGGGTTCGTTGGTGGTGATGAAATCCACACCGTGACTAATCAGCCACTTCATGTCTTTGGCATCGTTTACGGTCCAAGCATTTACTTTCATGCCCAAGTCGTGGGACTCTTTAATCCATTCGGGATGCTTTTTGAATATGCTGAAGTGATAGTCGGGTCCGGCGCATCCCCATTCTTTCAGTTCTTTGGGAGAGAGGTCGCCTTCCAGATAATATACCGGAGTGCCTTTGGGGGCAAGGCGGATAAATTCTTTGGTGGCGTGTCGCGAGAAAGCGATGTATTCCATGCGGTTCTCCAATCCCATGTCTTTCACCATCTTCACGATACTTTCTACGGCACGTGTTTCCTGTTCGGGTGTCTTGTGGGATTTCAGTTCCAGAATAAGGCGCGTTTTCAGTTGTCCGGCCTTTTCCAAGTATTGCCGCAGGGTGGGGAGTTGCTCTCCGTTGTCCAGTATGACGGCGGTACACTGTTGTGCGGTGGATTTCTGCATATTCACTCCCTTGAAAGTGCTGTCGTGGTTTACTACAAGTTGGTTGTCGGCGGTGAGCCATACATCGAACTCGGAACCGTAACAATTTATGGAGTCGGCTTTCACCAGTGCGGCAATGGAATTCTGTGCCGAACCGTCTGTTTTCCAGAAGCCGCGGTGAGCAATGACTTGGGTGGACTGTGCCTGTGTATAGCCACAAGCGGCAAGTAGCAGGGCGGAAGTGATGATAAGGCTTTTCAGTTTCATGGGCTTTAGAATTAATTATTTTCATCGTTCTTTCGCAAAGGTAGCATAAGCTTACGAATATGAAACAGAAAGTATATTAAAAATCCGTTGCATTTGCCGTGTGGTTACTTTTTTTAAGGTTCAGTCCTTGTAGGCTTCTTCGTGCACACCGGCAACGGCGCGTCCGCTAGGGTCGTTTTTCCCTTGGAATGAGACGTCCCATGCCAATGCTTCGGCAGTGGAACAGGCTACACTCGGTACGCTGGGTACACTGCGGGCGGCACTCTCGCTGGGGAAGTGCTCCTCGAAAATAGTACGGTAGTAGTATTCCTCTTTGTTCATCGGTGTGTTTACGGGGAAGCGTTCGGAGGCTTTCCGCATCTGTTCATCACTGACGGCAGCGGCAGTGACAGCTTTCAGCGTATCAATCCAGCTGTAACCCACACCATCGGAAAATTGTTCTTTCTGACGCCATGCGACGCTTTCGGGCAGCATATCCGCAAAGGCTTCGCGAACCACTTTCTTTTCAATTTCTTTTCCGGGACACATCTTCGTGGCAGGATTCAGTCGCATGGCTACATCCAGAAATTCTTTGTCGAGAAACGGGACACGTCCTTCCACGCCCCAAGCGGCAAGACTCTTGTTGGCGCGCAGGCAATCGTAAAGGTACAGTTTGGAGAGCTTACGTACTGTTTCTTCATGGAAGGCTTGTGGTGTGGGCGCTTTGTGGAAGTAGAGGTAGCCGCCGAATACTTCGTCCGCACCTTCACCACTAAGTACCATCTTGATGCCCATGCTCTTGATGACACGCGCCAGCAAGTACATGGGCGTGGATGCGCGGACAGTGGTTACGTCGTAGGTTTCGATGAAGTAGATGACATCGCGAATGGCGTCCAGCCCTTCTTGAATGGTGTAGTTTATTTCATGGTGGATAGTGCCGATGTATTGCGCCACTTCACGTGCTTTGATGAGGTCGGGAGCACCTTTCAAGCCTACTGCAAAAGAGTGGAGTTGAGGCCACCACGCATCTGCCTTGTTGTCCGTCTCAATACGTTTTCCGGCGTATTTCTTGGCGATGGCCGAGATTACGGAAGAGTCCAGCCCGCCGGACAACAACACGCCGTAAGGTACGTCCGACATAAGTTGGCGCTGTACGGCGGCTTCGAGGGCATCATGTACGGCGGAAACCTGAGTTTGGTAGGTTGTGGCATTGACGTCAGGGTAACCAGTATGATAGTTGTCTTTTACGTCAGGGTATTGCATCCAATCGCGAGTGTACCAGCGGTGCATTTTACCCTCACGTCCCCGGTAATAGTGTCCGGGCAGGAAAGGCTCGTACTCGTCGCAGAAGCCTTCGAGAGCTTTCAGTTCGCTGCCGAAGTAGATGCGGCCTTCCTTGTCGCGGCCTATATATAAAGGTATCACTCCGATGGGGTCGCGGGCTATGAGGTAATCGTCCGTCTCTTCATCGTAGAGGGCAAAGGCGAAGATACCGTTCAGTTCTTCGAGGAAATTGATGCCTTTGTCTTTGTAGAGGGCGAGGATGACTTCGCAGTCCGAACCCGTCTGAAAGGTGTACTTTCCGGCGTAATGTGCACGGATATCGCGGTGGTTGTATATCTCACCGTTGACGGCAAGGATTTGCTTGCGGTCGGGCGAGTACAGAGGTTGCCCACCCGATTGAGGGTCGACGATAGAAAGCCGCTCGTGTGCAAGGATTGCGGAGCCGCCTACATAAATACCGCTCCAGTCCGGTCCGCGATGGCGGATTTTCTGTGCCATTTTTAAAGCTTTACTCCTGAGTTCCGGAGTCTGGGATTTTATGTTGAAAATACCTGCTATTCCACACATGGTTGTAGTTGTTTTAGAAGTTGATATCGGGATGATGTTAGTTGTATCGGGTGAGACTGGCAGTTTCGTCCGTTGGAACGGATTGTTTCAAGCGTTGAAACGAGTCGTTTCACACCGGGGGACAGAAAGTTTCATGCGTTGAAACTCTTGGTATCCCTCTTTGAAACTTTTTTTCGTTGCCGCAAAACTACCGGTTGAAGTATTGGTCAATCCGCCGGGCTACTTTGCGACCGTCAGCCAGTGCACGTACTACGAGACTTGCACCATTGGCGGCATCTCCCGCCACGAATACATTCTCTGCAAATGTCGGCTGTTCCGGTTTGAGGAAGCCCATAGCCAACAGCACCATATCGGCTTCAATGACTTCTTTCTTACCCGTAGGTTTCATGGTGGGGCGGCCACCGTCTTTTGCCGGAAGCCATTCCACTTCTTCCACTTCCACGCCGCAAACCTTACCGTTCTTGCCGATGAATCTGTTGGATGCCAGTGACCAGCGGCGTGTGCATCCTTCTTCGTGACTGGAAGTGGTTTTCAGGACAACGGGCCATTGCGGCCAGGGCGTAGCGTCATTGTGGCCTACGGGTGGTTGTGGCATGATTTCTATTTGTGTCACGCTCGTAGCTCCTTGGCGGATGCTCGTGCCGATGCAGTCCGAGCCTGTGTCGCCACCGCCAATGACAAGCACCCGTTTGCCACGGGCATTGACAAGCTGCTCTTTCGGGAATGTCTCTCCGTCGAGGATACGGTTCTGTTGAGCCAGCATATCGAGGGCAAAGTAGATACCTTTCAGTTCACGGCCGGGGATGGTAAGGTCACGGGCAGTGGGAGTGCCTGTGCAGACGGCGTAAGCATCGAAACCTGCGGGCAGCTTCTGCATATCGATGCAGACACCCATTTCAAACCGGATACCTTCGGCTTTCAGTACATCCATGCGACGGTCTATCACTTCTTTGGGTAGTTTGAAATTGGGAATACCGTAGCGAAGCAGTCCGCCCGGCATCGGTTTGGAATCGAATATCGTGACTTCGTAGCCACAGGCATTCAGCCGTGCGGCAACGCTCAGCCCGGCAGGCCCTGCACCGATGACAGCTATTTTCCAGCCATTGCGTTCGGGGCGGACAGGCACGATATATCCTTCACGAAAAGCGGCTTCGGCGATGGCTGCCTCATTCTCGCGGATGGTTACGGGAGCATCGCAGGAGAGTTTCAGCACACATGACTTCTCACAAAGTGCGGGGCAGATACGTCCCGTAAATTCGGGGAAATCATTCGTCTCGTTCAGTACTTGATAGGCTTCGCGCCATTTTCCTTTGCAGAGTGCGTCTTGAAACTCCGGTTGCTTGTTGCCCAACGGACATGCCCAATGGCAAAAAGGTACACCGCACTCCATACAGCGTGAGGCTTGGAGCTTGCGGTCGTGACTGTTCAGCGTCTGTTCCACCTGGCTGAAATCTGTGATACGTTCGTGTATCGGACGGTAGCCCGCTTCTTGGCGGGGGATATTTAAGAATGCTTTTGAATCGCCCATGATTGATAAATTGAGAATTAAAAATTGAAAATTAAGAAATAATACTCAGAGAATCGAAAATTAAAAAGAACGTGGAATTTGTAAGTACGCACTATTCTGTATTTTTTAATTCTCAATTCTCAATTTTTAATTTAATAGTCTCTTTGCATATCCGCAATCTTCTGTTGCAGCTTCTTCATCTGTTCTTCTTGCAGCACTTTCTTGTACTCGATAGGGACTACTTGGATAAACTCGTCTACGTAGTGCGTCCAGTCATCGAGTAGGATGCGTGCCAGTTTGGAACCGGTGTAGAGATAATGCTGGCGGATGAGTTCGTGCAACTCCTTGCGGTATGAGGTTTCTTCGATGAGGCTTAGTTCCACCATCTCCATGTTACAGAAGTAGTCGAAGTTGCCGTCTTTGTTCCAGACGTAAGCCACACCACCGGACATACCTGCGGCAAAGTTACGTCCCGTCTGTCCGAGCACTACTACACGTCCGCCGGTCATGTATTCGCAGCAATGGTCACCCACACCCTCTACAACGGCTATTGCACCGGAGTTGCGGACGGCAAAGCGTTCGCCTACGCGACCGTTGATATATACTTCGCCGCTGGTTGCACCATACAGAAGGGTGTTTCCGGCAATTGTGTTCTTCTCGGCCTCGAAGTTGCTGCGTACAGGGGGTAGTACGGCGATACGTCCGCCACTCAGCCCTTTGCCCAGATAGTCATTGGCCTCACCTTCCAGCTTGAAGTTGATACCCGGTACGAGGAATGCTCCGAAACTCTGTCCGGCCGAGCCTTTGAACTTGACGTTCAGTGTATGTTCGGGCAGGCCTTTGGCGCCGTACTTGGCGGCGATAGCGCCGGAGAGCATCGCACCGCAGGCGCGGTCGGTGTTGGCGATGGTATATTCAAGGGAAACTTCCTTCTGTTCGTTTACGGCATTGGCGGCGGCATTCAGCATTTCCACGTCTTTTACGTGGTCGATGCCGTGTTGCTGGTCTATGATGTGGCGGATGGCGGCTCCGTTGTCCACACGTGCCAGTATTTTGTCGAAGCTGATGAGTTGATGTTTCTTGATGCCGTCATCCGGTTTGCGGATGATGAGGTCGGTACGCCCGATGATATCATCCAGTTTTTCCACTCCAATCTCTGCCAGATACTCGCGTACTTCGCGGGCAAGGAAAGTAAAGTAGTTCACAAGGTATTCGCTACGGCCGATGAAACGTTTGCGCAGTTCCGGGTTCTGGGTGGCTACACCTACGGGACATGTGTTTTGGTTACACTTGCGCATCATCACGCATCCCAATACGATGAGGGCAGCGGTGGCGAAACCGTATTCTTCCGCACCGAGCATGGCCATGAGTACTACGTCGCGTCCGGTTTTCAGTTGTCCGTCCACTTGCAGCAGCACTTGTCCGCGCAGCCCGTTCAGTACCAGTGTCTGTTGCGTCTCACTCAGTCCGAGTTCGGGCGAGATGCCGGCATATCGGATGGAGCTTGCGGGTGATGCGCCTGTACCGCCTTCGGCGCCGGAGATGACGATAAGGTCGGCTTTGGCTTTCGCTACGCCTGCGGCGATAGTTCCCACACCGCTTTCGGCTACCAGCTTCACGCTGATTTTGGCTTTCGGATTGACGTTCTTTAAGTCGAAGATAAGCTGTGCCAGGTCTTCGATGGAATAGATGTCGTGATGGGGCGGGGGAGAAATCAATGAAATACCTGGAATGGAGTGGCGCGTGCGGGCAATCACTTGGTCTACTTTGAATCCCGGCAACTGGCCGCCTTCACCCGGCTTGGCGCCTTGTGCCACTTTTATCTGTATTTCGTCGGCATTCACCAGATATTCCGTAGTGACCCCGAAACGTCCGGATGCTACCTGTTTGATGGCACTGCGCATTTCCGTTCCGAAGCGTGCGGCATCTTCACCGCCTTCACCCGTATTGCTTCGCCCGTGCAGTTTGTTCATGGCAACCGCCATTGCCTCATGCGCTTCCTGACTGATGGCTCCGAAAGACATGGCGCCCGTAACGAAACGTTTCAGAATGCTTTCCACCGGTTCCACCCTGTCTATGGGAATGGGGTTGTGACGGAAGTCGAGAAAGTCTCGCAGGAAGATAGGCTTTTCTTTTTCATCGACCAAGCGGGTAAACTCTTTGAATTTCTTGTAACTGCCCAGACGAGTGGCTATTTGCAGGGTACTGATAGTCTCCGGGTTCCAAGCGTGCTTTTCTCCGTCCTTACGGTATGCGTACAGTCCTTTGTTTGGCAATAGGGGAACTTCACCACCATCATTCTTCATGCGCGTTTCTTCCTTTTTCATCGCTTCTCCTTCGTCGTGAAAAGTGATGGCGTCACGTGCCACCTCATCCAGACGGATGCCGCCGATAGTCGATTTCAATCCGCCGAAGTAGGCGTTGCTCAGTTCTTCGCTCAGTCCTACAGCCTCGAATATCTTTGCGCCCCGGTAGGAACGGATGGTGCTGATACCCATTTTGCTCATAATCTTGAACAGGCCTTTGCAGATGGCTTTTATGTAATTCTTCTCTGCGGTGGCATAGTCCAGCTGTATCTCTTTTTTGGCAACGAGCTCGTCCAGTACGGCAAATGCCATATAGGGGTTCAGTGCGCTTGCACCGAAACCGAGGAGCAGTGCGGCGTGCATCACCTCGCGTATCTCGCCGCTTTCCACTACCAATGCGGTCTGTACGCGCTTTCCTACCGAAATGAGGTGGTGGTGCACTGCCGATACGGCAAGCAATGAGGGGATGGCGGCATGGACGGTATCTACGTTGCGGTCGGTCAGTACAATGTAGTTCACGCCTTCGGTGACGGACTCTTCGGCTTCCTTGCACAGGCGGTCAAGCGCTTCCTGCAGTCCGGCACGTCCTTTGGAGACTTCAAACAGCATCGGCAGCTTTACGGTCTTGAAACCTTTATAGCGGATGTTGCAGAGAATATCCAATTGCGCATTCGTCAGGATGGGGTGGTTCAGCCGTACCATTTTGCAATGGCTTTCGTTGGGTGTCAGTATGTTCATGCCCACTGCGCCGATGTACTCGGTGAGAGACATTACCAACTCTTCGCGGATAGGGTCGATAGGCGGATTGGTGACTTGCGCAAACTGTTGGCGGAAGTAATTGTATAGTAGCTGCGGCTTGTCGGAAAGTACGGCAAGCGGGGTGTCGTTACCCATTGCGCTGACAGGCTCGGCGCCGTTGGATGCCATGGGTAGGATGATTTTCTCGACATCTTCTTTGGAGAAGCCGAACGTACGTAGCATACTGTTATAGTTGTCCACGTTGTGGGGCACTTTGCGCCCGCTTTTCAGTTCGTCCAGTTCGATGCGGTTGCTGGCGAGCCAAGTGCGGTAGGGCTTGGCTTCGGCAAGTTGCTTTTTCAGTTCGCCGTCGTAGTAAATCTCGCCTTTTTCGGTATCTATCAAAAGTATCTTGCCGGGTTGCAGACGACCTTTCTCTTTGATGTCACTCGGTTCAAAATCCATTACGCCGACTTCACTTGCCACTACCATGATGTCGTTGTGCGTAATAAGGTAGCGTGCGGGACGCAGACCGTTACGATCCAACATACCACCCGCATAGCGTCCGTCGCTGAAGAGTAGTGCGGCAGGTCCGTCCCAAGGTTCCATGAGGATAGAGTGGTATTCGTAGAAGGCCTTGAGGTCTTCGCTGATGGGGTTCTTTTCGTTGAAGGATTCCGGTACGAGCATTGCCATGGCATGCGGTAGGCTGAGGCCGGACATGACAAGGAACTCCAGTACGTTGTCCAGCGAGGCGCTGTCGCTCATGTTCGGCTGGATGATGGGACGCAGCTCTTTGATGTCGCCAAGGGCGGGAGAGGACAGGACGCTTTCACGCGCTTCCATCCAGCCGCGGTTACCGCGTATGGTATTGATTTCACCGTTGTGCGCCAAGAGACGGAACGGCTGTGCCAGTCCCCATGTAGGGAAGGTGTTGGTGCTGAAACGGGAGTGCACCAGAGCCAGTCCGCTGGTGAAGTAGTTGTTTGTCAGGTCGGGGAAGTAGTTACGTAACTGTAGGGAAGAGAGCATACCTTTATAGATGATGTTCTTCGTAGACAGCGACACGATATAGAAATCCTCTCGTGCGGCTATATCCGACCTGCGTACTTTGTTTTCTATTCTTTTCCTTATTATATAGAGACGGCGGTCGGCGGTTTCACTGTCCGTAAATCCGGTGATGAAGATTTGTTTGATGTCGGGTTCGTTGGCAAGTGCGGCCTCACCCAGTATTTCGGGGCAGGTAGGCACATTGCGCAGGTGCATCAGCGTCAATCCTTCTTTCTCTATTTCTTCAATGATGATACTCAGGATGGCTGCCCGGTCTTTCTCATCTTTCGGAAGAAAAAGCAGTCCTGTTCCGTATTTCCCTTTTTCGGGAACGGGGATGCCTTGCAGCAGGATGAATTCGTGCGGTATTTGCAACATGATGCCGGCGCCGTCTCCGGTCTTGTTGTCGGCACCTTCCGCTCCGCGATGACGCATATTCTCCAATACTTTCAATGCGGATTCAACCAATTCATGTGATTTGCTGCCGTGAATGTTCACTAACATTCCCACACCGCAAGCGTCGTGTTCATTGGTGGCATCGTACAGGCCCAACTGCATGGGCTGTCGTTGTGCGGGTTGTTCCTTTGTTTTGTTGTTAAAAAGCTCTTTGTTTTCCATTTTTGGTTTACTCTAATTTATGTAACACCTATTTGTTGTATCAAAATGTTTTGCAAATATATATATTTAGTTTCAAATTGATAACAATATTCCTCGATTTGTGCCTTGCTAAATACTTACACCGGGGGATGAAGTTATAATCTGATAGAAAATACCCTTTGTTTTCTTCTAATCTTAAATCAGATTTCGTCTGTTTGCTTTAAGATTATAAATTAGACCTTTTGCTTTTAAAATATTATTTTTCTTGTCTTTTTGATAATAAAATAACTTTTTTCTACTCTTTTGACAAATAAATAGTGAAAATATTAACTTTATGTTCTCAATAATATATATCTTTGCAGCGCAAATTAAATACTGATATATTATGTGTGGAATAGTAGGCTATATAGGTCAAAGGAAAGCCTACCCCATTCTTA
>OGPT01003096.1_pt1 | contig 12457 bp, 12 predicted proteins | sample 1552951 | NCBI WGS metagenome assembly OGPT01 (sample SAMEA2580224, study PRJEB22360) | human gut metagenome | biome: human gut; feature: human-associated habitat; material: faeces | place: Denmark | collected 2008/2010
TTCAAAAAAAGACGTAATAGATAAAAAGATAGAAACCACTAAAAATGGTTTAGAATACTATAAAGACGTAGAATCTAAAAAAGATGATGAATAATAAACAAAAAAACACCAATTGGTGTTTTTTTCTATCTTAACTTACCTTTAAAGCCTTTAGTACCCTTAGTACCATTAAATCCTTGTAATATGTTAGATTCAAAAATAGTAGTTTTCTTTAACTTTTTCTTATATCTTTTAACTGCTATATTTATCATGTCATCTAAAAGTTCATCGTATTCTTTATTAAGTGGTGTCCATAAATAGAATGCTAAACTTCCTGGAATGGTATTAAGTTCATTAACATAATATTTTTTAGACTTTTTATCATATAGATAATCTATTCTAACTACCCCACTTGCTCCTAATACTTTAAATGCTTTCTTAGAAGTTTCTTCTATTTCCTTAGTTAGTTTTTCAGGTATATTAGCTGGAATAATTCTTGATGCTGATGCCATTCCTTTTGATGGAGCACTTTTCTTAGCTGAGCCTTTTTTAGCCCCATTACCGATATACTTATCTTTAAATGATAATATTTCGTCATGTCCCATAACTTGTTCTATTACTGATGCTTCAGCATATGAATTTGATCCTAGTACACTACAGTTAAGTTCTGTCATATTTGGAATTATTTCTTCTACTAATATTTTATCATCATATTTTATAGCATCTTCTATTGCTTCTTTTACCTTTTCTTCATCATGAGCAACTTCAATGCCAATACTAGAACCTTGTCTTGCTGGCTTTACTATTACTGGATATCCTAACTTTTTAATATTAGCTAGTATCTTTGCTTGATCTTCAAAGTACTCGTTATCATAAAACCAAGTGTATTTAGGAACAGGAACGCCTTCCCTTTCTAATATTTGTTTTTGGAAAACCTTATCTTGTCCTATAGTACAACCATATATATCACTACCAGTATATGGAACGCCAAAAGTCTCAAGCATACCTTGTACGTTACCATCCTCCATGTTATAACCATGTACGCAAGGAATTACTATATCAACGGTAGCTACTATCCTTTTAAATAACCCTTTTTTACTTTGAAGAGCTAATGCGCCATCCTTGTTATAACATACAACGTTCTTACAATAACGTCTTAATAAATCTGGTTCCTTATATACATCCATTTCCTTAAGAGGTGCACCTGTATACATTTCATTTTCCTTAGTTAAATACATAGGAACTATATCGTATTTATCCTTATTTAAATGTTCCATTGCTTGTACAGCAGTTATTATACTAACTTCATGTTCTGTTGTTTTTCCACCATATAAAACTCCAACTCTTATTTTCATAATATCAACTCCTATTCATTATATATATCTGGTAAATCATTTTCTATTAAGCAGTAAGTTTCTTTTCCACTTGATAGGCTTTTAACAAGTGCAAATGCTTCTTTAGTACTTTTTACAACATATATGTTTTTGCTATCAAACTTAACTTCTTTTAAACCTTCTTTAATTGGCTTTGTAATTTTTTCTCCAACAAGTATTACTACGTCGGCCGAACCCTTCATATAAGTACCAAACTTTTTATTAAGTTCATAAGACTTATCACCAAGTTCAACCATACCTGGTGTCATAACTATTCTAAGTCCTGGCATACTTTCAAGTACGTTTAAGGCCATATGAGAACCAACTGGATTAGAGTTATAAGAATCATCTATATAAGTTATGTTTCCAGCTTCTCTAAGCTCTAGTCTGTGCTCTACACTTCGAACATTTAAAACCGCTTTTTGCATTTGTTCTATTGAAAGACCAAACTCTTTAGAAAGTGCAAGTGATGCTAAAATATTATATATATTATTATAACCTAATAGTTTAGTTGTAAACGAATATTTCTTCTTATCACCTTTAAAGACAACGTTAAATGTTGTACCTTTATTAGAAGTTTTAATATCTAAGGCTCTTACATCAGCATCCTTATTATCAATACCTATCCAAATAATTTTACAATCATTTTTTAATTTATAATTAACTTGAAGTTCATCATCAGCATTTAAAACGCCAACCCCATCAGAAGGAAGACTTTCAATAAGCTCAAATTTTCCTTTTTGTATGTTTTCTTGAGATCCAAATATTTCTATATGAGCCGTACCTATTTTAGTTAAAATGCCATACTTAGGTTTTACAAGGTCACACAACTCTTTTATTTCTCCTACTTTATAAGCTCCCATTTCCGCAATTAATATATCATCAAACTTATCTAAATAATTATTAACCGTTATAATAAGTCCGTATGGAGTATTAAAGTTCTTAGGACTTGGAAGTGCATTATACTTAACGTTTAATATATCACTTAATATATTTTTACTACTTGTTTTTCCGTAGCTTCCAGTAATTCCTATAACCTTTAAATTATTCATGGATTTAAGCTTACTTACAGCTTTATTTTTATATGATAAGTAAACTAACTTTTCAACTGGTTTATTAATTATTATCGATATCATTAAAACAAAATTTAACAATATTTCATAAATAAATAAAGTCAAGTAAATTAAGTTTACGTTTTTAACACAATATAGACCAAACGAAATAAGTGCAAGTATTATTACGTTAGTTATAATTAATCTTTTAACTCTTGCCGTAACTTTAAGTCCTATTTTTGTATCAGAACCTCTATTTTCTTTCATCTTAATAATTAGAATAATTAAAGATACAACAAAAAAGTAAATTTCCGTAATTAATCTTGAATTTAATTTAAGTAATATAAGTAATAAATACGTAATTACTACAACTAGTGAGCACTTAAGAGGCGTCTTAAAGCTTTTCATATCCTTAATTGTCCATTTTAAAAACCTATGATCATCATTATATAGATTTTGCTGTGCCATATGAAGTGATTTTTTAAAATCATAAATAAGCAAAACTATAAATGGTATTAAACTTATATAAAACATTTCTTACACATCCTTACCTTATAAAATTATTTATTATGTTTATTGTTTGATTAAGTCTTTCTAAGTATGCATAATGCGTACAACCATCATACAAGATAAGACCACAATCAGGAATTAATCTTTCGTATTCTTTTGTATCTTCTTCTGGAACTTCACTATCCATATTTCCATAAATCAAAATTACCGGAGCCTTTATTTTTTTAGCATCTTCTGATAAATCTTCATTAACGGTCTTAACTAAAACGTCTTTCATAATAGGACTTGCTGCCCTATAATCTCTTGAACCTATATGATTTTTAGCCCAACCTTCTAAGTTTTTTATAACCGGAACTTTTTTTAATGATTTTAAAATCTTTGTTTTAAGACCTTTCTTGTCGTGTCCTCTAAGTGCCGGAGAAAGAAGTATTACTTTTTTAACATCATTTCTAGAAGCAAACTTAACTGATACTCTACCACCAAATGAATGTCCTATTAATATTGGATTTTTAACCTTTAACTTTTTTAATAATTCTTCTATTAAAATGGTGTAATCATTAACATCCATTACCCTTTTTGGTTCAGGACTTAACCCAAAGCCAGGAAAATCTACTATTATAATTCTATATTCATTCTTAAAAGGCTCTCCAAGCATTTGCATCATTTCTACGTTTTGTCCCCATCCATGAAGCAATACAATAGCGTCCTTCTTTTTATTTCCGTAATCTAAATAATTTACATATTGTCCATTTATATCCAAGTTAATCACCTATTCCTATTATGGTTAAATCTTCTTTACATATTATAACATTTTTATCATAAAAATAAAACAAAATAAGACTTATTTCTTATTTTGTTTACTCTTATTTAGACCCCTTCTTATTACCTTCGTGATATCATTATGCATCATTTCATCTTTAAGGCAAGCATCTAAATCTCCATTTGCAAGCGTGTAATATTTATAATATCCGTTTTCTTCCTTTTCATAAACATAATAATTATTATCATATTTATCAGAAAACTCAATTACTCCATCTGTATAAATGGTGCCATTATATAATGCATCATCATCTAAATCATATCCAAAAAGAATAAGTTCTTTAGTCACATTATCAAGATTTTCTATGCTTTCTTTATAATCATCTTCATTAATGTTAAACATCGTATTACTTATTACTGTTATAATTCCAGATATACTAGATACTATAAAAGAAAACTTAAAAGACTTTTCATTACCAAATAAAATTTGAGAAAACAAAGCACAAGATAAAGTATAAGCTGATATATTTTTAACCTCTCTTCTTTTATCTCCTATATATACTTCGTAAAAGTTATCTGATAATTTTCTATTATTATATTTTTTCATAACAATTTCATTCCTTTTTAACAGGTTTATATACTATCAAAAAGTCTTATCAAAGTCAACAAATATGCATATCTTATTTGTATTATCAAGCAAAAAAAGAATAGCATAAGCTATCCTTTTACAACTACGTTAACTATTTTGTTTTTAATAACTATAACTTTTACTATTTCTTTTCCTTCAGTATGTTTTTTAACGTTATCATTACTTAATGCTTTTTCTTTTATAACATCTTCAGTATCATCTATGTTAATTGTAATAGTTCCTCTTAATTTACCATTAACTTGAACTGCTATATCAAATGTTTTAAGAGTAAGTTTATCTTCATCCCAAGTAGGCCATTTGCTTTCACATAATGGTTTATAACCCATCATTTCGTTTAATTCTTCAGTTATATGAGGCGCTACCGGATTCATTAAAGTAAGTAATAATCTAAAGTCTTCTTTAGTTATAGATTCCTTAGCATCATACTCATTTGTTAAAATCATAAGAGATGAAACATAAGTGTTATAACCCATTCTTCCTAAGTCTGTTGTAACAGCCTTAATTGTTTTATTTTGAATAACTTCAAAGTCTTTTGTTAAGCCTTCTTTATCATTTAACTTGTCATATAATCTTATTACTTTATCAATAAATCTCTTACATCCTCTTAATGATTCAGTACTCCAAGGTGCATCTTGTCTATAATCTCCCATAAACATTTCATATACTCTTAAAGTATCTGCTCCATATTCACTTACAATATCATCCGGATTAATTACGTTACCCTTACTCTTAGACATTTTCTCACCATTAGAACCTAATACCATTCCGTGAGATACACGTGTCCAAATCATTTCCTTATGTGGTACTAATCCTATGTTATATAAGAATTGTACCCAGAATCTAGCATAAAGTAAGTGTCTTGCAGTATGCTCCATACCACCATTATACCAATCTACTCTGTTCCAGTATTTCATAGCATCCATTGATGCAAAAGCCTTATCATTATGTGGATCCATAAATCTTAAGAAATACCAAGAAGAACCTGCCCAGTTAGGCATAGTATCAGTTTCACGTTTAGCATCAGCACCACATCTAGGGCATTTACAATTTACCCAGTCTGTTATTTTAGCAAGTGGACTTTCTCCATCATCAGTTGGTTCATATTCTGCAATATCAGGAAGTAATAATGGTAAATCTTTTTCATCCATTGGAACCCATCCACATTTAGGACAGTTAATCATTGGAATTGGTTCTCCCCAGAATCTTTGTCTAGAGAAAATCCAGTCTCTCATTTTATAGTTGTTTACCTTTCTTGCAATTCCCATATTTACTAACTTCTCAGTAATTTTAGGTTTTGCTTCTTCGACAGTAAGGCCATCAAATTCACAAGAATTTATAAGTTTACAACCCTTGCCTAGGTAATCATTTTTTTCAAAAGCGCAAAGTGTTGTATCACGTCCATCAATTACTTGAATCATTTCTATGTTATGTTCTTTTGCATATTCAAAGTCTCTTTGGTCATGAGTTGGAACAGCCATAACCGCACCAGTACCATAATTTCCTAATACAAAGTCTCCTAAATATACAGGAACTTTTTTACCATTAACTGGGTTTATAGCTTCAATACCTTTAACTAGGCAACCACTCTTTCCTTTATTTAATTCGGTTCTATCCATATCAGATTTCATAGAAGTTTCTTTAATATAAGCTTCTACTTCTTCTTTATTTTCAACTCTTGGCATTAATTCTTTTATTAATTTTCCATCTGGTGCAATTACAAAGAAAGTAATACCATAAATAGTTTCTATACAAGTAGTAAAGATAGAAAACTTTCCACCACCTACTATATCTATATCAACTTCAACACCAGTTGATTTACCAATCCAGTTTATTTGACCTAGTTTTACTCTTTCAGCAAAGTTAGTATCATCAAGACCTTTAAGCAAATCTTCAGCATAACTACTCATCTTAAGCATCCACTGACTCTTTTCTTTTTGAACTACCGCTGAACCACATCTTTCACATACTCCGCCTGCTGCGTCTTCATTTGATAAAACAGTCTTACAAGTAGGACACCAGTTAACAGGAATGGTATCTTTATAAGCCATATTATGTTTATAAAATTGTAGGAATTGCCACTGTGTCCATTTATAATATTCTGGATCAGTTGTAGAAAACTCACGTGACCAGTCAAATGAAAAACCAAGTGTTTTCATTTGCGTTTTAAAAGTTTTTATGTTTTCCTTAACAGCTTCTTTAGGATGAATATGATTTTTTATTGCATATTGTTCTGCTGGCGCTCCAAAAGCATCCCATCCCATTGGATATAAAACGTTTTTGCCTTGCATTCTCTTCATTCTTGCAATTGCATCTTGCGCCGTGTAACTTCTTACGTGTCCAACGTGTAATCCTGCTCCTGATGGATAAGGAAACTCAACTAATATGTAGTAAGGATCCTTTGTTTTATCACCAGTTACGGCTTTAAAACTATTATTATCTTCCCAGTATTTTTGCCACTTTTTTTCTATTTCTTTAAAATTATATTCCATTATCTTTCACTCTCCTTTTTATAGTACATTGCAATTAAATGATATACTCCTGCGAATAGCGGAAGGTTTCACCGTTGACGGTGCCGCCGAACATGGCCAGAATGGTATCGGCAAAGAGCAGGTAGACGGCCGTGAGCACAAGGCTGCTGACCACGCACAGCACCACCGCGTTGCCCACGCTCTGCTTTGCGCGGTGCACTTCGTCCTGCCCAAGGCTGATGCTGACGAAGGCACAGCAGCCGTCACCGATCATGACCGCGATGGCCAGCGCCACCACCGTGAGCGGGAACACCACCGTGTTGGCGGCATTGCCGTAGGAGCCGAGGTAGCTGGCGTTGGCAATGAAGATCTGGTCCACGATGTTGTACAGTGCGCCGACCAGCAGCGAAATAATGCACGGGATCGCATAGCTCCGCATCAGCTTGCCGATGCGCTCCATGCCGAGAAATTGATTGGAATGTTCCATGGGATTCACCTTACCTTTCCTGTTTCAGGGCAAAAGAAAACAACGAGCCACGCTCATGCAACTGGTTTTACGCATGAGAGCCACTCGTTGTACGGAATCATTATACGGTTTTGCCGCCCGGTTTGCAAAGGTAGTTTTGCACAAGAATTGTGCTGGTCATTCTGCGCATCCTGCACAGTGCAAACTTTGTGGAAAAGCGCCTTTGAAGCCCCCCGCCGGTTTGTGGTACAATAACAAGGAACGAAAACTGCGCTGGAAAGTCCGTTTTTGCAGTTGCTTTCCATACAAGCGAAAGAGGTGCACGATGTCACAGTATCAAGCAGGAACGCTGGTCGTTTATGGAAACCTCGGTGTGCACGAGATCGAAGCCGTTGGCCCGCAGAGCTTCTGCGGCGAACCGGCCCGGGAATATTATACCCTCCGCCCTTATTTTTCCGACTCTCACGACCGGAGCTATATCCCCACGGCCAAGGAGGGCGTTCTGCGCCCGGTGAGCACCCCGGAACAGGCCGCTGCCTGTCTGGAGCAGGTGCGCAGCGAACCGGACGCGGCCCCGGCGTCTGCCAACCAGACCGTGCTGGCGGAGCATTATCAGGCCGTGATCCACACCAATGATTTTTACGAGTACCTGAAGCTGTACCGGGAGCTTGCCCACAAGCAGAGCACCCAGCGCAGCAAGGGCCGCAAGGTGAACGCCATGGACGCCTACTTCTACCAGATGGCCGAGCGCACCCTGCGGGAGGAGCTGGCCGTGGCGTTCCACGAAACGCCGGAAGCTGCCGCCAAGCGGCTGGAAGCGGCGGTGTCCTGAATCCAGACCATCGCAAAGGGAGAGGCTTCCCTGTCCGGTCCACCCGGCAGAGGGGCCTCCCCCTTTTTGTTTTTGCTCTGCGTCCGGCTCCTTGCAGACATCCACCCAGCCCCGGTGGGCAGGCCGTTTGCTGTGTTGGGGGTATTATGATCCCATTTTCACATCGTGTCAATGGGTTTTGTGCGCAGACCGCCACCTGTACCGTGCATTATAAAAAGGAAGGAAAGTGTGTCAGAACTGTAAAAGATAAATTATTTTAGTTATTTTTGTTGACTTATCCAACGATTCGGCTATAATGGTCGTGTTCCGAATTACTCAAACATTTTAGCTATTTAAAAACATCCAACATACAAAAGGAGAACACTACCATGACGTTTGAAGAAATGAAGAAGATCGTTGTCGATACCCTGAACTGCGACGAGGACAAGGTGACCATGGAGGCCAGCCTGACCGAGGATCTGGAGGCCGACAGCCTGGACGCTGTGGAGCTGAACATGGCACTGGAGGAGGCCTGCGGCGTATCCATCCCCGATGAGGAGCTGGCAAACCTCAAGACCGTGGGCGATATCTTCAACTACATCAATGCCCATGTCTGAGGCTGACCGAGGCGAAACGCGATGAACAGTATCAAAGACCTGCTGCCGGGCAGCATGCGGGAGCGCACCTTCCAGCTGAAAGCCCGGCGGGATGCGGGTGCCGTGTGGAACGACCCGCAGTTCGTGGAATGCAAAAAGTGTGGACGCCGCGCCACCCGCCAGATCTGGAACAAGGCGCAGTACGTCTGCCCCAACTGCGGGGTGCACCTGCCCATCGGCGGGTACTACCGCCTGAGCTTGATCCTTGACAAGGGCAGCTTCCGGGAATTGGATGCCGACCTTGCACCGCAGGATGTGCTGCAGTTTCCCGGCTACCCGGAAAAGCTGGAAGCACAGACCGGCAAGACCGGCCTGAAGGAAGCCGTCATCACCGCCACGGGGCGCATTGAGGGCACCCCGGTGGTGGCAGCAGTGCTGGACAGCCGGTTCTTTATGGGCAGCATGAGCACCACCGTGGGTGAAAAGATCACCCGCGCCGTGGAGTATGCCACCGCCAAGCGCCTGCCGCTGGTCATCTTTTCTGCCAGCGGCGGTGCCCGGATGCAGGAGGGCATCTTCAGCCTGATGCAGATGGCAAAGACCTCGGCCGCCATCCAGCGCTTTTCCGCCAAAGGCGGGCTGTACGTCAGTGTGCTGACCCACCCCACCACCGGCGGTGTGACGGCCAGCTTCGCCAGCCTGGGCGACATCATGCTGGCCGAGCCGGGAGCCCTCATCGGCTTTGCCGGGCCGCGCGTCATTGAGCAGACCATCGGCGAAAAGCTGCCCGCCGGGTTCCAGCGCAGTGAATTTCAGATGGAGCACGGCTTTGTGGACCAGGTGGTGCCCCGCAGTCAGCTGCGGGATACCCTGATCCAGGTCTTGCAGCTCCATGCAGGAGGAAAACACGCATGATCAAAGAGATTTTAGAGCAGCTGGCCCCGCTGGATGCTCAGATCGCCGCGCTGAAAGGCAGCGGCAATGACATGGAGGCCATCACGGCCCATGCGTCCGAACTGGCCGAACTGGCCGTGGAAGAGGACGAGATCCTGCGCTCCTGCGGCCCGCTGACCGCCGAGGACCGGGTCTTTCTGGCCCGGCACCCGGAGCGTCCCCACATCGACGAAACGGTCTCGGCTCTGTTCACCGATTTCTTCGAGCAGCGGGGCGACCGCCAGTGCAAGGAGGACAGCGCCATCCTGGGCGGCGTGGCCCGGTTCCATGGGCTGCCGGTGACCGTCATCGGCCACCGCAAGGGTTCCACGCTGGAAGAGAATCTGGCCTGTAACTTCGGGATGCCCGGCCCGGAAGGGTACCGCAAGGCCCTGCGTCTGATGAAGCAGGCTGAAAAGTTCGGCCGCCCCATCATCACCTTCATCGACACGCCGGGCGCATACCCCGGCAAGGATGCCGAGGAGCGCGGGCAGGGCGAAGCCATTGCGCGGAACCTGATGGAGATGAGCGGCCTGACCGTTCCGGTCATTGCCGTCGTCACCGGCGAAGGGTCTTCCGGCGGTGCACTGGCACTGGGCGTGGCCAACCACATCCTGATGCTGGAAAACGCCATCTACTCGGTGCTCAGCCCGGAGGGCTTTGCCAGCATCCTGTGGAAGGATGCCTCCCGCAGCGGCGAAGCCTGCGAGATGATGAAGCTGACCGCGCAGGACCTGTACCGCGACGGCATCGTGGAAGAAGTGATCCCGGAGCCGCTGGGCGGCGCACAGCGCGGCCATGCGGCCCTGTTCGAACACCTGGATACTGCTCTGCGCAACCACCTGCGGGAGCTGTGCCGCATGAATGGCCGGCAGCTGGCCGACCAGCGCTATAAAAAATACCGCCAGATCGGAGAAACGAGGAACGCATGAAGGGTTTGCAGCTGATCGCCACCGGCGGGGCACTACCGGGCCGGACGGTCACAAACGAGGACTTGAGCCGCATGGTGGACACCAGCGATGAATGGATCACCAGCCGCACGGGCATCCGCACCCGGCACTGGTGCACAGACGAAGAATCGGCTGCAACGCTGGCCGTCCGGGCGGCAAAACAGGCATTGGAGCGCAGCGGCCTTGCCCCGGCGGACATTGCCTGCTGCATCTGCGCCACGCTGTCTGCTCCGGATGCCACCCCCAGTGTGGCCTGCCAGGTGCAGGCGGCGCTGGGTCTGCCCGAAGACCGGCCTGCGCTGGACGTCAACGCGGCCTGTTCCGGCTTCCTCTACGGCATGGGCGTGGCGCGGGGCCTGCTGGCAACACTGGGCGGGCAGTATGCGCTGGTCATCGGGTGCGAAGCACTTTCCCGCCTGATGGACCCGGCCGACCGCTCCACCTGTGTGCTGTTCGGAGATGGAGCCGGTGCCGCAGTCTTCCGGCTGGCGGACACCCCCTTTGCGCTCACGCTGGGCGCGCGCGGCAGCGATGTGCTCCACGCCGGCGGGCCGTCCCGTGCAGGCTCCGCACCCATCACGATGGATGGAAAGGCCGTCTTCCGCTTTGCCGTGGAGGCGCTGCCCCACTGTCTGCACACCGTGCTGGACGAAACGCAGCGCACCCTCGACGATCTGTCGTGGGTGGTCTGTCATCAGGCCAACAGCCGCATCATCGACCACTGCGTCAAGGCGCTGCGGGCCGACCCGGCAAAGTTTTATAAGAACATGGACCGTCACGGCAACACCAGCGCCGCCAGCATCCCGGTCGCTCTCAACGAGCTGGCCGAAAGCGGACAGCTGAAGCCCGGCCAGCTGCTGGCCTGCATCGGCTTCGGCGGCGGGCTGACCTGGGGCGGCGCGATTTTTCAATACAAAGAGTGCGTATGAAACTGTTGAATGAAATTTTAGGCACAAAATACCCCATCATCCAGGGCGGCATGGCCAACATCGCCACCGGCGAGTTTGCCGCTGCCTGCTCCAACGCAGGTGCGCTGGGCATCATCGGCGCAGGCGGCATGAACGCCGACACCCTGCGTGAGAACATCCGCCGCTGCAAGCAGCTGACGGACAAGCCCTTCGGCGTGAACATCATGCTGATGCACCCGCAGGCCGATGAATTTGCAAAGATCGTGGTGGAAGAGGGCGTGCAGGTGGTCACCACCGGCGCAGGCAATCCGGGCAAATATGTGCCCGCATGGAAAGCCGCCGGCATCAAGGTGATCCCCGTGGTCGCCGCCGCCGTTCTGGCAAAGCATCTGGAGCCGCTGGGCATTGACGCCGTGATCGCCGAAGGCACCGAAAGCGGCGGCCATGTGGGCGAAATGACCACCATGGCGCTGGTGCCGCAGGTAGTGGATGCGGTCAGCGTGCCGGTCATCGCCGCAGGCGGCATTGCCGATGGCCGTCAGCTGGCGGCTGCGCTGGCACTGGGCGCTTGCGGGGTGCAGGTGGGTACCTGCCTGCTGGCAAGCGAGGAATGCCCCATCCACCCTAACTACAAGGCCGCACTGCTCAAGGCCAGGGATAGTGACACCATCGTCACCGGACGCACCGTGGGTGCGCCGGTGCGTGTGCTGAAAAACCGCATGAGCCGGGAGTATGTCCGTCAGGAAAAGGCGGGCGCGGACAAGATGGAACTGGAAAAATACACGCTGGGCAGCTTGCGCCGCGCCGTCTTTGAGGGCGACACGGTAAGTGGCAGCCTGATGGCCGGTCAGGTGGCCGGAATGCTGCACGAGGTACGCCCCGTGGCGGACATCCTTGCCGACCTGTGGCAGGGCGGGAGGCAGCGCATTGCCGCGCTGAACACCGAATGCTGACCCTCGGCAGAAAGACCCTGTCTGTGCCCATCTTACAGGGCGGCATGGGT
>OGPT01003098.1_pt1 | contig 12450 bp, 10 predicted proteins | sample 1552951 | NCBI WGS metagenome assembly OGPT01 (sample SAMEA2580224, study PRJEB22360) | human gut metagenome | biome: human gut; feature: human-associated habitat; material: faeces | place: Denmark | collected 2008/2010
ACAATTTTTGTCTTTTCCATTTGTGTCTGACGAACGTTCATCTACACCAGATCACATCATAAATTGTGCCACCACATAATTATTTAAGTCCATCCCTTTGTCAGTCAGATAAATCCTGCCCTCACGTTTTAAGAGCAGTTCTTCCTGCTGCAAATGATTCAATGCGTCTCCGTAGACTGCCTCGATTGGAATGCCAAATGCCTGCGTGAATTCTTCCCGGTAAAAGCCGTCCCTCATGCGGAGACCCAAAAACATAAATTCCTCCATCTGCTCGTTCCTTGTAGTCTGCTCTGCTGCCGCATGCAGGTTTACTGCCGGAACCAGTAGGTGCGTGCCGTCAGCAGAATAAACTGCACTGCCTGTCACACCCTCTGTTAACGGATACTGCATATAGCAATCGTGAATATTTTCACATTCTGACAGATACGTGTACAGATCCCTCGTATTGGAATACCGCACATTGTCGATCAGGGATGACGCGCCAAGTCCCACACCGAGATAATCGACACGTTTCCAGTAACCGATATTGTGTCTGCACTCATATCCCGGCTTTGCAAAATTGGAAACCTCATACCAGTGATAACCCGCCTCCTTTAAAATGTGCTGTGTCATCTTCGTGGTCTGGTACTCCTCCTCCTCAGTCGGAAGGGATTCTGTCTGCATGCCCGCCTCCTGCCTGACTGCATCAAATTTATAAAGTTCATAAAAAGGCGTACCTTTTTCTATGATCAGCGAATATGCCGAAATATGCTCCGGTTTTAATTGCAATACACGATGCAGCGAATCACAGAAAATATCCGGTGTCTGTCCCGGCAGAGAACTCATAAGATCAATGTTAATATTCGTAAATCCATGCTTCCGCGCCATATCATAGGTCTTTAGAAACTGCTCAAACGTATGGATCCTTCCAAGAATCTTAAGCTCCTCATTGTGCACCGACTGTAATCCGATACTCAGACGGTTGATTCCGATTCTGCGATAAACTTCAAATTTATGCTCCGTGATTGTACCCGGATTACACTCGATCGTGATCTCCGCATCCCCATCCACAGCAAAATTCTGATATACAGTTTCCATGACCGCCTGCATAGACTCTTCTCTCAGCCAGGAAGGTGTGCCCCCTCCGATAAAAATTGTCGTAATGCGGCGTCCCTTATACTTAGCTCCATAAAAAAACAGCTCTTTCTGCAGCGCAGCGACATATGACCTCTGCGTCTGTTCGTCTGCAGAAAAAGAAAGGAAATCACAGTAATCACATTTTTTCACACAAAATGGAATATGAATATATAACTCCAATTCTTTCTTCTCCATAAAAACCTCTATAACACAACAGACCTCACAGTCACTCTGTGAGGTCTGCCCTTTTCAACCGATATTAATCTTCATCTAACTTCAATACGCTCATGAAGGCTTCCTGCGGGATCTCCACGTTACCAACCTGACGCATACGTTTCTTACCTTCCTTCTGTTTCTCCAGAAGTTTCTTCTTACGGGAGATATCACCACCATAACACTTGGCAAGTACGTCTTTACGCATTGCTTTTACCGTCTCTCGCGCAATGACTTTGCCGCCGACTGCCGCCTGGATTGGGATCTCAAATAAGTGTCTTGGGATCTCCTCTTTCAGACGCTCACACATTTTTCTTCCACGCTCGTAAGCACTGTCTTTGAACACGATAAAGGAAAGTGCATCGACCTGCTCCTTATTGATGAGAATATCGAGTTTTACAAGCTCAGACGGCTCATATCCTTTCATCTCATAGTCAAAAGACGCATATCCTCTCGAACGTGATTTTAATGCGTCAAAGAAATCGTAAATGATCTCGTTCAACGGAAGATCGTATTTGATGAGTGCACGTGTTTCCTCCAGATATTCCATGCTGATATAGACACCGCGCCGCTCCTGACATAACGTCATGATTGCACCGACATAGTCTTTTGTCACCATGATTTCCGCGGAAACAATCGGCTCTTCCATGTAATCAATTTCGGACGGATCCGGCAAGTTTGACGGATTTGTCAGGTCAATGACTTCACCGTTTGTCTTATGCACCTTGTATACAACGCCCGGAGCCGTTGTCACAAGATCAAGGTTAAATTCCCTCTCCAGACGTTCCTGGATGATCTCTAAATGAAGCAGTCCAAGGAAACCGCAGCGGAATCCAAAGCCCAAAGCAAGGGATGTCTCAGGCTCAAAATACAAAGAGGCATCGTTGATCTGTAATTTTTCCAGTGCATCTCTTAAATCCGGATACTTTGCGCTGTCCGCCGGGTAAAGACCACAATAAACCATCGGATTGACCTTTTTGTATCCCGGAAGTGCCTCTGCACATGGGCGGTCTGCATTCGTTACTGTATCGCCCACGCGGGTATCCCGCACGTTCTTAATGCTCGCACAGATATAACCTACCATACCTGCAGACAGCTCATCACACGGAATAAACTGACCTGCACCAAAGTATCCAACCTCAGTCACTTCGTCCATAGCTCCGGTTGCCATCATTTTGATCTTATCCCCTACTTTTACCGTTCCTTCCTTCACACGGCAGAACACGATCACGCCCTTGTAGGAATCATAAAGCGCATCAAAAATCAGTGCTTTTAACGGTGCATCCGGATCACCGGTCGGTGCCGGGATTTTCTCCACGATCTGCTCTAACACCTGATCGATATTCAGTCCGGTTTTTGCAGAGATCCGCGGTGCATCATGCGCTTCAATTCCGATCACATCCTCAATCTCCTGAATCACTTCATCCGGCTGTGCGCTCGGAAGGTCAATCTTATTGATGACCGGCATAACATCCAGATCATGGTCTAACGCCAGATACACGTTAGCAAGTGTCTGCGCCTCCACGCCCTGTGCTGCATCCACAACTAAAATTGCTCCGTCACACGCCGCCAGACTTCTGGATACCTCATAGTTAAAATCCACGTGTCCCGGTGTGTCAATGAGGTTAAAAATATACTCTTCCCCATCTTTTGCCTTATAAATAATACGGACTGCCTGCGATTTGATCGTGATTCCACGCTCTCTTTCCAAATCCATATTGTCGAGCACCTGTGCCTGCATCTCACGGCTTGTGAGTGTTCCGGTACTCTCTATGATACGATCCGCCAGCGTTGATTTGCCGTGATCGATATGTGCGATAATACAAAAATTACGAATTCTACTCTGATCAATTGCCACTCTTTATTTCTCCTGTTTCTTAAAAATAGAAAATTTCTCTTTCAAAGCTTTTCTTTTGCCTATATATGTTACCATACTCACATTGTTTCGGCAATTATTATATGAAATCCCGACTATACTATCATACATTTATTTTGTTATACGAGCAGACTCTTCGTATAGGCTTCTTTCGGATCGTGAAAAATATCTTCTGTCTCCCCTATTTCAATCATTCTTCCATCCTTCATAACCATGATACGGTCGCACATATGATAAACTACATTGATATCATGGGATATGAACAGATATGACAGGTTCATTTCTTCCTGCAGCTTCTGTAAAAGTTCCATGATCTGTGCCTGAATGGTCACATCCAGTGCAGACACCGGTTCATCTGCAATGATAAACCCCGGATTTGTGATAAGCGCCTGTGCGATACTGATTCTCTGTCTCTGTCCCCCGGACAATTCGGATGGCAGACGATGGAAATACTTCTCATCCATTCCGACACGGGCAAGCATGTCATAAGCCGCTGCCTTACGGTCAGCCTTAGACATTGCACACTTTTTATCCAGAATACCGGCTGCCCTGAGCGGTTCCATCAATAGCCACCCGATCGTTTTGGATGGATTCAGGCTGCTGTACGGATCCTGAAAAATCATCTGGGGGCGGCTGACATGACAGCTCACCTCTCCCGACATATGCTCCTGCATTCCAAGGATTGCCTTGGAAAGCGACGTCTTTCCGCAGCCGCTCTCACCGACCAGACCGAGACTTTCTCCCTCATACACATCAAAACTGACATGTTCTACCGCATATTGTTTTTCTTTCTTTTTGAAAATGGAATTGGTTCTGTCTTCATAATATACAGACAGATCTTTTACCGTAAGAACCTTTGTATTGCTTTCTTTTTTTACGGAAATCCTCGGCTTTAACCTGGAAGGAACTGCCTCGATCAGATTTCTTGTGTATGCTTCCTTCGGGTGCATGAAAATCTTCTCTGTTTCATCTGCTTCCACCACAACTCCGTCTTTCATGACAACGACCTTATGGCAGATACGTCTTGCCAGATTCAGGTCATGTGTGATAAAAAGCATTGCATTCTGTTCACTCTTGTTGATGTCTTTTAACAATTCCACGATCTGTGTCTGGATTGTCACATCCAATGCCGTCGTAGGCTCATCTGCTATGATCAGATCCGGATGCAGGATCACCGCCATGGCGATCATCACCCGCTGTCTCATGCCTCCGGACAGCTGGTGCGGATAACTGTCATAAACCTTCTTCGCATCCTTAAGCCCGACTGCCTGAAATGTTTCCAGTACTTTTTCGTAACGCTTCTCTTTCTCTAGATCCGTATGAAGCCTTACGATCTCATCCACCTGGACACCGGCTTTTTTTGTCGGATTTAAGGAGGTCATCGGCTCCTGAAATATCATGGACATCCGGCTTCCCTGAAATCTGCGGTACAGCCGCTCATCAAAAGGTCTGTCTGCTTCTCTTAATACTTCCCCATCCACGATTATTTTCCCGGATGTCACCTGTGCCTGCTTTGACAGAAGCCCCATGAGTGTCAGTGAGGTGATTGATTTTCCGGATCCTGATTCTCCGACAATTCCTACGATCTCACCACTGTTCACTTCTATATTTACATGCTTAACAACTTCCATGCCATCAAAAGAAACGGACAAATCTTCTATCTGAACAATTTTTTTCTGTTTGCTGTCTTTTTGCTGTTCCACTTTCATATACTTATCCCCAGTCTGTCATTCATTCTACCACACAGCCTCTACTCTGCCCTGCTCCCGTCCCATTTCCGGATACCTTCGCCCAGCAGTGAAAATCCAAGCACCACCCATACGATCGCAAGTCCCGGGAAAAGTGCATACCAGGGTGCTGTCTGCAAATATCCCTGTGCATCTGACAGCATCATGCCAAGACTGGCATCCGGTGCCTGTACTCCGATTCCAAGATAGCTCATACCAGACTCCGCAAGGATCGCATTATTAAAACCGATCATCACTGAAACGAGCAGCACGGAAAAAATATTAGGTAAAATATGTACGAACAGAATACGAAGCCTGCTTACTCCCATCAGCCTTGCTCTTTTTATATAATCCGCATCACGAAGACGTAAAAATTCTCCGCGGACAATCCGCACAAAGCTTGGGATAAATACGATTCCAAGTGCGATGATCACATTCTGCCTGCCTTTTCCAAGTAAAGATATGATCACAAGCGTAAGCAAAATACTTGGGAATCCGTTCACCGCATCCGTGATACGCATGAGGATCTCATCTAAAATGCCTCCGAAATATCCGGTAAATGCTCCTAACAAAACCCCTGCCACAGTTGAAAAAAGGACGACCGATGTGCTGATCACAAGCGTTGTTCCCAATCCCTGCATCACTCTTGAAAAAATATCCCTTCCGAAATTGTCTGTTCCAAAAATATGATGCATGGAAGGCGCTGTAAATTTCTCTGCTGCTGACATAGCAGTTGTACTATATGGTGTCCAGAAGCATCCCAAAATCCCCAAAAACACAGCAAGACCTGTCATAAACAGGCCTGCTGCAAGATATCCGTTCCATTTTTTTCTTTTCTTATTTTCCATAGGTTTCACACTCCGTATCACAAGCCTATCCCTGCACAATGCCGCCTGCTCCTCTGCAAAAGGAAACATCTGTCCTGCGGCTTTTATTCACTCTTACGGATTCTCGGATCGATCACCCGGTAAAGAATATCCACGATAAAATAAACAAAAATCACCACAAAGGTAATATACAAAATCAAAATCTCCACAACCGGAAGGTCTCTTGTTCCGACCGAACTGATCAGAAGCCTGCCGATCCCAGGCAGTGCAAACACCTGTTCTACCACGATACTTCCTGCCAAAATTTCTGCGATCATCATGCCGAGAAATGTAATGACCGGCATCATGGCATTTTTTAAGACATGACCAAACATGACCTGATTCTTGCTGCAGCCCTTGCTGTAAGCAGTCCGCACATAATCAAGCTTCATCTCCGTCAACATGGAATTACGCAAAAAGCGTGCAGTCATCGCTATTTTCGGTAAAGCGATCGAAATCGCCGGAAACAGTAAATATGCTAAAAATCCGGTCATATTCTCCTGATAACTTATGTACCCGCCCGGTACAAACCATTTTAATACAATGCCACACAGGTAAGTCACTAAAATTCCAAGAAAAAATGATGGAACCGCCATCGTGACCTGCGTCAAGACTCCAAAGACTGCATCTAAGAACCTGCTTCCACATTTTGCCCACAATACCCCCAAAGGAATTGACACAAGTACGATCATGACAAATGAAATCACTGCCAGATAAAGTGTCACCGGCAGCTTATCTCCTATCAATTCCTTCACGGGCATCATTTCATTCATATTCTTGGAATACCGGTAACTCACGCCAAAATCCCCGTGCAGCACATCATCTGCCCAGGAAATATACCGTTCTACCGGTGGTTTATCCAATCCAAGCTCTTCTCGAAGCTGTGCCTCTCTCTCCGGTGTTGCCTCCGTTCCTAATATGGAACGTACCACATCTCCCGGAATTACCTGAAAAGCAAGGAAAGCAGCTACTGAAACGAGAAACAATGTCATAATGAGAGTGCATATTTTTTTTATTAAAAATTTCATGTGTCTGCTTTCCTTTCTGATCAGATGATAACGGCACTATTTTTTGTGTCCGTCTTATTTTACAAAGTAAACTGTACTCATATCCTGTACATAAATCGGATAGAATTTGTATCCTGCAAGGTTCTTGTTAAATGCTGTTGTATTCGCCGGAACCTGGATAAATGCACTGGCTGCTTCCTCAGCAAGGATTGTCTGAAGCTTTTTATAGTCTGCTGCCTTCTCTGCGGCATCCTGTGTTGCCTGTGTCGCTTTCCAGAGTTCATCATACTCTGTGCTCTTGAAGTTCACAAAGTTCTTTTTCGAATCTGTCTGGAAACGGTTCAACAGATATCCCGGTGTCAGGTCACTGCATGTGATACCACTGATCGTTGCCTGATACTCTCTGTTGGTATAAACATCTTCTAACCAGGTATTCCATTCTACAGCATCAATCGTTGCGTTGATTCCCACTGCTTTTAACTGTTCTACCACAACCTCTGCGGTCTGCATGTGGAACTCATAAACAGACGGAACTGCGATCGCAAGATCAAATCCATCTGCATATCCTGCCTCTGTAAGAAGCTCTTTTGCCTTTTCCACATTTGCAGAAGTACCATAAAGATCATTTAAGTCCTCATAGTAATCTTTTAATGTAGGGAGCATTGCGGAGCTGATGAGTGTTCCGTTTCCGCCGGCTACGAACTCATTCACCATATCTTTATCCAGTGCGTAGCAGATCGCCTGACGTACCTTCACGTCAGAAAGCGGTTCGTAGTCATTGTTTAAGAACAATGCCTGCACAACATTGGATGGGGATGAGATCACATTAAAGCTGTCCTTTAACTCGTTCGCCTGGGAATCTGTCAGGTATGCATAAATATCAATGCTTCCACCCTGAAGCTCCAACAATGCAGTATCTGCACTTCCCACAATTTTAAAATCTACCTCATCAAGATAAGGAAGTCCTTCCTGCCAGTAATTTTCATTCTTCGCAAGAACGATTCCCTCCTGTGGAGTGTAAGAAACAAAAGAAAACGGTCCTGTTCCAACCGGATTCGCCTCTGCATCTTCTCCGCTTCCTGCAGGAATAATTGCAGTTACAAAACTGTAGATCAGTTCTGTATTCGGTGTATCCACTGTCACCTGGACCGTCTTGTCATCTAAAATATCAACTGACTGAATTGTCTGTAAAGTTGCTACTAATGGTGTTCCATCTAAAAGACCTGCCACTCTTTCTAATGAGTACTTCACGTCCTCACATGTCACATCGTTACCATTATGAAACTTCACACCATCTCTCAATGTAAAAGTATATACTAATCCATCGTCTGAGATGCTGTAATCACTTGCTACAGCGCAAATCAGGTTACCGTTCTCATCCGGTTTTACCAAACCTTCGAAAACATTAAACAGAATCTCTTTAGTTCCTGCCGCAGTTGCCTTATGTGGGTCAAGACTGTCAATATCCTGCTGTATGCCTACAACAACGGAGCCGCCGTATACAGGTCCTTCACTGATTTCTGTCTCCTGTACATTCTGCTCCTTAGAGGAAGTATCCTCCGAAGACTCTCCTGTGCCATCTGCGCCACATCCGCCCAGTACAGCCATTGCCAGAAGTGCCATGAAAAGAATGTGTAATCTTTTTTTCATAATTTGCTCTTCTCCTCTTCGAATTGCTTTTTCCTCTCATTATTCAATTGCTTTTTTATTCTATCACACAACATGAAAAAAACAAGCTATTTTGTTAATTTTTTGACAATTTTAATTTTTCCATTTATAAAGCATCTCATCCTGCAGTATTTCTTCTGTCGGAACCGTTGGATTCTGGATATTTTTTAATGTTACTGTTACAACTCCATCTTTATCACTTGAAACCACATCCGTTGAAAAACATTTTCCCGGAGCTACAGCCTGCTGTCTGTTAGGATACATCGTCCACATCTGAATAAAATTATAATCCTTATCATATAACAGTATCTTAGCACACAAATCATCATTCTCATTGCTTGTAAGTCTAAGAACAGCCGGACGCCTGTTTCCTGCATTATCGATAAATTCACTAATCGTTTCGTTTTCCTCATCCAGACATCCCGTTACATTTATATATCCCTTTGCCTCAAGTTGTTCTAATGTCACATTTTTATCCAGATCCAACAATTCATTCCATGCTTTGTCACCTGTCATTCCCCATCCTGTTTTCTTTAAATAGAAGAAACATATTCCAAGCATCGCCAATGCGATGAGGCATAATGCCACATATATTCTCTTTTTCCCCATATATATCCTCCTTAGCCGCTGACATTATTGTTAAAATAAAGATTTGATTCCGATAAGTTTTTTCTTCATTTCATTTTCCTCTTCTAAACTCGATTATAATATATATATGCAATTTAATCTACTACTTTAAACTCTTCGTTTTCAACAGCCTGTGCTTTTATTTGTTCATAATAATCCTGCCATTCTTCTTCTATTTCATTTATGCTTTTTGCCTGTGGCGCAACTTCTTTAAACTCTTTTTCCTTTGCTGCCATATACTTCTGTATCGGCAAATCTTTTTTATATACTTCGAATTCATAATTCCAATAATCTTCTTCTGAATCGAATTGCTCTATAATCGCCATTGCATCTTCTTTATTATCAGACTGTTCAATAAATACCTTTAACTTTTCTAGATAATCATATACTTCTTGATCTGTCACTGTATACCCTGCTTCAATTGCCTGCTGATATAACGCTTCCCTCTCCTCCACATATAAAACAGCCTGTTTCCTTGCATCCTCTTGATTCATTCCAAAAGTAGTATAAAACATCATTGCCTGTTCTACTTCCTTATTTGTTATAACTCCATTCTTTCCTCTCGCATATATCATTTCATTTCCATTTTCATCATTTGCATATTGTTTAAGCAAATTTCCCCAATCAGAAAACTTAGATGTATAAGATGGCTCCGCAAATGTTTGAACACCTGCCATGAATAATAAGATTCCCATAAATAAAGATGCGCACAATGCCTGTATCTTTTTTTCATATAACCCCGCCTCCTACTTTGTATTCAAATTTAATCTAACAGAATCTGCTGACGAAGCTGGCATACCTCCACTACAAGACAGCATAAAACTTAATGTTCCTGTATTACTTGTTGTTGCAGAATATGTTACAGATGTCGTATTATCATATGTTGAACCATTTTCCCATTTAGATGTATCAACATATAATTGTCCCTTCGTCCAGCTCGAAAAAACGGTTCCATTTGAATGTTTGACGTTGTCCAAACTACATACAGGACATGATGTTGTATATGCCCTATTAAAAAATACTGTCTTTGATCTTCCTGTAAATTTATTGTTACTTCCACTCGCTGTATAATTTTCATTGTAATGAACCTCAACGGTTATTGTAGACCACCCACCCCCCGGAACTGCAAATAATTGTTTCTTTTGAGTAGAATTTGTTATTACTCCTGCTTTAACCGGATAACTTATAAAACAAACTAGAAAAAACAAAATAAAAAAACAAATACATTTTCCAGATATCTTTTTTAAATTCAAACTCATTTGTTAAAACTCACTTCTACTAAATAATTAACTTTTGTCAACTGATTACAAAATAATTTTCTTCATGCTGCCAATATCAAGAAGTCACTACATCTTGCTCTACTGAATTAAACTTTCTTTAATTCCAAACACCATTATTGATATTTTCACCCCTTTCACAACTACACATCATCATTTAATCGTTAACCAGCGCTGATTTTTTATTTATCATTTCCGTTATCCAAAGTTATGATAAATAAATTATTCTATGCTTCAATAATACCAATTTCATCTTCGAAATAACATGACGTTTCATTAAAATATTTTTTCAATGAAACGTCATGTTATTTTGAAGTACTTCCATCTAAAATTAATTTATTCAAAAGAAAAGGAGTAAAAAACCTATGAAAAAAACAAAACTTTATTTATTTTATTATTATTACTTGTCACCGTGAATTTCGGAAAATACACCTTTATCAGTTCTGCTTCGTCTGTTGCTCCGACATCACTTTTAGGTGAAAATGATAACAAAAATATTTAATCTTCTTCATTTATCTTTTTCAAAAACTGTAAGATAGTTTTGTAGACTCTTTGAGTTCCATACATTCTGCTTAATACCAATGCATATAATAAATATCTTTTCACATCTTGCTTTTCATTAATATTATTTTTTAAATATTTATTATATGCATACTCTCCAATATATTCATCTATATATCCTTGAAAAGTCTCCTGATCTACATATGTCATTGTTGTTTTAGTATTATCAGTTCCTGCTCTTTTAAATTTTATTATTCCTTGTAAACTATCTGAATCTTTTAGTACTTTATCCCAATCTATTTTTTTATCTGGGTCTTTTCTTAAATCTGGATATTGAGTTACAACTTCCGCATTCATTAACTTTAGTAACTCTTCTGGTTTATCTAGGTATTTATCAACATCAGACCCATTGTCCTTCATTTTTTTCCATAGATCTTTAGCATTTGTAGTACTAGATATTTTTCCGTCAGTACTTACTTCAACATTATTTACATATTGTGATGCACCATAATTCGTATTTCCCCAATCTCCTTCTTTATATGTACCATCATCTATTGTTATAAAATATACAGCCGCGGCTAGCAACATAAAAATAAGTAATATCGGTAATAGTATTAGTAATATTTTTTTTGCTACTTTTTTTCCCATAGTTTTTGCTTTTTTCTTTATTTCATTTTCTAAATCAGGCATTATCTCACCTCTATTCCTTTACACATTAGCTCTAAATTCTATTGTATCACTTAATTGATTATCATTAAATATAATATTAGAAAATACAATAGCTTTTATACTTTTAGTAGATATATACGGACTATAAAATTTAATTGTTACCTCTGCTGTTTGTCCTCTTTGAAATGTTAAAGTTTCATCTGTCAATTCGTTGTTATAATAAGAATATTGTCTTCCATTGCTATCTTCAATATATGTTGTTTTGGTACTAGTTGTAGTATCTAATTTTATAATACCGTTAGTTTTATTTGTAACTTTTATTGTATATTCTTCAAAATCTTTATAAGTATTTTTATTTAGCACTTCCATAGTAATATTATCCTTTGTTGTAGTTTTTTCAATTTTAGTTGTACCAATATAGTTATTTATATTTAATTTGTATTCATTATCAACTTTCTTTATAGTTATGTAATCTTCTTTAGCATAACCTGTATCTTTCCCAGTTGATAAGATATCTTCTCCCATTCTAACTTTATATATGTCTCCTACCCAGTTTTCTATTGTACATGTTCTTTGTTTCCCATTAAAAACATCTCCATAATATGCATTTTTAAAAGCATCTAAAGTAGGATACATTTGTTGTTTACACTCTTCTGTAATTAAATTATATGCCTTCTCAATTTCCTGTTTATTACAATAGTCAACAAATTTATATATTGTATCTGTTGCATTTTTTAAATTTTCTTTTGATACTTCACTTCCATTTACCGCAGATTTATTTGATATTAAGCCTTTATTATCGTTTTGTGTAGTAGTGTTAGCATTTGTAGTATTAGATGCAGCTACATTTTCTATAGATTTTTTGTTTTTTATCTGAACTAACTTATTTAATAGTTGTAGTAT
>OGPT01003114.1_pt1 | contig 12382 bp, 7 predicted proteins | sample 1552951 | NCBI WGS metagenome assembly OGPT01 (sample SAMEA2580224, study PRJEB22360) | human gut metagenome | biome: human gut; feature: human-associated habitat; material: faeces | place: Denmark | collected 2008/2010
CCAGCCACATTCCGCAGCTTTGTAAAGACAAAGCAGTTTTTGAAAAAGTGTGCCTCGTCCACCATCATCATATCTACGCCGAGCTGCTCAAAGGTCAGCAGATCGTCTTTCTTTTCCTCGGCAGACAGCTTTTTCAGCCGCTCATCCAGATTTTTGCGGAAAATGACCATCTGCTTGACAGACCAATTCTCGCCATTTTCGCTCTTGATTTCATGGATTGCATTTTCAATATCGTTGATCTGCCGTTCCAGCATAGCAATCTGCCGCTCTGTGGAGATTGGAATTTTCTCAAATTGGCTGTGCGCCAGAATCACTGCGTCATATTCTCCGGTGGCGATTTTAGAAATGTAGCGGTTGCGGTTTTTGGGAGTAAAATCCTCTGCGGTGGATACCAAAAGGTTTGCGTTGGGGAAAAAGCGGTAGAACTCTGTTGCCCACTGGCCCACCAGGGGATTGGGAACCACAAACACCGCCTTGTGGATCGCTCCCAGGTTCTTGAGGTACATCCCGGCGGCAATTAAAGCAGCGGTCTTTCCGGCGCCTACCTCATGTGCGGCAAGCCCCGTCCCGGTATAGATGACACGGGCAGCAAAATCAAGCTGGTGCTTCCGCAGCTTCATCTCCGTGTTCATGCCGGGAAATACGAGATGGCTCCCATCAAACTCACGGGGGCGAACTGTGTTGAAGGTTTCATTGTAGATACGCAGAAGCCTATCCCGGCGCTCCGGTTCTTTCCAAACCCAGGACGCAAATGCTTCCTGAATCTGTTGCTGCTTGGCACGGGCAATCATGGTTTCCTGTGCGTTGACTACATATTTAACCGACTTGTTGCCCTTTTCATTGATGTATTCCTGCCGGTCACGGACAGTAGTGGACTGCATATTAAGGCAATCCTCAAAAATCTCATAAGCATTTTTCCGCTTGGTTCCGAAAGTCTGGTTGACCATTACGGAATCCGGTTCCGCATTTTTATTGGTGACACGCCAGGTCGTGGTATAGGAGAAATACTCAATGTCAATGCGGTGCCGGTTGTCGCCGCCCTCGATGACCTTTTCATATCCGCTGGTCTGGAAGGTTTCATACATGAATTGGCGGTAATACTCAATGGGAACCCAGATGGCACCCATATTCACTTCGATGTCGGCAGGAGTCAGCGGCTCCGGCTGTACTTCCTCCAAAGCCTCTACATTCCGGGCAAAGAGTTCCGGTTCTTCCGCTGCCTTCTGACGTGCGTAGAGCAGTTTATCCCGCACATGACCACTGAGATATTCTTCTGCAAGTTCCCATCCTTCCAGCGGATTACCGTAGTATTTCTGGGGATTGAGATAGATGCGAGTATCCAGCTCTTGCACCAACTCCTGTGGGGCTTTTCCTGTCAGGAAGGACATATAGGGCAGATCCACCCGCAGCTTGTGATTCAGGCAGATTTGAAGGGCGTCCTCGGCGGTGTCTGCATGGTTGACCTGACGGAAAGGACGGATGGTGGCTTTGGTGAAGATCGCTGATTTATCCCAACCGGTCTTGTCTTTCCGCTCATCCTCGATAGAGCGCAGCAAGGGGAATTGGTCATCATCAGAAAAAGCGAGGATGTTTCCTTTGCTGTTGATGGCTCCATACTTTGCAACGAAGCGGTCATATACCTGATTGAGTGTGTCCTGTACTTTCTGGAGATCAACCGGGTCATACTCATGGGACTGGATGTTGATAACCTCCAGCAGCGCAGTACGGATTTCGCACAATCCCTTGATTCTTTCGGCCTTCATGCCGGTGTAAGGTTGCGGGATCAGCTTATCTTTTTCACAGAAGAAGATCTCGCCATTCCGCACAACATAGGTGAAGTTTTTGGTTCCGGCCGGAGCGTCCTCATACTCTGTATTGCTTTCTTCCGGTTCGTCTGCCTCAATTTCTTCATCTGGCTCTGCTGTGAAACGGGCGTACAGGGAGTCAACCGCTTGGGTAAGATGCTGGTTCAGGTCAAAATCTTCCGGGGCAACACAGGCCGTCCCATCTTCGTTGCCGTACATATTCCGGCTGCTCACCATCTCGCCCATGAGCATTTCGGGATTATCTTTGAAATAGCGGTTATAGGCGATCCATTTACTGCGGTCCAGGTCAGTTTCAATCCAGGACGGAAGATTCGCGCGATCAAGTTCTATGGGCTGCGTTCTCTTTTTCAAGAAAACAACATCCGCTGTTACATCGGTTCCCGCCAAAGCCTTGAACGCTGTGTTGGGTAGGCGAATGGCGCCGATGAACTCTGCCCGCCGTGCGATATATTCCCGAAGGCTCTCGTCCTTGCGATCCATAATTCCTTTGCTGGTGATAAAGGCAATGATACCGCCCGGTTTTGCAAGGTCCAGGGACTTGATGAAGAAATAGTCATGGATGTACGGGTTCAGGTCATTGTAGCGCCGGTCATAGATTTTCACGGAGTTGAACGGGATATTGCCCAGAATCACATCAAAGCTGTTGTCCTCAAATTTGGTGGCTTCATATCCCGTGATGGAAATATCCGCATCAGGATAAAGCTGCTTTGCGATTCTGCCGGTGATGGAATCCAACTCTACGCCAAACAGCTTGCTCCCTTGAAACTGCTCCGGCAGCACAGAATAGAAGTTGCCGGTTCCCATACCGGGGTCCAGGATTTTTCGGTCAGGGCCGCCCTCGAAGCCAAACCGTTCCAGGGCGCGGTAAATGTGCCGGATCAGGTCAGGCTCGGTGTAGTAGGCTGTGATGGTGGAGTTCATGGCCGCCTTGTATTCCACATCAGTCAGCAGGGACTTCAATTCCTGATATTCGTTCTCCCAACCAGAGGCCGTACTGGAGAAAGCATTGGCAAGCCCGCCCCATCCGACATAACGGGCAAGGATGATTTGTTCTTCCGGTGTCGCTGTCCGCTTTTCCAGCTCAATCTGCTTGAGCAGCTTGATTGCCATGACATTGTTTTTATATTTGGTTTTTGCTCCACTTGGATACAGGTCATAGTCCTCAGAAAAACGGAAGTTGTGTGTGGCGACCTGCGGCGCCGCAGGCGGCTCACGAAGGGGCGCCAGATCAGTGGGGGTGGCTTCATCCATAACAGCGGGCGCCTCTGCTGCTGTACCATCGCCCATTCGTACAAAGGCGCGAATGGGGCGCAGTTCTTCCAGCTCTTTTTCCAGCCGGTATTGCGTGTCCTCCAGATCGTCCATGTCGGCAGCTTCTTGGGGGGAGAGAATAGCCCCACCATCCAGGCGCCGCACATAAGCGTCAAATTCCCGCGTAATATCTTCAAGGTCATTTTGTACCCGGAGATAGTCGGGATTGGGCTGTTCATCCACCACGGCTTGGTACAGGGCCGAGCCATCCTCGGTCAAATACCCCCATACAATTTCCTCATTGGGATATTGCCCTTGCAGATAGCGGAGCATCTGGGTTGCGATACCTTGGCGGCGGTAGTCCTCCAAGACTTCAATCATGCTGATATGGGGCCGCCCCTCAAAAATGCTGTACCGGATGGTTCCAACCGTCAGCTCACCTCGGACTGCCTGCATCAGCATATCAATCTGCCCATGATGGGCGTCCAGGGCTTCGTCTAAAATCTGTGTTTCCTCTGCTTCATCGTGTTCCCAGGGAGCCATACGGGTTTCATAATCGTCAATTATTTCTTTGGTTATCCCTTCCGGCTTTTCCGGGAGCAGATCATACAGCTCTCGCATTTTAGCTATCTGTGCATGGACGCTACCCGCCCACAAATGCTTTTCGTGCTGATGGCCTTCACTTAGAAAATACTCGCAGTCCGCTTTAAGGCGCCCTAAAAGGCCATATTCAAAACTGTAATCATACGGTTCTGTTTCTCCCTCAAGCGGCTCATCGGTTTCCGGCTCCGGCAGACTGACAACAGGGGTTTCCAGATAGCGGCCTTCATCCACCAGGCGTTGCACGACACCGGCAGCCCGCGCCCAGGACAACTTTGTTTCCTGTGTTTCGCCCTGCTCATCCTGCCATTCGATAGTGACACCTTCACTATTGAACATGGCGTATTTCACGCCCATTTCATCACCGGAGAACCCTTCATATCCATATAGCTTTTTTAGGAAAGTAGTAAATTCTGATCCGGTGGGGTGGGTCTGAGCAAACTCGTAGATTTGTTCTTTTTTTCCTGCGGTAAGTGGGCCTCTTTGCATGACACGCTCAACAAGCAGATCTTCCGTACTCTTTTCCAAGGACAGAAGGGAGAGCTGCTCCGGCTGTTCTTCTTCCACGACCGGAACAGCTTCGGCAGCCGGGCGCAAATCCACATCGACTTCTTCATCGTTGACCATCATAGAGGCCCGCACCGGCTCATAGCCTTGGCTGCGGATATTGTTCAGCCAGGTGGCAAAGAAACTGTTGAACCCGTTGATTGCTTTCTCGTATGCGGGGTCGTCGGGATCAGCCTCGTTATATACACCAATGCCGCTGTTCTCATAACTGAAAGCCCGAAGTGTCCCAGCCTCTTTGTCGATTTGGAAGTCCATATAAGGGTCATACATCCGGTCGCCGTTCTGCATATAGTAATGCTCCATGCAGTAATGGGAACCGTATTTATGGTGAATGACCAGAGGATAGTAGGCTTCTCCGGCCTCCAGCCGCAGATACTCATATTGACCGGACACAATCTCCGGGAACAACTCTTGAAAGCGGCGGAAATTCTTGTGCGCCGTCGTGTTTTCTTTGACGGGCGGCGGTGTAGGCTGCTCCGCTGTATCTGTGGGGAGAGCCGTTTCGGGGGCCTCCACAACAACAGGGGGATTTTCGTCAGGAACGGATGCAGGCTCGTCACCGGCTGCTGGCGTGTCGTTTTCCATTTGAACAATCGCCTGCGGCTTGACCGGTTCCACTACGGTTTCTCCGGCTTCATAGGCAACAGCATCCAGAACATAATCAAAATCCGCTTCTCCAATGGTCATTTGCCGGTGAGGACCGCCCATTTCATCAACTTCATCAGGGATGTTATAATCCCCGATGGGGTCAGGTTGCTCCTCTACAACAGGATTGGGATAGTCGCCATCCTCGATCATGGCATCCAGTAAAAACGCCAGCCCGTTCCAGGGAATGTAGGTATAGCCTTCATCAAAGAAAAATGAAATGCCATCTTCACCATGCAACCGGGTACGATAGAGAAAATCGCCCTGATATTCACGGTCGCCATAGGGAGTAAAGAGAGCCGCAATCTGCCGCCCTTTGTCTGACCAGTCAGGATTGAGCGGCGGTTCTGACAATACGCTGCGAACCGCGCTGTGCAGCTCTGGGGGGTATAGATTGGGGCTGGTCAGGATGTACTCATAATTGCGCCGGACTTCTGCATCGGTAAAATGGCGTGTCGGTTGTTCCGCAGGAACAGAAAAAGAGCCGTCCTTTTCAGACGGCTCTCCCACAGGTGCGGCGCTCGGCGCCACTTCTGTATTTGGCTGTTCTTCGGTCAGCGGGGAATCAGGACTACGCTCTGGAGTACGGTTTCCTCCGCCATCAGTTTCAGACTGTTCAGGTGTCGCGTCCGCTCCATGATGTCCTCGGTCTGCGGAAGCGGCTCCTGCTGGAGCATTTGCTGCGTCAGGGCTTCGATCTTCTCGGTCGCCTCGTCCTGTACCCGGTGCATGATCTCCATCAGACTGCCATCCATTTTCAAAGTCGTAAATCGCTCCGGGTGATTCTCTCTGAGGTATTCCAGGGCCATCCGGCCGTACCTGCCCAGAGGTTGATCTGCTTCGCTGCTGTTGGAGATTTGCAGATCGGGAAGCATCATCCCGTCCTGCTCCCTGTATTTCAGATTGATATTCGGTTTGCTCATGTTGTGCCATCCTTTCACGATTGATAATCTTGATGTTCCGTTCTACTTCTAACAGGATACCTTTGGAAAGGGCGGTTACTGCCGTACCCAGATGTGCAACCAGCGGGAGTGTATTAAAATGGCTGACCGTCGCCATGCCGTCACTCAACTGGATTTCTTCATCCGACAGGTGACACTTTTTGCCGATGAAATAAGAAATGCTGTCGGTCAAAAGCTGGATGTATTGGGCTTCAAAACCACCGGCCGGGATCTCGGTGAACAAATGGCCTTTGGTTTCCTGCTTGAGTTCCTGCAAAAAGTGGTTGTAATTCTCTGCGACAGATTCGCTTGCCATCGCATACAGCGCTTGGGGAAAATCCTGCTTGGGGAAACCGTGTGCATACGACAGGCGCTCGGTCAGGGCCTTTTTCATTTCATCGGAAAGCTGCCAGTCCGTAGGATGAATCTCTTTGCCAGTAGTTTGGCTTACATCAAAGAGATAGTCAAGAGTGAGTTTGGCATTCCGGTAGACGCAAACGGCTACGCCCTTTGCACGGGGAATCAAATTTCTGCCTATGGTGGCCCATTGCTTCCGTGTTGCCAGAATAGAAACATCCTCGTCCTGTGCGTACACAAGAAGTATGTTGTCAAAACTGTGCTTATGGAACTGCGATGCAAATGCCAGATAATCCCGCCAGTTGTGTTCATTTCGGACAATATAGGGAGCCATGACTTCATATATCGTCCGCAGGCGTTCATCATTTCTCAACGGTATCTGACCTCCTTCCTGTATTGGTGATTATGGCCGGTTATCCGGCCTCTTGCTCGGACTCCTGTCCTTTCTGAGCAAAGTAGAGGGCAAGCGCCTCGTCCACAATGCTGTCGAACTCTTTCTGGCTGATGCTGGCGGTAAAGTATTTCTTGTAAATCGCCGGTTTGACCTTGAACGCCGTAGCCGTGGATTTCTTGGGTTTCCGGTTAAACTCGCCGGACAAAATCTGTTCGGTACGCTCCGGGGTCAGCTTTCCGGTATATTCCCGCAGCAGGACAACCTTTCCCTCATTGACCTTGTACTCGCTTCCCGAAAGCACATCGTCAACCATCTGCTGTTCCTGTTCGGTCAGATAAGAGAGCTGCACAGCTACCACAATCGGGAACTCGGCATCATCAATTCTCCTTTTCAGCGGAGTAATCAACTCATTGATGCGGAGATAGTTTGCAACAGCACGGCCTTTCAGGTCATATTCTGCGCCCACAACATCACGGCTTTTCGACTTGTGGCACTCGATGCCACAAGTCCCGTTTTCCCTGATTTCATCAGGGTTTTCAAGCCGTTTCAACTCCTCGACAATATCGTTCCGGCGCCCCTGACAGATCATTTTGGAATAGCGCAGAGTCAGCACCGCCGCTTTTTCAGAGGGCAGCATTTCGGAGAAGGAGCGTTGCAGGACATTGGTTTCGATCACATAAATCCAAGCATCTTCATCGGAGAGATTTTCCTTGACGATACAGGGAAGTTCACGGTTTGCAATGGCTGCGGCGTTCTGCCGGTTATGACCGGCCAGCATTTCATACTCAAAGCCATCTTCATCCCGTTCGATCTTGCGGATGATGGCGGGATTCAGGACCCCATGTTCCGAAATGCTTTCTACCAGATCATTGAGCCGGTCGCCCTCATACAGCCGGAACGGATGGCCTCGGAAAGCACGAATGGCCTGCGGGGGAAGGGTGATGATGGTATTCTTGGTCGGCAAGGATACGGAAGGGGTAGGTTCAATAGGGCTTTCTTCTGCGGCATCCAAGCCCAGAAGATCGTCAATGGACTTGATGCGCGGATTGATTTTAGGCATTTGCCAGCACCTCCTTTGCAAGTTCCAGATAGGCAAGAGAGGCGGGGTTTGCCTGCTCCAGTTCCATGACGCTCATTCCGTAGCTGTTTGCATCCCCCACCTTGACCGTGTAGGGAATCTGACAGTTGAAGATGGGGAGCGATTGAAACGCCTTTGTGACCTGACCGTATGTACGGCGATACAGGTTCGTCCGCTTGTTGCATTTGGTGAACAGGATACCGCCGATCTCAATGCTGGGATTTAATTTCCGCTTGATTTTCTTGATGGTGTCCACCAACGCCTGCAAACCGGTCAGAGCGAACAGTTCCGGGTCAATCGGGATGATTACCTCGTCGGCAGCCGTTAAAGCGTTGATGGTCAACGAGCCAAGAGAGGGGTTGGTGTCCACGATAATGTAATCGTAGGACAGCCGCAGAGGGTTCAGCAGAGCGGCCAGGTAGTCATTGCTGTCCGGCGTCATCAGCAGATTTGCCTCCGCAACGGTGAGAGATCGGCTGGAAGGGATCAAGTCCACAGAGCCGATTTTCTGGATGAACTCGTTGGTATCCGGCAGAGATTCGTCCAGAAGCAGATTGGTGATAAGAGTCCCGGTATTATAGGGCGCCTGGGTCGGCAGGACACCGAAACTGGTGGTGAGGTTATACTGGGGGTCAAAGTCAACTACCAAGACCTTCTTGCCCATCTCGGCCAGCGCATAGGACAGATTTCGGACCGTGCTGGTCTTGGCTACCCCACCTTTCTGGTTGGCTACAACAATTATTTTCCCGCTTTCCATGATAGAAAACCTCCTATATTTTCGTGGAATTTTTGTGATTTCAAGCGTTTGTTCAAGTATGCGTCACTGGCCATAAAGTCGATCAGATTGACCTTCGGGATGATAAATGCCGGACCATGTGAAAGAGCTTTTAGCTTTTTCGTTCTGATCCATTTTGCGACCGTAGATGCCGTGGCGCCTGTTAATTCCGCGGCCTCTCTCGTGGAAACTATGTCGGGAATGTCCCGGAAACTCTCTATGTAGTATTTTCGCAGTTCCTCCGTTGTCACAGATTCGGGAAGCAGGGGCTTGACTGCGTATGTCCCGCTATATGAGCCGGGGGGAAGTTTGTATTTTTCGGGGTGGATTTCCCTGCGCTCAAGGTAGCGAACTATGTCTTTCATCTTTATGGTGTAATTCCGGGTCTTTTTCCCACTCTGTACGCAGGGAACCAGACCGGATTGCAGCAGATAACGAGCTGTGCGTTTGCTGATATGACAGATAATGCGGAATTGCTCTTTTTGGACTGTTTCTGGGTACTGATTCAGCAAATAGCGATACTTGGATACCTGTGCCACATCACTCGCCTCCTTTTTCCTGCCACAGACGCTCAAATGTATCCATCAATTCCTTTTGGAGAGGGGTCTTTCGGCGGATACGGCGGTAATATGGGCTTATCAGAAAGTCCAGCATAAAATCCTTTGGGACGGTGTACTGCTTTCCAGGCTGGAAAGCCTTCAGAATCCCTGTGCTGATCCACCGCACGATTGCCGAGGACGAAAAGCCTGTGATCTGCTGAATATCCTTTACGGAAAGCAGGTCTGAGTAGGGAGAGAGGTGTTCGTCATAGAATGTTCTCATAGCACAGATATAGGGACTGTCTGCTTCTTGTCTGCACTCACGCCGATAGAGATAGGCAAGAATGTCCGTCAGCTTGATTTTGTGGCTACGGATCAGGTGGTTTTGCTCAATGGTGTAGGGAATCTCACCTTGTTGCTCCAAATTGTAGGCGGTCTTGGGACAGATGTGGCAGATCTCGCATAGTTCCCGTTTGGTTACATAGGCGGGATACTTTGCGACGATGTCGGGGTAATACTTAGTCAAATCCATGTGCAGCACTCACTTTCTTGTTCATCTGTCATTGGTAGGTGAGGTACTTCACTGGCGTGTAAAATATTGGATTTTGAAGTGGGTTCAAATAAGATCAAGTTGTCTAATCAAAATGGTGATTTGCGTTTTCGTGAAATGGTATGGGTGTGAATACCCCCAATCTGGCGTCCAGTTCTATCCTTGTTCTATCCTCCGGTCATAATTCGGGGCAAAAATGGGAAGAACTCGGAAAGCCCTGTGGGTTCAAATAAAAACGAAAAACGGAAGCCAAAATCCGCAGTATACCGCAGCTTTTGGGCTTCCGTTGTGTACTTCCATCTTCGCTTAATTTCCACCAAAAATCACAAGGGGGAAATGACTCGAAATCATGTTTCCACTTTGGAAGTCCAAACTGCCGAAAAGCCAGTAACCATGCGGGTTTGCGGGCAAGTTCAAATTGTGAATTGGGGTCTGTTCTATCCTGTTGTTCTTCCCAATTTCCACGGCTTGAATTTTGCGGGAAAATGGCTATAATGAGAGCAGCCATCTGACAGCCACTTTGAGAGGTATGTTTTGGGGTTCCGTAGTTACCGCTATCGTCCCTGATTTACCGTCATCATCCAAGTTGGTGTAATGATTCGAAATCCGGTAGGCGGGTTTTGCCCGTGCAAGAGTTCGAATCTCTTCATCTCCGCCATAAGTCCACCGTAATTTTGATAGAATTACGGTGGACTTTTTCTACGCCCGAAAACCGCTTGAAATAAGGCTTTCCGGCTGTTCAGGCACAATAAGTGAACCACGCTGCAGGCAATTCTGCGGCGGGGTTTTGTGCTTTATATGGGTTTTGTGGCTTTTTTGTCGTTGCAATTAAACAGCTGAGGTAATCGTTGAATTACTGGAGTATTCGTTAAACTACCGAGGTAATCGTTAAACAGCCGAGTCCTGATAATACTCCTTATGCAGTATGCATCAGCTTTAAGCGGAAAACAGGCAGAGAGCTTCAATATGATGAACTTGACAGTACCAACAAGCTCGAACTTGCTCGGCTCGTGTTAAATAGCGCATCTTGTAATGGGCTTAAAGATTTTGGCGATATGCTGTTGGGCAGCGACGAAAGAGGTGATGATGACGATGAGTAAAATTCATATTAAGTATATGACTGACGAAGCCCTCGAAACTCTGAAGGCAAACACATCCGTCATCACAGAACGCTTGACTGAAAATCAAATATCGTCAACGCAGCTTAGCGAGTTTATACCAAGCGAGCTATATGTAACAAAGAAGTACGAAATCGAAGAGTTTACTCTCCGGGTGCCAAAGGATGAAAAAGACCGTGAAACCGATATATACAACTCCATTTTGCTATATGAGCGTCTGCACCACCTACCTCTCTATGTTTTGACTGATGAGCGATTTTGGTGCTGGATGAACTTTGAGATGGGTTATGAGGTTGCTCTCAAATATATGCCGGTAAAAAAGAATTCCTCGGTTTTTAAAGACCACTGGCTTCTCACTCAAGGAAAACGGCGCGGTCTCTTTTTCGGTGTCCTTTCTCGTTGCTATTTCCGAGTGGCACTTTCGGTTGATAATACTCTTGACGATCCTTATGAGCTAACGAAATTCGTTATTGAGAATCCTCTCCGTTTTAGAGAATTGACTTGGCAATCCTTCTCCAGCGAAAAAATGATTGTATTAGGATACGCTGGTGATCGTGGCCGCGATCAGTGTGCTGGTGGCTACACTGCTGCTGCCGGTTTTGCAGATATACGGCACCTCCATGAATCCGAACCTGCAGGAGGGGGATATCGTGGTGTCGGTGAAGTCCCCACAGTTCAAAACCGGTGACATAATCGCCTTTTACTATAACAACCGCGTTCTTGTCAAGCGCATTATTGGCTGCCCCGGCGACAGCGTTGTCATCACCGACAGCGGCGACGTATATGTGAACAATACCCTGCTGGATGAGCCGTACCTAACCGAAAAATCCTATGGCAACGCCGACATTGAATATCCGTACACCGTACCTCAGAATTCCTTTTTCGTCCTGGGCGACCACCGGGAAAGCAGCGTGGACTCCCGGTCGTCTCTGGTGGGCTGCGTGGAAAAAGAAGAAATCATAGGCAAAATCATTTTCAGAGTGTGGCCGATCAAGCGGATCGGTTCCGCGGACTAACATCGCCTGGAAATACGGGGAGAAATTTGCATGAACATGGACATTCATTCGCAGGCTGAAGAGCTGAACAAGAAGCACCGCCGGAAGCGCACTTGGTACAAGATTTTATCTGTGCCCATATGCCTTGTGGTCTTTGTGACGACGTATGCGCTCATTCTGCCGGCTATCACCATGGAATCCACGCCGGATACCTACTGCGGCATTGCCGAGCACGTCCACACGGACGATTGCTACGAGCTTCCCGGTACGCCGGCTCACAAGGAGATCCAATGCACCGCCGGGGCAGATCTGGGCCAGGGCGAGTACATCATCCACAAGCACGACAGCTTCTGCTTTGATGATAGCGGTGAGTTGCTGTGTGCGCTGGCTGAGCAGGACGAGCACGTCCACACAGACGCATGCTATGACGGTGACACCCTGATCTGCGGTCTGGTTACGGGGATCGTACACCAGCACACGGCGGATTGCGTCATATCCGTTCCCGCCACCGAGCCCCAGGGCCTGGTGTGTACCATGGAGGAGCATAAGCATACGGAAGCATGCTTTATGAATCCGGAGGGCGAGGCGTCAAACGGCGATACGCCCGAGGACGACGCGGCGGTCAACAGCACCCCGGCCCGGGCGCCTGCCGCCAGCGGCCCTATTACAGATGTGACCCTTACCATCAATGACAATGACCGGAGATTTGACCCGGAACACAGTGAGCATATTGACAATGAACGTGT
>OGPT01003115.1_pt1 | contig 12380 bp, 11 predicted proteins | sample 1552951 | NCBI WGS metagenome assembly OGPT01 (sample SAMEA2580224, study PRJEB22360) | human gut metagenome | biome: human gut; feature: human-associated habitat; material: faeces | place: Denmark | collected 2008/2010
CAATATCGCAAATATCAATATCACTATTTAATGAGCCTGCAACTCCTGTATTAATAACAGAATCTACTTTATATCTGTCCGCAAGAATCTGTGTACATATAGCTGCATTTACTTTTCCTATACCACACTTTACAACAACTACATCTTTGTCATGAATATGTCCTTCATAAAAATCCATTCCTGCAACTGATGTAATTTTCGCATCCGGCATTTCATTTTTTAATTCCTGGACTTCGCTGTCCATCGCTCCAATTATTCCTAACACGTTACACCTGTTCCTTTATTTATTTTCTTCTAAGTACAATTTTAATGCCTTTGCAAGCTGGTCCGGACATGAAGTTCCTCTTCCTGCACAATCAATTCCATCCATTCTTTTAATTGCTTCGTTCACATCCATTCCTTCGACTAATGCAGCAACTCCCTGTGTATTTCCACTGCATCCTCCAAGAAATCTTACATTAGTAACTTTATTATCAACAACATCAAAACTAATTTCTCTTGAACATGTTCCTTTTGTCTTATAATTCATAACTGCACTCCTATCCAAGGCTTTCTAATCGCCTATCTTCTTTTCATAAATTTCTACAACATCATCTATATCACCTTTGGCAATTAACTGACCATGTTCCAAAATGATTGCCTTGTTACACAATCTCTTAACCTGAGCCAAACTATGTGATACAAATAAAACTGTAACCCCATGATCAAACATTTTTTTCATTTTCTTTTCGCATTTTTTTCTAAATTTAGCATCACCAACTGATAATACCTCATCTAAAATAAGAATTTCCGGTTCTACAACTGTAGCAATTGAAAATCCAAGTCTTGCCTTCATACCTGAAGAATAGTTTTTAATTGGAACGTCTATAAATTCTCCTAACTCAGAAAATTCAAGAATTTCATCATATTTTGACATTAAAAATTCTTTTGAAAATCCAAGAACCGAGCCATATAAGAATATATTTTCCCTACCTGTATAGTTAGGATCAAATCCTGCACCAAGTTCAATCATAGGTGCCATATGTCCATATCTTTGCACTGAACCTTTTGTTGGCTTATAAACACCTGCAATTACTTTAAGAAGCGTACTTTTTCCTGCTCCATTAAGTCCAAGTATTCCGAGACGTTCGCCTTTTTTCAACTCAAACGAAACATCTTTTAACGCCCAGAATTCATTAAAACGAAGCTTTTCGCCTTTTAATTTCTTTATAAATAATATCACTTGCATAATTAGTATCTTTTTTTAATTTTTCCAGCATTTTATACCTCCCTTTTTTATTATGGAAAAAATGAGCTAAAACATACAAATTCTTTGACTTTAAAGATAAAATAGTTTATGATAATACTAGAATAGATGGTGATAAAATGAGAAAAAATAAAAAAGGATTTACATTAATTGAAATGTTAGCAGTAGTAATCTTACTCGCTATTTTAATGGCAATTGCAGTAGGATCTTATTATAGTTATATTAAAAAGTCTAGAGATGATTCTTTTAAGATAGCAGAAAACACGATTCAAAATGATGTAAAGAATGCTTATGCAGATTGTTTAAGTAATTCTAAAAATGAATTTTGTATTAATCATAGTGGATATGGAGAAAAAAATGATAAAATTTATTTAAAAGAATTAATTGATGCAGGATATAGTGAACAAATAAAAAATCCATATGATACGAATAGTTTCTGTGATACATCAGCATCTTATGTTACTGTAATAGGAAATAATACCAATAATGATTCTACTTATCTTACTTGTTTAGTGTGTGGGGATAAGAAAAGCGATACTTGTGAAAATGCTACTATTTATGTAGATACAAATGGATTAACAGCAACAATTACGATGGAAGATGAACAAGGAGTAGTAGGTTATGGAATTAATCAATCTGAAGAAAATGAACCAAGCTATAACGCTATCGATAATTTAAAGAAAGTAGTAAAAAGTTATACTTCAGAAAAAGAAGGAGAATATTACGTTTGGGTAAAAAACACTTTAGGAAATGTTAGTAAAGCAAAATTTACTCTACATTCTGCTAAAAACGATACCATTTATTTTTTAGCAAAAGAAGCAACTTATACCGGAAATCCCATCGAAGCAAATATAGCGACAAGTGAAAGTGGTACATTAATTACTTATACTTATTATAATGGAACTAGTTGTAGTGGAAGTAAATTAGATAGTGCGCCAATAGAACCAGGTAATTATAGTGTAAAAGCAGTAAGTAGAGGTAATATTAATTATCTAAGTGCAAGTAAATGTGTAACTCATACAATATTAAGAAGTGTGCCAACTTTAGTACTAAAAGAAAAAAGTGCAACTTATACAGGAAAGCCAATAAAAGCAAATAAAGTAGAAGCAACTAATCCAAATGGAAGTAGTGTAGAACTTGCTTATACATATAGATATTATAAAGATAATAGTTGTAGTATAGCATTTAATGAAAAAACACCAACAGAAGCACCAATAGAGGTTGGAACTTATTATGTTAAAGCGACAAGTGCTCAAACTTCGACATTAGGAAGTATGACTACAGATTGTGTAAAACATACTATAACAGAAAAGAAAGATGTCGTTACTTTAAGTAAAAAAGAAGTAGTATATAATGGAAAAGAAGTAGTAGCAAATAAAGCAACAAGTGAAAGTGGAAGTGAAATTAGTTATTTCTATTATGCAAATACCAACTGTAGTGGAACGGCATTAACTACTGCACCAGTAAATGCAGGAAATTATAGTGTAAAAGCAGTAAGTAAAGGAAATCATAATTATTCAAGTAGTAGTATATGTGTAACTCACACTATTACTAAAAAACAGGATACTTTAACATTAAGAGAAAAAATAGAAAGTTATACTGGAAATAAAATAGAAGCAAATCAAGCAACAAGTGAAAGTGAAAGTAAAATAAGTCACTTCTATTATGCAAATACTAACTGTAGTGGAACAGCATTAAGTGATGCACCAATAAATGCAGGAAACTATAGTGTAAAAGCAGTAAGTAGTGGCAATAATAACTATAAAAGTGGAAGTGTATGTGTAAGTCATACAATTATAAAAGGTATTCCTACTTTAATATTAGCAGAGAAAAATAGTGTTTATACAGGAAGTAAGATAGAAGCAAATGAAGTAGTAGCAAAGAATCCAAATGAAAGTAGCGTTAGTTTAAATTATACATATAAATATTATACAAATAATACTTGTACAACAGCATTTAATGCAACTACTCCAACAGAAGCACCAACGAATGTAGGAACATATTATGTAAAAGCAACAAGTAAAGCAACAGATAATTTAAATAGTACTGAAACAGAATGTATTCAACATAACATTACAAAAAAGGTAGATGTAATTACATTAGAAAATAAAAATGCAAGTTATACAGGAAGTGAGATTAGTCATAATCTTGCAACAAGTGAAAGTAAGACAGCAATTACTTATACATACTATAGTTCATCAGACTGTACAGGAGAACAATTAACAAGTTTACCAGTAAATGTAGGATTTTATAGTATCAAAGCAGAAAGTAAAGGAAATAGTAACTATGCAAGTGGAAATAAATGCAGTAGTCATATTATAACGAAAGGAATGCCAACTATTAGTTTATTAGATAAAACAGTAGAAGCAACAGGAAGTAGTATCACAATAGGAGAAGCAACAGCTACTAATCCAAATGGAAGTAATGTCGATTTAGAGTATAGTTATATTTACTATAGTGGAACAAGCTGTAGTGAAGCAGTACTTGATAATCTACCAGCGACTGTAGGAGAGTATAGTGTAAAAGCAGTAAGCAAAGTAACATCAAATTTAAAAAGCGGAACAAGTAACTGTAGTTTATTAAAAATAACTCCAAATACAAATAATTATTTAAAGAATTTAGGAGTTAATGGATATACAATTACACCAAGTTTTTCATCTACAAATTCTCTATATAACTTAGAAGCAGAAATTGGAATAAAGAATGTAAGTGTAGTAGCTGAAGCAATGAGCGTATTGTCAACAGTATCTGGAACAGGAAGCAAGACATTAAGTTGGGGAAACAATGATTTAATAGTTTATGTAACAAGCCAAAGTGGAAGTATTAGAACTTATAAAATAGTTCTTAATAATCAAAGACCAACAGCACCTACTTTAACAGGTGGAAGTAATAGTTGGGTAGCAACAGCACCTACCATAAAAGTATCAAGTGCAGGAACAGCGTTAAGTGGAGTAAAAGAATATGAGTATTATAAATCAACTTCATCAACTGCACCAACTGATGAGGTAACAGCAACAGGAACAACAAGTGGTAATCTTACAGTAAGTGATGAAGGTACAACTTATGTTTGGTATAGAACTGTATCTAATAATGGAAATAGAAGTACATGGAGTAGTTTCCAAGTAATAAAATTAGACACCACTAAACCAACAACTCCAACAACTGGTTCTATAGAAAATGTAAGTGGAAGTAATACAACAGGAAATATTCAAACACTTGCAGGTGGATCAACGGATTCAGGTGCTGGAAATATCACTTATAAATATATTATTTCTACATCAAATACCACCCCAAATAATACAGATAGCAGATTTTCAACAACGACAACATTCACAAGAAGCTGTGGAACAAGTTATTATGCATGGGCAATTGCAGAAGATGGTGTAGGAAATAGATCTGAAGTTAAATATTTAGGAACAACTAGTGATGGAGCAAATAGTTATGGTGCTTGGGGAAGCTGTAGTGCAAGCTGTGGCGGTGGAACTCAAACTAGAACTAACACTTGTGCTCTTGTTACAACAGGATTAAGTCAGGAATGTAATACACAAAGTTGTATACCAATTGGAAAAGAATGGACTTATGATTATACAGGTGGAATTCAATCCTTTACAGCACCTGTCTCTGGAACATATAAACTTGAGGTATGGGGAGCACAAGGTGGTACTAATACATACAATTGGGCAGGAACAGAGTATTCAGTTGGTGGCCTTGGTGGTTATTCAATAGGAAATATAACATTAACTACTTCTAATATATTATATGTAGTTGTAGGTGGTACTTCTAGCACTAATGCTGGTGGTTATAATGGTGGAGGAAATGGACTTAGTTATCAAACATCTCCTAATATTATGGCACGCGGTGGTGGTGGAGCTACACATATTGGTACTCGCAATGGAACTCTTGTACAATATGGTAATACATATGGGCTACTTATTGTTGCTGGAGGTGGCGGCGGCAGCTCTGGTGATAGAAGTATGGGCAGCGGCGGTTCTGGTGGTGGCCTGTCTGGTGGCGAAGGTGCCCCACATAGAGAGTATGGAAAAGCTGGAACTCAATCTTCTGGTGGAGCTGGTGGATCAGCAGAGGATACTGATGATGATATTTTTCATGCAGCTTCCGGAACATTTGGTCAAGGTGGTCAAGGTGATCATGGTGGATTTGGTAGAGCCGGCGGTGGTGGCGGCGGTGAGCGAGGCCGAGGTGGAAAAGCTCCGCCTCTACTCCGATCCCGCCTGTGCCGAGCTGCTGCGGACGGCAGCGGCCCACTTCAATTTGCAGCCCGACCAGATCATGCCCGGCAACGGCAGCGACGAGAACCTCTTCTTCGCCCTGCGGGCCTTCTGCGACGAGGCGCATCCGCTGGCCTATGCAGACATCACCTACGGCTGCTACGGCGTCTGGTGCGGCCTGATGCACATTCCCAGCCACATCATCCCTCTGAAGGATGACTTCACCCTCGACCCCGCCGACTATTACGGCCTGAACGAGACCATCGTTATCGCCAACCCCAACGCCCCCACCGGTCTGGCCCTGCCCCGCAGCGCCATCGAGGGCATCCTGAAGGCGAACCCCGACAACGTGGTCATCGTGGACGAGGCCTATGTGGACTTCGGCGGCGAGAGCTGTGTACCCCTCATCGACCAGTACGAAAATCTGCTGGTCATCCAGACTTTCTCGAAGTCCCGTCAGCTGGCCGGTGCCCGTCTGGGCCTTGCGATGGGCAATGCAAAGCTCATCGCCGACCTCAACCGGGTCAAATTCAGCCTCAATCCCTACAACATCAACCGCCTGACCCTGAAGGCCGGCAAGGCCGCGCTGGAGGATACGGCCTATTTCGAAAAGACCTGTGCCGCCATCGTCGAAACCCGCAGCTGGACGAAGCAGCAGCTGGAAGCGCGGGGCTTCACCGTGCTGGACAGCCGGACCAACTTCCTCTTCGCCTCCACCGGGAAAAAGGGCGGCGGCGAGCTGTATCGGAAGCTGAAGGAAAAGGGGGTGCTGGTGCGCCATTTCGACGCGCCCCGCATCACCGACTGGCTGCGGATCACCATCGGCACGCCGGAGGATATGGAAGCCCTGCTGCGGGCGCTGGATGAAATTTTGGAGGGTTGAGCCATGCGGGAAGTGACCATAGAGCGGAACACGAACGAGACACAGATCGAGCTGACCCTGAACCTCGACGGCGCAGGCCGGTATCAGGTGGACACCGGATGCGGCTTTCTGAATCATATGCTGGAGCTGTTCGCCCGGCATGGCCGGTTCGATCTGGTGCTCACCTGCCACGGCGATGTGGAGGTGGACTATCACCACACCACCGAGGATGTGGGCATCGCGCTGGGGCAGGCCTTTGCCGAGGCGCTGGGCGATATGCGGGGCATCCACCGGTACGGCAGCTTCTATCTGCCCATGGACGAAGCCCTCATCCTCTGCGCTGTGGACATCTCGGGCCGCTGCACCCTGAACTGGGACATCCGCTGTCAGACCGAGAAGGTGGGCGACTTCGACGTGGAGTGCGCCAAGGAATTCTGGCTGGGCTTTGCCCGCAGCGTGCCCGCCACCGTCCACTTTGTACAATTTGCGGGCGAAAATACTCACCACATCCTCGAAGCCTGCTTCAAGGGAGCCGGTCACGCGCTGAGCGCGGCGGTGAAGATCGACGAAGCCCACAAGGACGAGATCCCCTCCACGAAAGGACTGCTGGTATGATCGCGATCATGGATTACGGAGTGGGCAACCTGTTCAGCCTGAAGTCGAGCCTGGCCCATCTGGGGCAGGAGGCCGTTGTCACCGCCGACCCGGCGGTCATCCGCGCGGCCGACCGGCTCATCCTGCCCGGTGTGGGGGCGTTCGGCGACGCCATGGCCAAGCTGGAAGCCACCGGCCTGGTGCCCGTCCTCCGTGAAGAAGCCGCCAAAAAGCCGCTGCTGGGCATCTGCCTGGGGATGCAGCTGCTGTTTGAAAAAAGCTATGAGTACGGCGAACACGCGGGCCTGGGCTTCGTAAAAGGCGAGGTCTGCCCGCTGGAACCCGACCTTGCAGACCGGACGCTGAAGGTGCCGCAGATCGGCTGGAACGCGCTGCACATCGTCCGGGACGACCCGCTGTTCCGCTACATCCACGAGGGCGAATACGTCTACTACGTGCACAGCTACTACGGCACGAACTGTGCGGAGAGCACGCTGGCGGTGAGCGATTATTCCATCCCCGTCACCGGCGTGGTCCGTGCGGGCCGGGTGTATGGAACGCAGTTCCACCCCGAAAAGAGCGGAGACACCGGCCTGCGCATCCTGAAAGCCTTCAGTGAATTGTGAACGGCTCAACCCTCTCCGTCATCGCTTGCGCGATGCCACCTCCCCCGAAGTGGGAGGTTGAAAAGCTCCCCCTTTGGGGGAGCTGGCGCGAAGCGCCTGAGAGGGGGAAGCCAGTTAAAGGAGATCTATAATGCAATTGTTTCCAGCCATTGATCTACGGGACGGAAAGGTCGTCCGCCTGACGCAGGGCGACTACGACCGGATGACCGTCTACGGCGAAGACCCCTGTGCCCAGGCGCGGAAGTTCCTGGAAGCCGGGGCAAAAAATCTCCATGTCGTGGATCTGGACGGTGCCAAGGACGGCACCCTTTCCAACTACGAGGCCATCGCCGCGCTGGCAAAACAGGGCGGCCTGTACATTGAAGTCGGCGGCGGCATCCGCACCGAAGAGCGGATCGAGACGTATCTGTCGCTCGGCGTGGGCCGCTGCATCCTGGGCAGCGTGGCCGTGACCGATTTCGACTTCACGGCCCGGATGCTGAAACGGTACGGCGACCGGATCGCCGTGGGCGTGGACGCGAAGGATGGATACGTTGCCATCCATGGCTGGAAGGAGGTCAGTACCGAACAGGGCGTGGACTTCTGCAAGCGGCTGGCCGAGGCGGGCTGCCGGGCCATCATCTACACCGACATTGCCTGTGACGGCGCGATGCAGGGCACGAATCTGGCTCTCTACCGGCAGTTGCAGGCCGAAGTGCCCGGCGTGGCCTTCACGGCCAGCGGCGGCATCTCGTCGGAAGCCGAGCTGGAAGAGCTGGACCGGATGGGCGTGGCGGCGGCCATCCTGGGCAAGAGCCTGTACACCGGCGCGCTGGACCTGAAACGCTGCGCTGCGCGGGTGCAGCGCTGAACCGGAAGGGAGCAGAACATGATAACGAAACGCATCATTCCCTGCCTGGACGTGCGAAATGGCCGGGTAGTCAAGGGCACGAACTTTGAGGGCATCCGGGATGTGGCCGACCCTGTGGAAATGGCCCGGCTCTACAACGCCGCCGGGGCCGATGAGCTGGTGTTCTACGACATCACGGCCAGCTTTGAGGGCCGCGCCCTCTTCACCGATATCCTCACCCAGGTGGCGAGCGAGATCTTCATCCCGCTGACGGTGGGCGGCGGCATCCACACGCTGGAAGATTTTGACCGGGTGCTCAAGTGCGGGGCCGACAAGGTCAGCGTCAACTCCGGTGCGCTGCAGGACCCCGGCCTGATCCCGGCGGCAGCCCAGCGCTACGGCGACCAGTGCGTCGTCCTCTCCGCCGACGTCAAGCGGGTGAACGGCCAGTTCCGCGTCTTTGCCAAGGGCGGGCGCGAGGATACCGGCCGCGATGCGCTGGACTGGATCGCCTGGTGCACCGAGCACGGGGCCGGGGAGGTCTGCCTGAACAGCATCGACACCGACGGTGTGCGGAACGGCTTTGACCTCGAAATGCTGGACGCCGTGGCCGCGCGGGTGCATGTGCCCATCATCGCCAGCGGCGGCGCAGGCAAAAAAGAAGATTTTCTGGAACTGTTCCACCACAAGGGCATCGACGCGGGCCTTGCGGCGGGCATCTTCCACCAAAAACTGCTCTCCATTGCCGACCTGAAAGCCTACCTGAACGAAAATGGCATCGAAATGCGGGTCTAAGCTCTTGCGTTTCGGCCCCATTTAGGATAAACTGTAAGTATCCCCTTTTGAGGGGGAGGAGAACTACGATGGAATTGAAATTTGATGAAAAGGGCCTCATTCCTGCCATCGTGCAGGACCACTACACCAAAGAGGTGCTCACCCTTGCCTACATGAACGCCGAGACGCTGGCACTGACCATCGCCGAGGGGCGGACCGTGTTCTGGAGCCGCAGCCGCCAGGAGATCTGGCGCAAGGGCGACACCAGCGGCAATGTCCAGCATGTGGTGTCCATCACCGCCGACTGTGACAACGACGCGCTGGTGGTGGAGGTGGTCAAGGACGGCCCCGCCTGCCACACCGGTGCCGAGAGCTGCTTCTTCCACGAAGTGTATCTCTCGCCGGAACTCAAGCAATTCAGCTGGCAGGGGCTTTATGCGCTCATCAAAGGCCGCAAGACCGACCCCCAGGAGGGCAGCTACACCACCTACCTGTTCGAAAAGGGCAAGGAGAAGATCCTGAAAAAAGTGGGCGAAGAGTGCACCGAGGTCATCATTGCGGGCGAAAAGGAAGACCGCGCCGAGACCATCTACGAGATCAGCGACCTGGCATACCATGTGCTGGTGCTGATGGTCCAGGCAGGCATCACGGTGGAGGACATCACCCGTGAGCTTGAAAAACGACATGTCATCGACCACAAGGTCAAACAGGAAAGGATGCAGTGAGTTTCTATGGCAGATTACAGGAAGTCCAGCGTGCATTGCCACTCGACAATGTGCGACGGCAGAAATACGTTGCAGGAGATGGCCAGCGCCGCTTGTGCGCAGGGTCTGACTACACTGGGCTTCTCCGGCCATAGCTATACCCAGCGCGACCGCGAATACTGCATGAGCCCCAGCCGCACCGCGCAGTATAAGGCCACCATCGCCAAGCTCAAGGCGGAGTACCGGGGCAAGGTGGACATCCTCTGCGGCATCGAGTGGGACGTGCTGAGTGAGGATAAGCCCGAAAACTACGATTACTGGATCGGCGCCGCGCATCATCTGTACGGCAAGAACACCGGCCGGTATTACGAGATCGACTTCCGCCCGCAGGACCTGCACGACTGCATCTTCGATGACTTCGACGGCGACCCGCTGGCCGCAGTCGAGGCCTACTATGCCGAGGTGGCAAAGGTGGCGGCCAAAGGCCCGGACATCCTGGCCCACATCGACCTCATCAAGAAGCTGAACGGCGAGGGCGAGTTCTTCGACGAGGAGTCTCCCCGCTACAAGGCCGCTGCCCTCAAGGCACTGGCCGTGGCCAAAGAGCATGACTGCCGCCTGGAAGTGAACACCGGCGGCGTCTACCGCGGCTACCGCAAGGATTTCTACCCCGGTGCCTGGCTGCTGGGCGAGTGGCAGAAGATGGGCGGCAGGGTCATCATCACAGCCGATGCCCACGACACGGCCAGCCTGACCTTCGACTTTGACGAAGCAGCCGCTGCCCTCCGGGCCGCAGGCTTCACCCAGGTGGATGTGCTCACCGTCAACGGCTTCGAAGCACAGGAACTGTAACGGTATCATCAGAATGGCCCTCTCTGTCCCAGACGGAGAGGGTCATTTTCCGGTCTGATAGGAGGAACTACATGACCCAAACCGCAAAAAGATCCCCATTTACGATGAACGTAGACCTGATGCACGGCCCCATTTTCAAGAGCCTGGTCGTCTTCATGCTGCCCATCTTCGTCTCGAACCTGTTCCAGCAGCTCTACAACACGGTGGACACCATGATCGTGGGCAATGTGCTGGGTGACACGGCGCTGGCCGCCATTGGCTCCTGCGGCTCGATCTACGAGCTTCTGGTGGGCTTTGGCCTCGGCATCGGCAACGGCCTTGCCATCGTCGCAGCACGCTCCTACGGGGCGCAGGATCACGATCTGCTCAAGAAGACGGTGGCAGGCTCCCTTGTCATCGGCCTCATTGCCTCGCTCTGCATCACGCTGGCCGGTGCGGTGGGCCTGCGCCCGCTGCTGGTGCTGCTGGACACCCCGGCGGAGATCCTCGAAGACGCCTACCGGTACATCATCGTCATCGACTACGGCGTCCTTGTCATGTTCGCTTACAACCTCTGTGCCGGTCTGCTCCGCGCCATCGGCAACAGCTTCATGCCGCTGGTCTTCCTGCTCCTCTCGTCGGGCCTGAACATCCTGCTGGACCTGCTCTTCATCGCCCGGATGGGGATGGGGGTGCAGGGCGCAGCGGTGGCTACGGTCATCTCCCAGGGCGTGTCGGTCCTGCTCTGCATCGCGTATGTGTTCACCAAAGTCAAGCTGCTCCTCCCGGAGAAAAAACACTTCCGGGTCGGCCGGCATCTATACTGGGAGCTGTTCAGCCAGAGCATCTGTATGGGCCTGATGAGCAGCATCGTCTCGGCGGGCTCGGTCGTTTTGCAGTATGGCATCAATGGGCTGGGCACACTGGTCATCGCCGGGCACACCGCCGCCCGCAAGATGTTCATGTTCACCGATATGCCGCTGCTGAGCATGGCATCGGCGGGTTCGACCTTCGTTTCCCAGAACTGCGGTGCGGGCCAGCCGGACCGCGTCCGCAAGGGGATGAAGGAGATCTATCTCTACTCGGTCGTCATGACCGTGGCTGCGGTTCTGCTCATGCGGGTGGCAGCGCCGTGGATGGTGGCCTTCGTCTCCGGCTCCAGTGAGCCCATCGTGCTTGAAAACGGTGCCCGCTACCTGCTCTGGAACGCACCGTTCTACGCGGTGCTGGGCATCCTGCTCTCCACCCGCTACGCCCTGCAGAGCCTTGGCAACAAGGTGCTGCCGCTCTTCTCCAGCGTCATCGAGCTGGTGGGCAAGGTCGTCTTCGTTGTGCTGTTCATCCCGAAGTTTGGGTACGATGCGGTCATCCTCTGTGAACCTATCATCTGGTGCGTCATGGCGGCCTACCTCGTGGCCGTCTATCGGCACGACCCCTTCGTCTTCCCGAAACAGGAAAAGCGCTGAACGGCAGCGCACAAACCGAAAACAGACGCAGAAAAGCATGATTTGAGAAAAAATCGCATGGGATTTTATCAAACTGTTATCCTTCTGTGAATTTTAGCACTCTTCTATTGACAGTGCTAAAAACATGTGCTATAACAGGGCCGTGCTCAGGAGGAAGGGCAAACGGAGAGCCGCAAGGCTCCCCGGAAAGCCTTTCCGAGTGGACGCTTCAGATTTTTT
>OGPT01003120.1_pt1 | contig 12362 bp, 12 predicted proteins | sample 1552951 | NCBI WGS metagenome assembly OGPT01 (sample SAMEA2580224, study PRJEB22360) | human gut metagenome | biome: human gut; feature: human-associated habitat; material: faeces | place: Denmark | collected 2008/2010
CTGCCGCTTTCTCTTCCGGTCTGCATTTTCTGCACGCTATTGGCATATGGAGTTCTGCGACTCTGGCATGCTGTCCGGATGCGATGCCGACACACCGATGTTCCCTATCGGGTCTATATTCGCATCGGCTCAGAAACTCGGATACAAACGGGGTTAGCAGACACCGGAAACAACTTGGTTGACCCATACAGCGGCTTGCCCATCATTGTTTGCAGCCGACAGGCATTTTCTGACCTGCTGCCGCAATGCCAGAAAAAACAGCGGCACTACCACTATGTTCCCTATGGGACAGTATCCGGCACAAGTTTGATGCCGGTTTTTCAGGCGGATGAAGTGCTGCTGCAAAACGAAACAACAGGAGCAAGACAGCAGGTTGCTGCCCGCATTGGGTTAGCAGATGCACAGGAGCAGGCAATTTTTCACCCCAACCTCCTGCAAACGATTTAACGGTCTATGTGCGTAGAAAGGAGTTTGCCTTATGAAATCTTTGCTGCAATTTTTGCGGCAGCTGCAATTCTGGCTTTGTCCGGGACAGATGCACTACATTCACGGAGCGGATACGCTACCGCCACCGCTCTCTGCTCCGGAGGAACGGGCAATGCTGGAAGCACTGGCGAACGGCAACACGGATGCCCGAGAACAGCTCATCGTCCACAACCTCCGATTGGTGGTCTACATTGCAAAGAAATTTGAATCCACTGGCATTGGTCTGGAAGACCTGATTTCCATTGGTACGATCGGGCTGATTAAAGCGGTGAACACCTTCTGCCCCACGAAGAAAATCAAACTTGCAACCTATGCTTCCCGGTGCATTGAAAATGAAATTCTGATGTTCCTGCGAAAGGCAACGCAATATCGAGGAGAAGTTTCCATTGATGAACCGTTGAACATCGACTGGGACGGAAACGAACTGCTGCTCTCGGATATTTTGGGAACAGATGCCGATGTGGTCAGCCGAAACATCGAACAGGAATCGGAACGGGAACTACTTCGCTCAGCAGTTTCAGAACTGGGCACACGGGAACGGGAAATCATGGAATTGCGGTTTGGGCTGGTGGATGGAAAAGAAAAGACACAAAAAGAAGTTGCTCAGGCAATCGGGATTTCGCAATCTTATATCTCCCGTCTGGAAAAGAAAATCATCCGAAAACTCAGAGGCACATTGCAACAATTCAACCAATAACCAAAAAAACCGCTGTACATCGTTCTGACGTACAGCGGCATTTTTATGTGTTTTGTTTTATTTCCTTTTTCAAAGAAGGGAAACCAATTACTTTACCAATTCATCCGATGTGCCCGGACCCAAATCTGCTACAAGGAGCAATACAAACCGTATCAGCTTTGTGGCATCATCTTCATTTACGGCACCTGATACTTCCGTTACATCCGCATTGACCAATGCATTGTCAGACAGTGTTACAAGATTAGCCAGATACTTATTCATCTTAATGGCATCTCGCAGGTCTACGACGCCATCCAAGTTAACATCGCCATAGAACGGTTCAAATTTTTCTGTTGTAGTGGTTGTAGTCGTTGCCTGTGTAGTCGTTGTGGTTGCCTTAGCAGTTGTAGTAGTAGCCTTTGTTGTAGTCGTTGTGGTCGTTGTAGTAGTAGTGGTAGTGGTAGTCGTTGTAGTTGCTGTGGTTTCTGCCGGATTAACGGTTACATTAACGGTATCCTTCTGACCCTTCGGTGTTTCAACATTGATGACAACGGTTCCTGCACCAACGCCGGTAACATTACCATCCTTGTCAACTGTTGCAATGGCTGGATCTTCAGAAGTAAAGGTGCATCCGTCAACATTTGTCGAAATCTTTCTGGTATCGCCAACCTTGATGATCATATTCTTCGGGCTAACGCTCAGATCCTTTTCAAACAAATCAGACTTTGCAGTATTCTTCTTATTGTCAACATCATAGTAAGCAGAAACGCTCTTGAGGTTAACAGAAGTTACTTCCTTGCCATCATTGTTATCTGCATAATACAGAGCAACAGAGAAGTGGTCGCCTTCCTTTTCTGTGCTGACCTTGTTCAGGAGAGACATAATATTGCCCTTATCATCGATGGTAACATTTGCAACATTTGTCGGCATAACCCACATGTAAGTATATTCATGATTCTTGTCATCCGATTTTACCAATGCAACTGAACCAGACTGATACCAGTAATCTCTCGCCTTATCAACAACGGTTGTACCGCTGCCCAATACGAGCTGTCTTGCATCAACCTTGCTGTCCAGTGTGAATTCAATTGCATAAACATCGGCAGTGGTTTCATAATCTGTGCCTTGTGTTAAAAGATCAGAATACAGGACTTCCAGCGGGTCAGCACCGGTCTTCAGTTCCTTGTTAATGGTGAGTTCCTTTGTCTGGCTCTTATACGGGAAGGTCAATTCTTCGGTATAAGTCAGCATTGCACTGTCGACATCCAAAGATTCCAGCGGAGTATATTCTTCTGCTTCGATTTCGCCGTACCACAGCTGGAACGAAATATCCTTACCAGAAGCAACGTCTGCATACTGTTTCACATCTTCCGGAACGTCCCATGTTACCTGTACATAGTCGCCAAAGCTCTGTTCTTTCAGATCCTTACCATTCTGAATCTGTACCAGACCATTTTCTGTATCTGGAGAACCAACCTTGTAACCAACATTTTCGAGGTTCTTTGCAACATCATCATAGGTATCTGTACCGATATCATTGTACCAGTAACCAGCATTTCCATCTTTCTTGAAGCCTGCCAGAGAATCATCGGTTACGTTGCCGGCTTCATCTCTACCAATCTTTGTTTTTGCCTTTTCGGTATCTGCCGGAGTGCCTGCTTTAACATTCAGCCCGCCGCCGTACATAATCCGAGTTACATTCTGGTTATCCTTTGCACGCATTACAACGGTCAAAGCTTCTGGCGTGATCTTTGTGGTTTCATCGCCAGAACCAATTCCGAAATCGTCATAAGAGAACTTATGGCTGTTCAGCGGGTCGCCATTCTTTCGAATGGTTGCTTCGGAATTTTCCTCGCCATACTTGTCAGAATAACCATCTTCGCTGTAATCAGAACCCTTCGGGCTTGGTGTCAGGGTGATAGCATCTGTTCCATACTTTTCCTGTGCCAGTTTCTTCAGGTCGTCAGCGTTCAGCTTCTTCGTAATGGTGGATTTTACAGTTGCTGTACCATCCTTATTATCAACGAACGAGTAGTTACCGCTCTGTTCATTCTTACTGCTATAGAAGCCACCTTCACCGGTGTTCGGGAACTGTGCTTCCTTGTCCGGATTGTCTGGGTTGTCCGGATTTTCTGGGTCAACCGGTTTTGTGCCGTTGCTGGTGTCAGAAGTACCATTTACCGTAATGGAGGTCAAGGTAACCGGAATCTTTGTTTCACCGTTTGCCGCATAAGCGTTCTGGAATTCAAGATGACGGTCAGAATGGTACTTTTCATCAATGCAGTAGCCAATGCCCTGTCCCTTCAAATCCAAATCCTTGACGTTGACAACAACAGAAAATTCCGATGCATACGGGGTGCATTCCTTGCTCAGTCCTGTCCACCATGGCTTTTCATCCAAGTTAATGCCGAAATAATAAGAGAAATTGGTAATTTCTTGTTCTGCCTTAAAGTTAAACTGCAACGTAGTAAACGTCGTGTGGTTTTCACCAGAACCAAAAACATCGGACATCAGACCCGAATAGGTGCAGGCATCCTTGTTGGTTGGAGTGTTTGGGTCATTCGGATCTGGGATTGCAACTTCCAGTGTTTTGTTTACCGAGATTTCATTTCCAGCAGCCCAAACAATCGGGGTTGCAGCCATTGAAGTTCCGAGCATTGCCACACTCATCACAGCAGCAAATGCACGCTTTTTCCATACAGTATGTACCATTATTGATACCATCCTTTCTCTACTCTTTTTTGCTTCTCATTGAATCATAACAGGTTTATGCCTATGTTATAAACGTTTCATTTCGAACTGTTCTTATTATAACACGATATTCCGCTCTAATTGTGGATTTTTTATTAACATTGGAGAAGAACGGGGCATTTCAGCGTAGAAATTTCTATTCTGTTTTTGTGCAATCTGCACAAATTTCGAACAAATTATTGAAAGATGTAGAAAAACGCATACAAGTTTCAGCACAGAATCCACAAAACCGGACAACAACTGCTGCCCGGTTTTGTTTCATTTTCTAGTCGTTGTGGTTGTTTCAGTTGTATGAACAGTCACACGCTCCGGTGTTGTAACGGTTGTGGTCACAACGGGCGTATCGACTTTCACGCCTTTCACATAGACTTTGTTGGTGTAGTCCCCGACTGCCCAGACCCGATCCCATTTTTCACAAGAAATGGTCGGTGTATAACTGAACGAAACCGATTCGCCTTCCATCTGCGGTGCACCCAGCAGATTGACCGTTACGGTCAAATCCGCAGCAGACAGATGTTCAATCTGGTTCTTTGGCCCAATCATTTTTACCGTGAGCTGACTGGTGTCTACGGTCATATTATATGTGGTTGGTGCGTTCATAATGCTGATGTCTGTCACAACAAATTCTTTTTCTACTAAATTCGAAGTATCCAACGCTAGATTTACGGAAGTAACGCCCGAGAGATTCTCGTAGTTTTCCGGAATCTCTAATGGGAAGTCCTTAGAATAGCCAATTCCAATATCCGAAAGCGAGATCTGTCCGATGCTGAACGCTGTTTCTGCATCCAAATTGGCATCAGAAGTTGCCAGCGTAATATGATCTTCCGACTGTTTCAGCAAACTCCGCAGGTATGCTTCATCAAAGTTCGTTGGCACATTTCGCAGCTGGTACGTAATATCCAAGGTCTGTGTATACTGCACTGGTATTTCCACTGCATAATTGGAGAGCGTATATTCCAAATACGTGCTTTCTACTGGTGTATCATTTTCATCCCGAAATTCCAGCTGGTCGGTCGTCAAAATGGTTGTTGCGGAAAGTTCCCGTTCTTTTGGAATCACCGCTGCTGCATAGCTGATTCGATTCATAATGGTTTCCGGCCCTGTCACTTCTACTTCGTTCGGTGTCACCTTGACATCTTCTGTATTGATGACACAAGTGCTGGAACTGGTGATTTTTCCGATGTCGCCTTGAATCGGATACTTCTTCGTGACCATTTTATCAAATCGTACATTGACGGATTTCGGAGAAATGGATTTCACAGTGAATTGTGTGCCATCTTTGCTGGAAACGCTGATGTCCAATGTTTTCACGCCCGAAGAAGTGACATTTTCTACGACTGGCGTTGCAATCATATCATTGGCATCTAAGTTTCCGACTTGTGAACGGTTGCCCTCAATCTGCACAGTGACTTCTTTCACGCTGTAATCAATGACACTGTATCCATTGAGTTCCGCTGCCGTTCCCGTAATATCCACCGTCAAGGGAATGTGAGAGATGGTACGGGGTGTGGTCGGATACAAGTTGATGGAAATCGCAAACCAAAGAAAAATTGCCGTGATAATCGAAAAAATCATCGTTCCCATACGGGTATTGAACAGATAGGAAAATAAGCGAAACCGTTTTTTTTCTGGATTCTTTGCTGTCTTCATGGCTGCTCCTTCTCCTTTTTCGATTTAATAAACGGAATTTTCCGAGCAGCTTTCCGAATGGCAGAATCGGTATCTTTCTGAATCAAGCGGTCTGTCAGCAATTGTTTCAGCTGTTCTCGTGTAAATCCGCTTTTCAGCAGCCCGTTTTCTGCAACGGAAATCGAACCGGTTTCTTCCGATACCACGATGACAATCGCATCTGAATTTTCACTCATGCCAATGGCTGCCCGATGGCGAGAACCCAGCTTTTTATTCACAAGTTCCTCTTTCTGCGGCTTCGGCAGGAAGCAGGCAGCTGCTAGAATCATGCCATCTCGCATAATGACTGCCCCGTCATGCAGCGGTGTTTTCGGATAAAAAATATTCCCGAATAATTCTTTGCTGGGTGCTGCATTCAAAATTGTTCCGTTGTCAATCTGTTCGCCCAGACGTGTCTGCCGCTCGACAACAATCAATGCACCGGTGGAAGTTGCAGACAGTTCCACGCAGGCATCACAAATGGCTTCAATTGCCGTCCCCCAGACGGCTGCATCTCCCGTGGGCGTAGAGAGTCCCAAAGACAGCCCCCACTTACTGTTCCCTACCTTTTCCAATGCACGCCGCAGTTCCGGCTGGAACATAATCATCAGGGCAATCAAACCAATACTGAATGCCTGCTCCATCAGGTAGGAAACGACTTTCATCTGTAAAAACTTTGCAATGATGTATGCAATGAATAATAGTACAATCCCTTTCATCAACTGTCCGGCACGGGTTTCCCGTACCAATTTAATCACCCAATAGACCAAATAGGAAAGCACCAAAATATCAAATACATCCACCAATTCTGTGGTTTTCAGGATACTGAACAAACTGTTGATTGCATCCTGACACCACGTCATCAACTCTGTCCATCTCACTGGTTTGTTGTCACACCCTTCTCGATTCTGCAAGCCTTGCAGAATCCTCCAATTTCCGCCAACTGCAACCAAATTTTTGTTTTGATTTGGTTGGTTTCGGATTCTTTTTTCTCTTTTTTTCTATTTCTATTGTAACAAGCTTCCGCCAGAATTGCAAGGGATTTCACAAAATTTTCATGGAAATTCCCGTCCGCACGTTTCTGCAATCTCCGCATAAAATAGTAGTATCCGAAAAGAAGAAAGGGGGAGAGAATGATGTTGGAATGTCAAGTCGGCATGCAGTCCGATACCCAAGCCCGAAAGGCACAAGCTATTTTGCAGCGATACGGTTATCCCTGCCGGATTCAGCGGCAAGTACACGCCACGCCGGAGGGATGCAGCTATTTATTGCAGACAAAAGGGGCTTGTAAACCCATTGCAGACCTGCTGGAGGAAAACGACATTCCCTTTTTATCTCTGCGGAATGTGCGTGATGCACAGTGATTAATTTTGACAACGCTGCAACGACGTTTCCAAAGCCACGTTCTGTTCGGCAGGCAATGGAAATGGCGATGCTGAAATACGGCGGAAACGCTGGTCGGGGCGGTCATCAGCTCACGGAACGCACATCAGAACAGGTTTTTGCCGCAAGAGAAGAAGCTGCTGCCTTTTTCGGCGGGAAGCCGGAAAATACCATCTTTTGTCTGAACTGTACGCACGCTTTAAATCTCTCCATTCAGGGCATCGTACAGCCGAACGACCATGTGATTATCAGCAATCTGGAACACAATGCTGTATTGCGTCCAGTGGCAGCAATGGTACGGGAACGAGGGGTACAGTGCAGTATTGCTCCGGTTTCGGTCAATGACAAGGAAACCGTTGCTGCATTTCGGGCACGCATTCGCCCCAATACCAGAGCCATTATTTGCACGCTTGCCAGCAATGTCACAGGACAGATTCTTCCCTATCGGGAACTGGCTGCCCTTTGTAATGAGCATGGTATTTGCATGATTGCCGATGGTGCACAGGCTTGCGGAACACTGCCGGTACAGATGTCGGATGGAATCAATATCCTCTGCACCGCCGGACACAAGGGGCTATATGGTGCGACCGGAACAGGCTTGCTGATTACTGACACCAAATTTTCCATTAAACCGTTGTTATATGGCGGAACAGGCAGCCTTTCTGCAAAACTGGAAATGCCGGATTTTCTGCCTGACCGTCTGGAATGCGGAACGCTGAATATTGCTGGGATTCTGTCTTTGCGGGCAGGAATTGCCTTTGTCAAAAAAACCGGAACTGCTGCGATTTTCCAGCATGAAACGACCTGCTGCAACAAGTTATTATCCATGCTGCAAACCATGCCGCAGGTGACTGTGTACCGACAGCCAGAGGCTGCTTATGCACCCATTGTTTCATTTAATATACAAAATTTATCTTCCGAAGAAACAGCAGAATTACTCGACCAAAAGGGCTTTTGTCTACGGGCAGGGCTGCACTGTGCACCGCTGGCACATCGTGCAATTGGAACGATAGACGGCGGAACGGTGCGGTTTGCACCCTCTATTTTTAATACGCTGCCGGAGGTTGTCGCACTGGGCAATGCTATTCGGAATTTGTGAGAATCTAGGGAAAGATGCAGGGAAAATACTTCTCTGCATCTTTTTTATAACCACAAGGACATACCACACAAAAACAAACTATGACTTTTTTTACTTGACCGAACCCCCTTTTTCGTGCTATACTGATTTTATCTATGATAGAAAGGACGGAGTTTTCATGACTTCTTCACCAGATACGTCCGGCATTCTCGTTTGTGCCGGAAATGCCACCCGAATGCAGGGACAAAATAAAATTCTTCTGCCGCTCGGACAAACTAACGTCATTGGCATGTCCATGCTGGCAATGGAGCACTGCGACCGCATTGCAGAATTTATTGTGGTTGCTCGCCCTAGTGACCACGATGCCATTCAAAAAACCATTGCAGACTTACAGCTGAAAAAATGCTCTGCAATCGTTCCTGGCGGTGCAACCCGACAGGAAAGTGTCCTGAACGGCGTTCGGGCTGCCTCAAAAGAAACAAAACTGTTCGCCATTCACGATGGTGCAAGACCGCTTGTAAAGCCGGAACACATTACCGCTGTCATTCATGATGCGGAAGTGTTCGGCGGTGCAACGCTCGGCGTTCCGGTAAAAGATACCATTAAAGTGGTCAATGATGGGCTGATTGTCGATACCCCCTACCGCCCAAACCTTTACAGCACGCAGACACCACAGGTTTTCCAGAAACGAATCTACTTTGAAGCTGTGGATTTTGCACTGGAACACCACCTTGATTTTACAGATGACTGCCAACTTGCAGAAGCCATTAACTGCAAGGTTTACATGACGACCGGCGACTACACCAACCTGAAAATCACCACGCCTGAAGATATTTTCATTGCTCGGATGCTGCTGGAAAAACGAATGGAGGAATCAACATGCACAAAATAAGAATTGGTCACGGATATGATGTACACCGCCTAGTGGAAGACCGAAAGCTGATTTTAGGCGGCGTGGAAATTCCCTTTGAACGGGGGCTGCTCGGGCATTCTGATGCAGATGTCCTGCTGCATGCCATTTCTGATGCTCTGCTGGGAGCGGTTGCACTGGGGGATATTGGCAAACATTTTCCGGATACTGACCCTCGCTATGCTGGAGCAGACAGCATGCTGCTTTTAAAAGAAGTCGTTCGACTGGTTCGGAATGAGGGCTATCAGGTCGGCAATCTGGATGCAACGATTTTATGCCAGCGTCCGAAGTTAGCCGGATTCATCTCTGCAATGCGGGAAAACATTGCTGCCTGCTGTGAAATTCCTGTTTCGGATGTCAGCGTCAAGGCTACAACAGAGGAAAAGTTGGGCTTTACTGGCTCGGGAGCGGGCATTGCTGTTCATGCAGTGGCATTGCTGGAACACATTGACTAAATCAAAGCGATAAAAACACAAAACCGCCGCAGGAAATTGTCCATCCTGCGGCGGTTTTTTGATTTGATATAAGTTCCAGAACGGAACAAACACCATGATTTTACTTATACTTTCGATTCAGGAATGCAACAACACCGGCAGCCGTCAAAGTCAAGCCGATTGCAACCGCTGGAGCAGTCGCCGTGTCACCTGTTTTTGGTGTGCTGCTTGTTGATTTCTGTACGGCAGCAGTCGGGTGTGCCGAATCATTCGGCTTTTTGGAATCGTCATCAAATTCAAAGGTCGGAATCTTGTCGACCTGCTGGATTCCATCCTGAGAAATTGCATAGAATACCTGATTTCCATCTGTCATTTCTACAACGACATACATGGTTGGATTGACCCCTGCATCAGTTGCACAATAAAGAACATAGTAGTCACTTGTATTCTCCAAGGTTTTGTAGAATGTTGTGAACTGCACATAAAATTCATCATAAAACGGATTGTCCGAGCAAACCAATGCATCATTGTGATCAAAATCGTCATAGTAGGTCACGTAGAAAATATCTTTTGTTCCATCCGTCTTTACATAATAAACGACTTGATAAGTATAGCCCTCTTCGTCAACATAGTATGTATGATACGTGCCGATCCATGTTCCATCCTCCAGCTGAAGAATGTTATCGCTCGAATAGTCCGGGAGCATCTCTACATTTTCTTCATCCGGAAGCAAGTCAGGATTAGAGCCGGACTGAATCTCATCGATCAAATTATCGATCTGCTTTTGCAGTTCTTCCATAATTTTTGAAGTTTCTTCTGCGGAATACGTGGTCGTCGTCGTAACAGAAGCAGATTCTGTTCCAGTTACTGCTACTGTTGTTTCAACACCATCTGCATCACTTTTTACCGCAGTCGTCGTGGAGGTGGGTTCTTCGGATTGTACAATTGTCGTGGTGATTGCTGTTTCTTCTGTTACCGTAGTTTCGTTGACTTCCATTTTTGCTTCATCCACAGCAGTGGTTTCTGTTCTTGTTTCTGCGATTTCCGAAACAGCTGTTTCTGCTTCGACTTCCGTTGCAGCGACTGTTTCCACTGCTGGTTCTGTTGCAGCAATGTCTTCTGCTCCAACGGTCAAACCTGTTGTACCCAGCATGCTCAGAGCTGCCAGAATCGCTAACATTTTCTTAGTATTCATTCTGAATCCCTCCTGTTTTCATATTCAGATGTAAAAAAAGTCATTTTATCATTAGCCACAACTATTTTTTCATCTGTCCAATTTTATTATAACATGTTTTATTAAAAAAATCAACTGTTTTTTCTTTTTTTAAAAATTTCCTGTAAATTGAAAAGAGCAGTCGGCTTTTCTCTGCATCTCTGATGCTGCTGCCCTAAAAAAACAACTCTGCGACTCTAAAAACCTTACTTTCTGAAATGCATTTTTGTGCATTTTTTATAGAATTTCATTAGATTTGTCATTTTCTTCGTGCAGCTGTCTTGACAGGTATTTCAAAAAATGTTAAACTGTTTTTGTAAAGTAATTTCTGAAATTTCTATTTCCAAAGGAGAATTGCCATGCAATGGAGTCCTGTTCCTAAGGCGGAACTGCCTGCCTATCTGAAAAAAGCAGCTGCCCTGCTCGCTGTTGCAACTGTACTCGGCGGATGCAGCGGACAGCCGTCTGATGCTGAACCAACACAGACAGCACTTGCCGGAGAAGTCGAAACAACTGCTCCGACAACAACAACGACCACTTCAACCACATCAGAACTGCTGCAATTGGCTGGGGAAATTGACGTTTCTGAATCCGATATTGCGGTGACAAGTTCGGATTCCTGATATTTTGGAAATGCTTTATGAAAAAAGAAAGAAAGGATGTTGCATTATGCAATGGAAACCAATGAAGGAGTATCAAGCTCCTGCCTATCTGGCAAAAGCAGCAACGCTGCTTGCTGCAACGACACTCTTAAACGGATGCGGAAACTTACCCGTCACACCAGTTGACCCACCGCAGCCCGGCACAACTGCCACGACTGCACAGACCACAACCACACTGAGCGGAGAGGCATCAATTCCACAGGAAACAACGATTTCCACACCACCTGTTACAACTACCACAACGGAAGCCATGTTTGAAGGTGCTCTCACAACACCGCAACCCACGACAACTACAACTGAACCTGTATTAGACGGAGACATTATCATACCACAGAAAACGACAACCACGACATTAGCCGGAGACATTATCATACCACAGAAAACGACAACCACTACAACAGAACCAATGCTTGCAGGAGTTCTTACCACACCGCAACCGACTACAACCATGACAACAGAACCTATGTTTGAAGGGGCTCTCACAACACCGCAACCCACTACAACCACCACAACCGCTGTCCCAGAACAGCCATAAGGGAGGCGTTTTCTTGCACGTTACACTCCACCTCACTGACCAATGCAATTTAGATTGCAGCTACTGCGTTCACGAAAAGCGAGACTGTGTCATGTCCGAAACCGTCTTAAATGCTGCCTGCGATTATATCTTTCAGAGCGGAACGACTGCTGGCATCTGTTTTTTCGGCGGAGAACCACTGCTGGAAAAAGGCTTGCTGCAAAAGGCAGTTACTCGCTGTCAACAGCACGCCAAAGAAACCGGTATCCCGTTTCAATGCAAGATGACCACCAACGGCACGCTGCTGGACAAGGCGTTCATCCAGTATGCAAAATCCATCGGGATGCACATTGGTTTATCGTTTGACGGCACGGGACAAGACCGCTGTCGGCGGTATCGGGACGGCAGCGGAACATTCTCCGACTTGGAACGCAATGCAAAATTGCTGCTGGAACAACTCCCGAACAGTTATGCGATGATGACGATTGCTCCGGAGGCAGTCGACACCTATACTGACTCGGTCAAATATCTGTATCGGCTCGGCTTTCGCAACATGAATGCAACCCTTGCATATGGAAAACGGGTAC
>OGPT01003133.1_pt1 | contig 12326 bp, 8 predicted proteins | sample 1552951 | NCBI WGS metagenome assembly OGPT01 (sample SAMEA2580224, study PRJEB22360) | human gut metagenome | biome: human gut; feature: human-associated habitat; material: faeces | place: Denmark | collected 2008/2010
CATTTTGCGGCAAGGCCGGAGCTTCTGAAAAAGCTGGTCATGGAGGCGCCGGATGCAATCAAGTGGCTGAATGAACTGGGGGTTATGTTTGACAAGGAGCAGGACGGCACTATGGTGACGACGCATGGCGGCGGCACAAGTCGTAAGCGTATGCATGCCTGCGCCGACTACACCGGTGCGGAGATTATGCGCGTGCTGCGCGACGAGGTGCAAAACCGCGGTATTCCGGTGCTGGAGTTTTCACCCGCAGTTGAGCTGCTGCTGGACGAGGAGGGCAAAACTGCCGGTGCGGTGCTGTGGGATTTTGATGCGCAGGAGTACAAGGTTGTACGCGCAAAATGCGTAATCATGGCAACCGGCGGTGCAGGACGCTTGCATTATCAGGGCTTCCCGACTTCTAACCATTATGGTGCTACTGCCGACGGCCTTGTTATGGCTTATCGTGCCGGTGCGCCGCTGATTTATGCGGATGCTATTCAATATCATCCGACGGGTGTTGCTTATCCGGCGCAGATTTATGGCGCGCTGGTTACCGAAAAGGTGCGCTCGATTGGTGCGCAGCTGGTAAACAGCGAGGGCGAAATCTTTATGCATCCGCTGGAAACCCGTGATGTGGCGGCTGCGTCTATTATTCGTGAGTGTACTGCCCGCGGCAAGGGCGTGAAGGCGCTCGACGGTGTGGCGCTGTGGCTCGATACGCCGCTGATTGAAATGCTGCACGGCGAAGGCACGATTGCCAAACGCATTCCGGGTATGCTGCGCATGTATGCTAAGTTCGGCATTGACCTGCGTAAGGAACCGATTTTGATTTATCCGACGCTGCATTACCAAAATGGCGGTATCCTGATTGACAAGGATGCGGAAACCAGGCTGCCGGGACTGTTTGTTGCTGGTGAAGCTGTTGGCGGCATTCACGGTACTAACCGTCTGATGGGCAACAGCCTGCTAGATATCATCGTCTTTGGCCGTATTGCGGGTACGAAGGCTGCCGAAGCAGCGAAGGCTGTTAAACTGGGCAAGCTGAGTCTGGAGCATGTACGTCGCTACGCTGAGGAAGAAAAGGCTGCCGGCGTGCAGGGCGAGCTGTCGCCGAAGCTGCTGCCGGTTTATACTCATGGCAGAGATGTAAGGTAAAAGTATTAGATAAATAAAAACATACAACGGCAAACTTCACAGCTTGTTCGTTGTATGTTTTTGTTTTATATGTTAAAATATATTTTAAGACAACCGTTTACGGGGTGGCATTGCCGAAATTCTCTAAGAGAATCGAGGTGATGTCTATGAGGAACTATGATTTCAAAGACCTGATGGCTTTTGGCATGTTCATTCTGGCATTGCTGACTTTTATCTTTCAGTACAGCAGATAGTCTAGACATAGAAAAACCGCCTCTGTAATTTGCGAGCTAGAGACGGTTTTTCAAACCTAATTTAAGCGGCAACCCACCTTGTGGGCGGTTGTCTTCTTTATCTATAATATAACATAAAGCATAGTTTTTTTCAAGGAATTACTTGTGAACTTTTGGGGGCGGCGTATCATGATATGGTGCGCCGATTTTTTGTATATGATATAATGAGAAGAAAACGAAAGGAGCATCCTTATGCAAAAACTTTTAGCGTTCTTCCTGGCGATGCTGCTCAGCGTCAGCGTAATTGCCGGCTGCGGCAGTAACAGCCCCAAGACTAACGATAAGCAGACAACCAAGACAACAACTGTTAATACAACCAAGAGCAACAACGGCCAGAATACTACGGCCAACGTCAAGGCCAACAGCGGCAAAATCAAAATCAGCGAAAGTGCTGCCTACACCGACAAGGAGCACGTTGCTGCCTACATCAACGAATATAAGCGCCTGCCGCACAATTATATCACGAAAAACGAGGCCAAAAAGCTGGGCTGGCAGACTAAAGGCACACTCGACAAAGTTGCGCCGGGTAAATCCATCGGCGGCGACCGCTACGGCAATTACGAAGGCAAGCTGCCGAAGAAAAACGGCCGCAACTGGAAGGAATGCGACATTGATTATGTGAAGGGCAATCGTAACGCGAAGCGCATTGTCTTTTCCAACGATGGTCTGATTTACTACACCTGCGATCACTACAAGTCCTTCAGCAAGCTTTACGGAAAATAAGGAGATTATCATGAGAACAATCACATTAGATCTTGAGCGCATGACCTCCGTGCCTGCGCTGCATAAATATCTGCGCAGCGCGTTGGCATTGCCTGCGCATTACGGTGCCAATTTAGACGCGTTGTATGATTGCCTGACAGAAATTGCCGAGCCGACGCAGATTATTGTGCCTGCCAACGTTACCGACAATGAAAAGCTGGGCTGGTATGGCGAGCAGCTGCTGCAGGTGTTGCAGGACGCAGCGGAAGAAAACAAAAATTTACAGGTAACAGTAAAATAGCAATACGAAGGACGGGCCTTGGCGGTTCGTCCTTTTTACTTTTATCCGCAGGCGTGATATAATTTTAGAGTGTAAATTTTTTACAGGGAGATAAGTAAAATGATTTTAAGTGCAGAGGATTTGTCGTACAGCTATGGCGACAGATTGTTGTTTGAAAATATTACATTTAACGTAGAAGAGGGTGACAAGTACGGTATTATCGGTGTCAATGGCACCGGTAAAAGTACCTTGCTGCGCATGATTGCCAATCATGAGGCCGGTGACGGCAAGCTGACGATTCCCGGCGGCGTGGTGATGGAATATCTGCCGCAGGACCCGCCGTTTGAGGCAGACGCAACTGTTCTGGAGCAGGTTTTTAAAGGCGATTCGCCGCTGATGGTGCTTTTACGCGATTACGAAACTGCGGTGGAGCAGTCTGCAGCGGAGCCTGATAACAAAAAGCTGCAAAAACATTTGCTTGATTTGCAGCAGCAGATGGATGATAAATATGCCTGGCAGTTGGAAAGCGAAGCGAAGGCGGTGCTTACGCAGCTTGGCATTACTAATCTGCAGCAGCAGATGGGCGAGCTGAGCGGCGGCCAGCGCAAGCGCGTGGCCTTGGCAGGCGTGTTGGTGCGTCCGTCGGACCTGCTGATTTTGGACGAGCCTACCAACCATATGGATAACGCCAATGTTGCCTGGCTGGAGCAAAAGCTGTTGGCGCGCAAGGGCGCTCTGTTGATGGTAACCCATGACCGTTATTTCTTTGATTGTGTTGTTAACCGCACCTTGGAGATTGACGGCGGCAAGGGTTATGTTTACGTCGGTAACTACAGCCTGTTTTTGCAAAAGCGTGAGGAACGCCGTATTGCGGAAGCCTCTGCTGCGCAAAAGCTGCGCAATATCTACCGTCGTGAGCTGGCATGGATTAGCCGTGGTGCGGAAGCACGCCGTACCAAAAAGAAGGACCGCGTGGAGCGCTTTGCTCAGATTGAAGCGGAAGTAAAGAACGTCAAGACGGAAGCAAATCTGGAAATGTCCTCCGTCAGCAGTCGTCTTGGCAAAACAATCATCGAGTTGGAAAACATCGGCATGGTGTGGGACGGCAAGGATTATATCAAGGATTTCAGCTATATTTTGCTGCGTAATGACCGCATCGGTATCGTTGGTCCTAACGGTGCAGGCAAATCAACGCTGATGGATATCATCGCCGGCAAGCTGCAGCCTACGAGCGGCGAAATGCGCGTGGGCCAGACTGTGAAGATTGGTTATTTTGCACAGCACAGCGAGTTTCCAGACAGCAATATGCGTGTGCTGGAATATATCAAGGAAGCGAATAATTATATTGAAACGGCCGATGGTCAGCGCATCAGCGCAGCACAGATGCTGGAACGCTTCCTCTTCCCGCCGGAGCTGCAATGGGTGCCGGTGTCCAAGCTCAGCGGCGGTGAAAAACGCCGTCTGTATCTGTTGCGTGTGCTGATGACGGCACCGAACGTGCTGCTTTTGGACGAACCGACAAATGACCTGGATATTCCGACGCTTTCTGTTTTAGAGGATTATCTGGACAGCTTCGCCGGTGCGGTCATTGCTGTGTCCCATGACCGTTACTTCCTCGACCGCTTTGCGCAAAAGATTTTTGCGTTGGAGCAGGATGGCAGCATCAAGCCATATATAGGCGGCTACAGCGATTATGCAGAAGCTCTGCAGGAGGAAAGTGCGCAGCAGGCGCAGCCTATTAAGGCTAAGCCGGTGGCTGCGGCGAAGCCTGCCGAAGAGCCTGCGAAGAAGAAAATGACTTATGGTGAGCGCCTGGAGCTGGAGCGTCTTGACCAGGAGATTGCACGCAGCGAGGCAGAGCTGAAAATGCTGGGTGCGGAAATTAACCAATGCGGCAGTGACTTTACCCGTCTGGCAGATTTGACCAAGCAGCAGGAGGCTGTGCAGCAAAAGCTGGATGAGATGGTGGATCGTTGGGCTTATCTTTCCGAATTGGCAGAAGCAGAAGGCTGAGCTTGACAAGCAGGCTGCTTATTGTTAAAATTAAATTTGAAAAATTGTTGTGGATTTTTTCTGATTCAATAGTCATCTTTTCGCCACACGACTGTGTTTGCAGCCGTGTGGCTTTTGTTATATTAGGGAAAATGGGAGTAATGATATGCTAAAAATTTTACACAAGGATTATAAGGACAAGGTTAAGCGTCTGCTGAGCGTGATGCTGCCGATTATCGGCACGCAGATTGCGATTATGGGTATGAACTTTTTTGATGCCAGTATGTCCGGTCAGGCAGGTGATGCGGATTTGGCCGGCGCTGCGATTGGCGGTAATATCTGGATGCCGGTACAGACCTGCTTTGCAGGCATTTTGCTTGCGGCGATGCCTTTGATTGCCAACCTGTTGGGTGCTGGCGAAAAGGAAAAAATCTCTACGGTAGTACGCCACGGCATGCTGTTGGCTGTAGCCTTTTCCGTGCTGATAATTGTCGGCGGTGTTATCTTTTTGCCGCCGTTTTTGCAGGGCATGGGATTGGCGCCGGAGGTTTATCACATTGCGCTGTGGTATATGGCCGGTCTTGGCATAGGCGTGCTGCCGTTCTTTCTCATCACGCCGTTGCGCAGCCTTGTAGATACTTTGGGTTATACTAAGCTTTCAATGAAAATTTATCTTTTGGCGCTGCCGGTGAATGCTTGCCTGAACTACGTGCTGATTTTCGGCAAGCTGGGCTTGCCGCGCTTGGGCGGCATTGGCGCCGGCGTAGCAACGGGTATCACATTTTGGCTGCTTTTGGTGATGTTCGCGGCGGTGGTGTCGAAGCTGCAACCGTTTAAGCAGTATGATGTGCTGGGCTTGGTGCGTCCTGTTAAGCAGCTGGTGGCAGAATATCTGCGCATTGGCGTGCCTATGGGCGTGGCCATTTTTATGGAAACGAGCATCTTCGGCGTTGTGGCGCTGTTTATTGCCAAATTCGGCACGGAGGTGATTGCTGCGCATCAGGCGGCACTCAACTTCTCCTCGCTTATTTATATGTTCCCCATGAGCTTCTCGCTGGCGCTGACGATTGTGGTGGGTGTTGAATATGGTGCGAAAAACTATCAGGGAGCGCGTGATTACACTGCACTGGGCCTGGAGATGAGCCTTTTTATCGCTATGATTTACATGATGCTGGAGCTGGTGGCACGCGAGTATATCGCGCTCATTTATACAACGAATCCGCAGGTTATTGAGCTGGTGAAGGTGTTTATTATCTACGCATTGCTGTGGCAGGGTGGCGACGCAATAGCGGCGCCGATACAAGGCATTTTGCGTGGCTACAAGGACGTTAACGCTACGTTTTGGTGTAGCATGCTGGCCTATTGGGCAATCTGCCTGCCGGTGGGCCTGCTTTTGGATTACAAGTTTAATAACGGTGCCTTTGCTTATTGGCAGAGCCTGGATATCGGTGTAATTTGCAGTGCTGTTGTTTTGTCGTTGCGTCTTGTTTTGCTGCAGCGCAGGATAAAGAAGTATGAAGAATAAGTAGGGAGCGGCGTAAGCTGCTCCTTATTTTGCATTTTAAATGTAGTTGTATAGTAGAACAATGTGCGCATACAATATTCGTTAGAAAAAATGATAGAATATTAAACAATGCCAATAGTTTAGACTTTGGGTGAAAAACGCCTAAACGCACTTCTAGTAGCAGGCAAAAAAGCCAATTTGAAATTTTATATGCCGTTTTCAGTAAAATATTTTCTAAAACAGGCTTATAAAATTGATTTTTGGCGTTTTTAATGTTACAATGAGCATGAAAGGAGTTGATTTCATGCTCTGTCAATTTTCATTTAAAAATTTCAAATCATATAAAGATGAAACAGTTTTTGATATGCAGGCAGCTAATCTGCCTGAGTTTGCCGAAAATATTATTTACTGCAAGCCAGCGAGTAATCTTTTACCTGTAGCAGCTATCTATGGACCTAACGGCGGCGGTAAAACAAATATGCTGCAGGCTTTAACCTGCCTTATCTCCGCCGTGGTAAAACCCATCTACGATATGGAAAAAACTCGTACTAAGCTTATAGTACAGCAAAAAGTATCTTGCACGCCCTTCCTGTTTGATGAAAAAACCTCTAGTGAGCCTACAGAATTCCTGCTTTACTTTCGTACCAATGGCTATGAGTACCGCTATTATCTTTCTATGCTTCATGATGAAATCATGGCCGAAGCACTGGACAGAAAAAAAATAGGCGGCAAACGCACCGCCCATGTTTTTGACCGTGAAGAAAAAGTTATTACTTTAGGCTCCAGTATAAATAAAGCATCAATAAATAGAGATGTAAATCCAAAGATGCTCTACTTATCGTTCTTGGCAATCAACTATGATATACCTGCTATCAATGACGCCCAAAAATGGTTTGAAAGCTGCATTATCCGCAGCTATGCTAATCCTGAAGCTGAATTACAGATAATGCTGTCTGATAACAAAACCATACGCCAGCAAATTATCAGTGCTTTAAATGATATGGGTATTGATATCAACGGCTATCGCTATGACAACGATAGCAAACAACTCATCATGCAAAGGACGCTGCATGGAAAAACCTACGAGTTATCCTATAAAGATGAATCCGATGGTACTAAAAAGCTCATTGCAGCATTGCCGATACTGCTGATTGCTTTAGCAGAAGGCCGGCTAGCAGTTATTGACGAATTAGATGCCAAGCTTCATCCGAAGCTGCTGCGTTACATCATAGCTCTGTTTAAAAATCCTAAGCTAAATACGCATGGAGCACAACTAATCTTCACCTCTCATGATATAGCGACTATGAAAAACACTGTTTACCGCCGTGACGAGATTTGGTTTGCTGCTGAAGGAGATGATCACAGCAGTGAACTATACTCTCTATATGAGATTCGCAGGGAAAATAACGAGCGTATCAACAATACTGCAGCTTATGACAAGCAGTATCTTGAAGGACGTTACGGCGCGGACCCATACTTGCAGAATATGCTGAAGGATGGTGAATGGCAATGAGCTTAAAACCTCCGAAAAAGGGAGACTTGAAGAAATCCTGGCTTAAACCTAGACGTGATACGCCAAAGAAAATTCAGCCTGAGTATCATCTTATAACTACCGAAGGTATAAGTACAGAGCCAGCTTACTTCCAAGGTGTCAAAAACACTATCAACAGCAAATATCGTGGCAGAGTGCAGTTAGATATCATCGGTGTAGGTGATAATACTCTCAACCTTTTACAGAAAGTAAAGCAAAAAGTTGCCAAAAGCTCCAATATCTATAAGCACGTATGGATTGTCTATGATACTGACGATTTTCCTGCGCAAAACATTGATAAGGTTGTCGACCTTTGCCATACTTATAGTAACGAAGAAACTGCTTATCACGCGCTTTGGTCAAACCAATGCATTGAACTATGGTTCCTGCTGCATTTCTCGTTTATTCATTCCGATTTACATCGTCAGGAATATTGGGCAAAGCTCAGTTCATGCCTGGCTAAATTAAACACAAGTGAATATAAGAAAAACAGGCCTGATATGTACCAGCTTTTGGAACCTTATATGGAGCAGGCTATTAGCAATGCCAAGAAGCTTGCCAATATCAACAAAGGCAAGAAGGCTTCTCAATCCACGCCGGGAACAGAGGTATATCGCCTAATAGAAAAGCTGCTTCCGTATCTGAAATAATATAAGTTTATACAGTATTATCCACTTGGCATTGATTAGTCAGGGGGTTTTTTAGTGGCATCGTCATTGGAGAGAGGTAAGCGGTGAGATTTAGTAGTGATTAAATTTATTCCTTAATGAAAATATCTTTTTTAACGATTGTAGTTAGTTTTCTGAATTCTTTATTTTACATTCAGAATGTAGTTGCAGAATAGAATAATGTGCGCATACAATATTCGTTAGAAATAATGTCAAAAATTGCATTTTTTCGTAGGAAAAAGTGCAATAAATTACATTTTTCTTGACGAATAATGAATTATGAGCCAAAATAAAGAGAAGAGTTATCCAATAGCTTGAAAATATCTGGAAAAAAGATGTTGGAATGTTTTAAAATTGGACGTACAAAATGATAGTGTTGTGTGTAGAGAAAGCAGGGGTAGTGATAGTTTTAAATAAGCGTGCTGCATGATATACAAAGGAGAAGAAGTGTTTAATCAGGAAGAGTTTGCAAAAAATCAGTTTATACAAGAAAGAATCAATTATGAATGCTTAGCCGGTAAAGCTGCTGATAAAATCATTCATATTGCATTTAATATCAACGACGCATTTTTTATGCAGATGGGAGTAACAGTAACATCTGTTCTGGAAAATAATACTGATAAAGCCTTTGCTATCCATATTTTTTGTGACGGTGTGAGCAAAGAGAATTTGACCAAGACTAGGCAACTGGCAGAAAAATATCAGCAAAATTTTTATGTATATATTATGGATATGAAGCCTTTTCAGACGTTTCATATTAAAACAAGGCATTTTTCACGAGTGACTTATTTACGTTCGGTAATGCCTAAAATACTTAAGCCTTTAACCGATAAATATTTGTACATGGATGCAGACATGCTTTGCGTTGGGGATATCAGTGAAATAACTGACATCGACCTGCAAGGATATCCTTTTGCTGCTGCCAGTGAAACACCTCAAGCAGTGGCGTATAAAACAAAATTCCTGCATCAAAAAAGCGGTAAACATTTTAATGATGGCTTGATGTGGATTGATATTGCCGAATGGGAAAGAGAACAGATTACGGAAAAGGTTTTTTCTTATCAAGGTGCTGATTCTAGTCGTTTTTCCGGGCAAAGCCAGGATATTATGAATCTCGTTTTAGATGGGGATATACTATTTATTGACAGGCGCTATAATGGCGGTTCTGATAAGGGGACGTTAATTTACCATTTTTGCGGCAGAAATAAACCATGGCATATGGTTTTAAATGATGCTGATGCATTATGGCGTCATTATTTGGATTTATCACCCTGGGATAGCATGCCCGACCCATTACCCCCGAAAACTCCTCAGCATTATTTTAATTATAAGCTGTTAATGGAACGTTCATGGCAAAAGAGGGAGTTCACTAATTGTCTGCAATACCTGTTTTGGTATGCGGTGCTGAAAATTGAATTAAAAATAGGCATGAAATAATTATTAATATGGTTTAAGATGCCAATGAAAAAGTGCTAGACGTAATGTTGAGCACTTTTTCTTTGGATAAAATATGCAGCTATGGTATAATATATTTATCTTAAAAAGCAAATAGTAGTGGAACAACTGCTATTTGTCAATATATCTATTTGAGATAAAGCAACGTTTGAGTGTGAGGAAAGTAAGAATGAGTGACGTTACAGTAGTAGTTTTAACTAAAAATGAAGAAAAAAATATAGTTGCGGTTGTGCAGAATGCCAAGAAAGTTGCAGCAGAGGTGCTGATTGTTGATTCCGGCAGTGCGGATAAAACAGTTCAATTAGCAGAGGAGAATGGCGCAAGAGTTGTTTATCGTGCTTGGGATAATGATTTTTCAGCGCAGCGCAATTTTGCCTTGCAGCATGTAAAAACTGAATGGGTGCTGTATCTTGATGCAGATGAAAGAATGAATGATGAGCTTTGCTGCGCTGTAGAAAAAGCATTAGCAACAAAAGTGCAAAAGCAGTACAGCATTATGCGCAAAATTCATGCCTTTGGCTTTAATTACAAGCATGGTATTTTTAAACCGGATGAGGTCTTGCGCCTTTTCCCTGCAAATAAGGTACATTGGGAAAATAAAGTGCATGAAAGACCGGTATGCGATTTGCCGAAAGAAAAGCTTGCAGGCTATATCGAACATTATACCTATGATTCCTGGCAGCAATGGTGGGATAAGGCAGGACATTATACTACCATTTGGGCAGAGGATAATTTTGCTAAGGGCAAGCGCACTTCGCTTGCTGCCTGCTTTGCGCATTCGGCTTATGGCTTTTTGCGGGCTTATATACTGCAGCTTGGTTTTATAGATGGTTGGAGTGGTTTATATTCCAGTCTGCAGCATTTTATTTATACTATGATGAAGTATTTGAAGCTGTATGAGCTGCAGAAAGCAAAAAATAAATAGGCTAGAATGCTATATTTAATTGGGATCATCTTTTAAATATCGTTTTCCAAGGTCAGTCTTAAGAGTTTCTTTAGTAAATTTATATTTTGGCGAAGCAAGGCTGTTACTTTCATCGTAATGATTAGAAGTAATGTTTAAAATACCACAAATCAACTCGTAGGCCAAATCGTTAGTCCAATAATAATCGGAGTGATTTTTTAAAGTTTCGAATGTTTGTGGATATAAAGACTTATATTCTTCAGAGAAATAACAAAACATTGGAATACGAACAGCAGCAAAGCCGTTAAAGTTTGGAGAACGTCGTTGGTCAGGTGTTACACCATGATCTGAGAAATATAAAAGTGCTTGTAGATTTAAATTTTTTTGCGCGTATTCGGTGATTTGTTGAAGAATATAATCTGTATATGCAACAGAGTCCAAATAATTTGGAATCAAATCATATTTGTCTGGTTTGCTGAATTTAGCAAAGCTTTGAGGATAACGATTTATGTAGTTGAAGTGATTACCTTTTAAGTGAATGACAACAAAGTTATTTGTTAAAGGATCGATTTCTGGAAGGTATTCTAATAATGATTCGTCAAATTGCAGTTGATTTAAATTTTGCTTAGTCCATTTGGCAACATTTGATGTATTTGCTACTAATGTTACGGGAGTATCTGCACAACCAAGATGTCCTTGATTACTATACCAATACGTGTTATAACCAGCCTTATGTGCGATATCAATTATAGAACAGGAAGTATAGAACTGTTTGTCATTATATTGATTATATTCGGTTAATGCACGTTCTAATGCCGATACAGTGTGTGGTATTGTAGAGTAGGCATGAGGGAACAGTATAAAATTATCATCATTTTTCTTGTTTCTTAACCAAGGTGTTGTATTTAGAGGATAATCACAGAATGCACTCATATAATCGCGAGCTTCTGATTCGCCGATTACTAGGATTATAGTTGATGGTTTGGAAAAAAGAGGTTTTGAGGGAGTAACTGTCAGATTAGCAACACGCTCATTCATGTTATGGACATAAAGTTTTGTTGTTTCGAAGTATTCCTTTACATCAATGTACAATTCTACTATACCGGTACGGATGAATACGCCTTTTTTCTTCTTCCATAAGTAAACTGTTAAGAAAATGAATGTCAAAAAAATGGGAATGAGGTTATTAATGCTAATATTACTTTTTATATGTAAAAAGTTAATATTAGTATATATTAAAAGACTGTAGATTGATACTAGAAAAGCAAATGATGTATATAAAAAGATTTTTGGCAAAGAAGAAAAGTATTCAATAACTTCATTATAGTTGGTTTCTTGAATCATCATCATTCCATTATCATCAATGCAAGTATCATAAAGATAGTAATAACCCCATTGTGCTAATGGTATCAACAAAAGAAGTAATTCAATTGTTGATTCTATAGCTAGGAGAGCAGTTGGTAAAAAATTAAAATATAAAATTATAACCTTTATACTAGTAAGCCAGCCTATGACATAAAGTCCAAATACTATATCAAGATGATAACCAAAATCATTTGACCTGATATGGTTTGTTTTAAAGTATAATAATGGATAGGTAATTATCCAGGATAATCCTACTATAAAGCTTGAAATTATTAATGGGCTGGACAAAGTAATGTTTGCGCATGCAGTAGGCAATACAGCTAAAATAGCGCAAGGAATAAATCTGCGCAACTGCAGGTATTCTGCTTTGTGGCCAAGGCCATGGGAAAATGTAACATAAAACGCGTAAGAAGCGATGTAAAGACAGATGCCTGCTATAATATAAATGGACATGTATTCTGTTACTTCCTTATATAATGTATTTAGGTTGATAAAGGTAACCTATAACCCTTATTGACT
>OGPT01003134.1_pt1 | contig 12321 bp, 8 predicted proteins | sample 1552951 | NCBI WGS metagenome assembly OGPT01 (sample SAMEA2580224, study PRJEB22360) | human gut metagenome | biome: human gut; feature: human-associated habitat; material: faeces | place: Denmark | collected 2008/2010
TGCCGCGTCTCGGACACCCGCCGCAGCGGCAGCCCGGGATGCGCCGAGAGAAACTCCTCGAAACGCGCGGCCGTATCGTCGGTCGAATTGTTGTCCACCACCACGCACTCCCACTCGGCCGCGGGCGCCGTCTGCGCGGCGACCGACCGCAGCGTCGTGAGCAACTGCTCCGCACGGTTGTAGGTGGCGACGATGAGCGAAAGGCGCGGCATACGGCGGAAGATCAGTCGTTGAATTCGTCGAACATCGTCGTGCTGAGATACTTCTCGGCACGGTCGGGGAAGACCACCACGATGTTGCCCCGCTCGATGCGGGCGGCCGTCCGTACGGCGGCCAGCAGGGCGGCGCCGCTCGACATGCCGGCGAAAATCGCCTCGCGGGCGATGATCCGGCGGGCCATGGCGATCGCCTCCTCGCTCTCGACCATCTCCTGAATATCGATCTTCGAGGGGTCGTAGATGTCGGGTACGATCGCCTCCTCCATATTTTTCAATCCCTGGATGTAGTGCCCGCGCGTAGGCTGGGCGCAGACCACCTTGATGTCGGGCTTCATCGCCTTCAAAAAACGCGACAGCCCCATGAGCGTTCCCGACGTGCCGAGGGCACAGACCAGATAGTCGATCTCGCCGCCCGTCTGCTGCCAGATTTCGAGCGCCGTCGACTGATAGTGCGCCAGGTAGTTGCTGGCGTTGGCGAACTGATCGGGCATGAAATAGCGGTCGGGGTCCGACGCTACGGCCGCACGCGCATAACGGATCGCTCCGTCGGTACCCTCCTCGGCGGGAGTGAGAATCACCTTGGCGCCGTAGGAGCGGATGATCTTGCGCCGTTCGATCGACACGGCCTCCGACATGACGATCTCCACGGGATACCCCTTGACGATTCCCACGATCGCCAGGCCGATGCCCGTATTGCCCGACGTGGGTTCGATGATGGTTTTGCCCGGCGTGAGCCTCCCCTCGCGCTCGGCCTCCTCGATCATCTTGACCGCAATGCGGTCCTTGATGCTGCCCGTAGGGTTGAAGCCTTCGAGCTTGGCGAAAATATTGACCTGCCGGTTGGGGGAAAAGTGGTTCAGGCGCACCATCGGCGTCGAACCGATCGTTCCCAGGATATTGTCGTAAATCATAATGCGGGGGTTCTCTTTTACCCTGACAAAGTTACGATTTTTCCCGACGCGATGCGCTCCCGCGGCGAAAAATATGAGATTATTCGCACTTTCACCGCCGGAGCCCGACAGCGGATCGGAGCGTCGGCGGGCGGACGAAGGGCGCATCCGCAACCCCGACAGCGGATTGCACCGCTGAAACAGGCTCGCCCGATTTTTAATCGCAAAACCCGCGTTTGCGCCTCTACGTCCGACTTTCCGCGCCTTGGCTGCGCCGAAGACACTTACGTCCGGCAATGTTCGAATAAATTCGACATTGCTCTCGCTTATTCGTATCTTTGGCTGCGCCTTAGATACTGCGGTTCGGAAAAAGAAAAACGGTCGTTTTTTCTTTTTCCGAACCTTAATCGTATCTTTGCATCGGAATCTACGTCGCACCCGCCGCCGCGGGCCTCCGGCAAGCCGCTAACATCTCATCGCATTTATGACAGTCATCAAGGGAGCAGCTACTGAACTCGGAACGGAACGAATCCGCAAATTGCTCGTCCAATACTCCGTACCGGCCATTATCGCCATGACGGCCTCTTCGCTGTACAACATGGTCGACAGCATCTTCATCGGACTGGGCGTCGGACCGATGGCCATTTCGGGACTGGCGCTCACCTTCCCGCTGATGAATCTCGCCGCAGCGTTCGGATCGCTCGTCGGCGTCGGCGCCGCCACGCTCATCTCGATGCGGCTCGGACAGAAGGACTACGCCTCGGCACAATACATACTGGGCAACGTCGTGGTGCTCAACTTCATCATCGGACTCGGCTTCGGACTGGTCACCCTGCTCTTCCTCGACCCGATCCTCTACTTCTTCGGGGCGAGCGAGGCGACGATCGGCTACGCCCGCGACTACATGTCGATCATCCTGATGGGCAACGTCGTAACGCACATGTATCTGGGACTGAACTCCGTCCTGCGCTCGGCGGGACACCCGCGCAAGTCGATGTACGCCACGATCAACACCGTAGTCATCAACACGATCCTCGACCCGCTGTTCATCTACGGCTTCGGCTGGGGCATCCGCGGCGCAGCGATCGCCACGGTGCTGGCGCAGGTGATCTCGCTCGTCTGGCAGTTCCGGCTGCTCTCCGATTCGAGCGAACTGCTGCATTTCCACCGGGGAATCTACCGGCCGCGCAAGCGGATTGTCAAGGAGATTCTGGCCATCGGCATGTCGCCCTTTCTGATGAACGTGACGGCCTGCTTCATCGTCATCCTCATCAACAAGGGGCTCAAAGAGCACGGCGGCGACCTGATGATCGGGGCCTACGGTATCGTCAACCGGCTGGCCTTCTTCTTCGTGATGATCGTCATGGGGCTCAACCAGGGGATGCAGCCCATCGCAGGCTACAATTTCGGCGCACGGCAGTACGACCGTCTGATGCACGTGCTCAAACTCACCGTCATCGGCGCGACCTGCGTCACCTCGCTCGGATTCCTGCTGGGCGAGCTGCTGCCCCATTGGGCCGTGGCGGTCTTTACGACCGACGAGGAGCTGATCCGGCTCGCAGCCGAAGGAATGCGCATCGTCTTCCTCTGTTTCCCGATCATCGGGTTCCAGATGGTGACGACCAACTTCTTCCAGAGCATCGGCATGGCCCCGAAGGCGATCTTCCTGTCGCTGTCGCGCCAGCTGCTCTTCCTGCTGCCCGGACTGCTATTCCTGCCCGACATCCTCGCCGGCATGGGCTACAACGGCAGCTGGGGCGTATGGTGCAGTATGCCGCTGTCGGACCTTCTGGCATCGCTCGTCGCGGCCCTCATGCTGCTGCGCGAACTGCGCCGCTTCCGCAAACGAATGCAGATTTAACGATTCTACCCTACCATGAACGAAAAATTCGTCATCAACATCGGACGTCAGCTCGGCAGCGGCGGCAAGGCCGTCGGCGAACGGCTGGCCGAGCGTTTCGGCATCCCCGTCTACGACAAGCGGCTCATCAAGATGGCCGCCGAACACAGCGGCTTCGGCCAGGAATTCTTCGAAAAGGCCGACGAAAAGCCTGCCAAGGGGTTCTTCGCCACCCTGCTCGGCTATCTGCGCAGTCCGTTCGCGGGCGACGACGCGATCTACAACAACCCGCTGAGCCACGACGCGCTGTTCAAGATGCAGAGCGACGTGATCCGCCAGCTGGCCGAGCGCGAGTCGTGCATCTTCGTGGGCCGCTGCGCCGACTACATCCTGCGCGAACATCCCCGCTGCGTCAACATCTTCGTCTCGGCGTCGCGCGAGGACCGCATCGAACGGCTCGTGCGCACGCGCCGGCTGACTCCCGAAGCGGCCGAACAGCTCATGGATTCGACCGACGAAAAGCGCGCCGACTACTACAACTATTACAGCAACCGCACGTGGGGCGCCGCCGCGACCTACCACCTCTGCATCGACTCGTCGGTGCTCGGCATCGACGGCACGGCCGCCTTCGCCGAGGAGTTCATCCGCAAGAAACTGAACCTCGCCCGCAAGGATTGAACGCTCCCCGACCTACGACCTCCCCTTATCGAGAAAGCAGCCGTCCGACGATCGGACGGCTGCTTTTTTCGGATTTCTCAGGGCCTATTCCCGTTCGATGCGCAAATCGTCGAACCACATCCGGCAGGAGTTCGATCCCGTCACGGCTCCCGTTCCGTCGAGCGACGTAGCGATCGTAAAGGTCGTCGCGCCCGTCGCGCCCGTCACACGAAGCGTATGGAGCGTATACTCCATATACCCTTTGGCATCGGCGCCCGTTTCGACAGGCGTACGATTCCGGAGCGTCTGCGTCTGCGTGCCGTCGTCGAAGGTTCCGTCGCCGTTGACGGTCACCACGACGGTCGTTCCCGACCCCTGATTGGGAGCCGTCTCGAACTTGCCGGTAGCCAGATTGGGCTCATAATAAGGCGCGGCATTGAACGACAGCACGACATTCGCCGGCGCATCGACGCCGAGCGACGCCAATGTCGGCGTAGTCAACTTGCCGATCGCGGAGGCGGAACCGAATTTCAACGCACCGCAGACGGGAAAGAGACCCGTATTGTCCGCCTTGTCGGCCGACCATGCATAATCCGACCAGTGCACCGCACGATACGAAGCGTGCTGCTTCGTGCCGAACGCATCCTCCATACATCCCATCGGATGGCAGACCGACACGGGCAACGCATCCTCGACCGACTCTTCGGTATAGTCGATCGAAGCCTGCGTCCCCTTGACCTTATGCGCCCATGCGTTATCGATCGACGACCCTCCGTAACGTGCATCCTCGAAATCCTTATACAGCAACACCTTGTCGCCGAGAACGGGTGCAGCGTCGGTCGTCACGGAGATGTCGGTCCACGCGGAGTCTTCGAAGCGCGCGGCATCGGTCGAAACGGCCTGTACGCGAATCGTATACGACGTCGCAGCCTTCAAACCTCCGAAAGCGAACCGGTTGTAGAGATAAGAGTAGATCGTTCCGTTCTTGCCTCCGTATTTGAAACTGTATTTGTCATACGACCGCAGCACCTTGTCGCCCTCCAACAGACGGATATTGAACGTCCGCCCCTGCGTTTCATAGGTGTCCACCGACTGCTCGAACTCGGCTACGATCATGCCGTGCGTCTTGCGGAACACCTTGATCCCGGGTGCGGGAAGCTCTTCGGAGAGCGTCTCGACCGTCATGCTGCCGTCGGCTACCAATTCGTTGACATCCAACGGCATCGTATAACGCACCCCCGCTTCATAACGTTTGGAGGCCCTGACCCGCAGCGTTGCCTTCTTCGAACCGGCATAGAGCGTCACGGTCATCGGGTCCCCTTCCTCGACGACGGGATTGACCAGCAGCCAGCCGGAGACCGGTTTTTCCAGCACGGGCTTGCCGGAAAACGAAAGCGTCGATTCCGCACTTGCCGACACCGGCGTAAGCGCCGCCTCCGGATCGGTCAGATCGGCAGTAAAATCACCCGACAGATCGCGGTTGTCCACCGCAAGAACGATCCGGTCGAGCGGCTGGCCGAACAACTCGCTGCCCGTCAGATCATCGACCGTAAAAGCCAGCAGAGACAACTTGTTGCGAAGCGAAAAACGCTTCTGCGCGGCATCGTAGGAACCGATCTTGAAATCATTGGCGCCGATCGATGCCGTCGTACCGTTTTGTGTCTGTTCCGCGTCGACGGTCACGGCCAGCGTCGCGGTCGACGTTCCCGCGTCGGCCGAATAGGGATAATAGACGTACTGCGGGACAGCTCCCTTCGAGAGCGCCCCCTCGAAGCGTCCCACCGACTCTCCGGCTCCTTCCGAAAGCAGGAACGAAACGTTGGCATCGCCCTTGTCCGAAAATACGCCCAACCGATCCTGATTCTCCCACAGCACTTTCAGGCCGTCGTCGCCGAGTACCGTACGCGACCCCTGCTGCAACTCCGCCGTGAGCCGGATCGTCGTCTCCGGGCGCTGCAACTCCGAACTTCCGTCGTTCGTACAACCGGCCATCACTCCCGCAAGGGCCAGCAAACACATCATTTCACGTATCATTTCCTTATCTGTTTTTTTACGATTCATACTTTGATTTTATTTTCAGAAACCGTCGCCTCCGTTGCCGTAATCGCCGCCCGAAGCCGAGCCGCCCGGAGTGCCGCCCGTATCGAACCCGTCGCCGCCGTCGCCATAGGATCCCCCTCCGGCCGAACCGCCCGAGGAGGCGGAACCCTCCGTATCGAATCCGTCCCCGCCGTCGCCGTAATCGCCGCCCGAACCCGAGCCCGACGATCCTTCGCTCTGACCGCCGTCGTCGCGCACGATCATCAGATCATCGAAACACATGCGATAGTAGCCTTTCTGCGCAACGGTCGAGATGGAGACGCGGGTATGCGAATCGGCACCCTTGATCCGCACCGAATGCTCCGTCCACGAATAATGTCCGTTGCCCTGGGCATCGGTCTGATCGGGGGTGAGATTGGTGAGCGTCATCTCGGTCGAACCGTTCTCGAACGTACCTGCACCCGCCCAGATCGAGATATTGAAGGTCGCGCCGCAGAGAATATAGGGGGAGACCATCAGATTGCCCGTGGTCAGATTCGGTTCGGTGTAGGGACAAGCCTTGAACGAGACGACGATATCCGAAACTCCGCTCAGACCGTACTGCCCCAGCGCCGGCGTGGTCATACGGCCGTAGGCCGAACCGCTGCCGAACTTCACGGCCCCGCAGATCAGGAACAGTCCCGTATTCGACTTTCTGGCGATATCTTTTTCACCGATATCGCTCCAATCCCAGCCGCTCCAATATTTGCGACGATACTGTTCGGGCAGCTTGGCCGTATTGAAACTGTCCTCCATACAACGAATCGGGTAGACCACATAGAGTTCGATGCTCTCCTCGGCATCGTAATCCAGATCGAGCTGATTGCCCGACGGGTGCTGTCCCCACGCCACATCGATGGCGCTGCCGCCGAACCACGCCTCTTCGAAATCCTTGTAAAGCAGGCAACCGATCGGCAACTGCGGCCGCGGATCGGTCGTCGCCTCGCAGCAGACCCAATTCGAATCCCTGTATTGCTCGGAATCCGAAACATACTGCACATAGAATCTGTAATCGGTCGAGGGCTGCAATCCGCCGAACGCCTGCCGGTTGTAGACGTAAGAGAGGTTGTAGGTAGCGTTGCTGGCGTAATTCACCCGACTCTGCTGACGGACGACCACGCTGTCGCGGTCGACCAACACGAAATTGTAACGGCGGCCGTAGGTCGTCGTATACGGATCCTTCGTCCACTCGAAGACCAGCATCCCGTGCGTCTTGCGCAGCAGACGCACCTCGGGATCGGGCAGCAGCCCGACGGTCGTCGCCTCCAACTCGGCGGCCTCCGACGCACTGTAAATCGTCCCTTCGGCAGGTACGGCACGCACCGAGAAACGATAGGTCGTACCCATCTCCAACCCCTCGACGGCGGCCGTCGTCAGCGGCGTCGACCCTTCGGCCACCCGCACGCCCTGTTTCGTATACAGTTCGTAATCGTAGCTCTTGGCGTTGCGCACGGCATCCCACGAGAAGGTGAGCGACCGTTCGGCGATCGCGCATTCGAGCCCCTCCGGCGCAGCCAGCTCCCCGCCCAGTTCGAGCAATTCGCCCTCGGCTTCCTCTCCCTCGACGAGTGCCGGATCGTCGATCCGCACGCCATCGGCCCCGGTCGAGAGCCGGAACCAGAGCTGCGTCACGTCTTCGGCAATGTAGAAAGCGGTCATCGGACAACTCCACCCTGCCTCCGGCGCGACCGCGAACGGCACGTCGATCCATTGCGTCGCATTGCGGCTGGCCTGCAACCGCACGCTTCCGGCCGCTTCGGCCGAAGGCAGATAGAGCCCCGTCGAGAAGCGCAGATCGAGCGCACCCTTCACATCGACCGGTCCCAGCGTAAAGAGTCCGCCCGCAGCCAGGACGATATTCCCGTGACGCAGCCCCCCCCTTCGTACCCCGGCGAGGGAGCGCCGGCGGCCATCGTCGCCCGTTCGGCCCCGTAGACCGTTTCGAGCGCACCGCAGCCCGCGATGCGGAAATCCTCGTAATCGGAGGGTGCGACGGCCTCGTCGGCACCGGCGCCGAACGAATCTTCATAGTAGCGCAAGCGGGAGCCGGCGCCCTCCTGACGCACCTCGACCTCTTGCGTCGTACCGTCGCCGCAGCCGATCCGCAGCACGGCCGTCCGGGCCGGGCCGTCGTTGGCCTCCACGCTCAACGTCACCGTACAGCTCCCCGAAGCAGCCGAAGGATCGGTCCGCACCCACGCGGCGGAGGACTCCGCGAACACGCGCCAGTAACCGTCGGACTCGACCTCGATCGACGGGATGCGGCCGTCGGCGGTCAGTCCGTTCTTTCCGACCTCGACCCTCGCGGCGCTGACCTGCAACAGGCTCACCGCATCGCCGCCGTCGGCACACCCCGCCAGCAAGGAGACAACTCCCCAAAGCGGGATGAGAATAGATAGAAATGGATTATTTTTCATCGTCTCTTCGCTTTATCAGTTCATATCCGCAGTAAACTCCTTGGGGCGGCGCATCGTCTCCTCGTAACGGCGGCCGAAACGGTCGGTCGCCTCGACATGCAACGATGTGCGCGGCGACGAAGCCACGACACGGAACATGTGCGAGTGACGCAGCGACTCCCAGTCGTTGACCGGATCGAGCCCGTTCAGAATCCGCGCATAGTCCAGACAGATCGTATGCAGCGGATCACGATGCCACACCCGTTCGACGGGCAACTCGCGGCCGTTCTCCGTCACGCGGAGCGTCCACTGCGAATCCCAGTTCCAGACATTGATGAAGACCGTATTGTCGGCCACGTCGAAATAGTCGTCGCCCGCACCGTCGTCCGCACGCCGCGGCCATTGCGAGAGAATCTCGATCACGGCCGGCGTGTAGAATTCACGCACCTTGTTCATGTCGTAGGTGCGGAACTGCTTGTCGCGATCCTGACCGACACCCTTGTAGTACCAGTTCAGCTTGCGGCCATCGGCCTCGTAAACGGCGTAACCGGCCGGCGCCCCGTCCTTGCAAACCCCGACGCCCGACAGTTTGCCGGCCCACCACCACGTCTCGCAGACGGCGGCGACATTGTGTTCGAAAATCGCTCCCCGCTCCATATTGGCATTGTAATGGGTATGTCCCGTCAGAAAGTGGACGTACGAGAATCCTTCGAAACAATCGAACAACTCCTGCGTTTTCCCCGCGGGATTGAAACTCTCCCTATTCTCGAACGCCGCGTTGTAGTTGTTCATCGCCGGACAGTGCATCCCCACGACCACGGGCTGCGACTTGTCGCGCAAGGCCGCCAGATCGTCGCGCAGCCATGCCAGTTGCTGGTCGGTCACATAGGAGTGGTAGTTGCGTTTGCCCATCGAACCTTCGGTGCCGCCCGTATTGATGTAAACCGTGTTGTCGAGCATGACGTAGTGCACTTCGCCCACGTCGAACGAGTAATAGGTCGGACCCAACGCCTTGCGGTAGGCCGCTTCGGCGGCGAAATCACCGGCGAAATAGGGATCGTTGTCGTGGTTGCCCATCGTGTGGTAGATCGGCACGGGATACCCCTGCATCGTAGTGCGGTAGTTGCTCAGGCTGTAAAGATTGGAGTACCAGAACTCGTCCCACGTCATGTCGCCCAACACCATCAGATAGGTAGGCACGCTCTGTGCCGAAGCGAAGGCCGTCGTCTCGGCGATAAACCCCTCGGCGAACTGCCGGAGGTCGCCCGTCGCCGTGGGACGGTTGGCCAGATGAAGGTCGGCGGCCACGATCATCACATGGCGCGACTGATCGACGCGGCGCAACTCGAAATCGTGCTGCTCGCAGACATCAGCCGCCTCCGCGAGCGGCGCCCAGAAAGCCGGAGCGGTCGTGTCGGTGCTCTCGGCCTCGTAACCCGACGGCAACGAGACGAACACATACCCCTGCCGCTTGTCGGACGCGAGCCAATAGTAACCGTCGGCATCGGTCACGGCGGTCTCGAAACCATCCGACACGCGCACGCCGGCCACAGGTTCCAATCCGCAGTAGACGACGCCCTTGATCGTCGCCCCTTCGCGGTCGGGAATCCGTGTCGGATCGAGCGTTATGCGCAGGTTCACCCGCGCCAGACGTTGCGATGCCGCCCCTCGCACCAGTGTCAGGTCGTAACCGCCCGAAGCCATGCCGGCCGGAACGGTCGTGCAGGCAAAGCTCTCGGAGACTTGTGCGAGCGGACTTTCGAAGCTTCCGGTCCCGCTCTCGAAACGGACGACATCGCCTTCGGCGAACCCCGTTCCCAGCATCGTCAATGTCTGACCGGCGTGAACCGGCAGCGGCGACGCAATCCAGAACCCCGTAACCAAACGCCCGTCGTCGGACAGAGCCTCCTGCACGGACGATCCCGTGCAGGCAACCCCGCCCAAGAGGACGAAGAGGCAGCAAAGGGCAATTTTATAACAGCGTTTCATAATCGGTTCTCATTGTTTAGTTGTTCGACTGTTTCACGGCGAGCGACACTTCGCACGCCGTTCCGGGAATGTAGAGCCGCACCGCGCCCTCGCGCGATGCACCCGTGTCGTTGACCGCGCAAACGACATTCAACCGGGTGGCGGTACGTTCGCCCAGCGAGAGCCATGCCTCGTCCTTCGGCGACACCTCGGCACGCCATTCGGCGTTGCAGGTCACCAACACGTCGAACGAAGCAGCAGACGCCGCCACCTGTTTTTCGGTAAAATTCGTCGCAATCGCGGGCGCGGGCGCCTGCTGCCGCACTTCGAGCGTGCGCATCAGTTCGCCGCCGGCATAGATCTCCAAATGGTCGTAGCGCAACTCGGCACGGTCGTTCTCGTCGACGGTCACCGAGAAACGCCCGTCGAAATCGCCCTCGGCGGGCCACACGTCGATCCACTCGTCGCCGTAACGGCAACGAATCGACCATTCGGGGACATTCGAGTAGAGCAGAAAGGTTTGCGAACCTCCTTCGGTCGTAAATTCGAGCGATTCGAGCGCCGGTTCGAACGTCAAACGCGCCCCTTCGGACGACTCGTCGTCGCAGGCGGACGTCAGCACGCAAAGGCCGGCGGCAAGGAGCAAATAGTGTATCGTCTTCATCGTTTCAAGGTTTTTGGGATTGTCGCGCCGCCTGCAAACTCCACCACACGGGCGTGCGCATGTTGTCGCCGCCGCCGGGCCACGACTCGGCCAGACGCGCGACTGCCTGTGCATAATTCACCGGGTTGGTCGTGGAGGTGTTGACCGGATATTCGAAACGCGTGGGCAGAATATGGTCGTTGCTCGTCGCCGACCCGATCGCCAGCTCCGGATATCCGGTGCGGCGATACTCGTTCCACGCCTCCATACCGCACCAGAACAGGGCGATGTATTTCTGTTCGATGATACAGCGCAACGTCCCGTCGTAGGCGACATTTTGCAGATAGGCCTCGATCACGCTTTCGGGCAACTCGGCGCCCGACGTATCGACGCCGTGCCAGTAACCGATCGAAGCGCGGATCGCCGCTTCGTAATACTCCTCGGCCCCGACGCCCGCAATCACGCCGCGCTGCGCGGCTTCCGCAAGCAGAAAAAGCACTTCGTCGTAGCGCATCACCGAAAAAGGCGACGTACTCTGCGCCAGCACCTCCCAGTTGAGATTGGCCACGTTCTCGGTCGTAGTCGTCTCGTCGACCGGTTCGCCGCTCGGATAGCCGCCCCATGCGTCGCCGCGGCGCACGAAATAGATCGACAGCCGCGGATCGCCGATGGCAGCCATGCGGTCTACGAACGATGCGGAGGCCCGACGGCCGTAGGTGGTGAAATTCTCGTAGGTGGTATTCTTGAAATAGTTGACGAAAGGCACGACGCCCGTATAGAAGAGCGAGGCATTATCGTCATTACTCTCGAACAGCGGATAGAGCGTCGGCTGCGAAACGAGCGAACGGATACGTTCCGATATGCCCAACTCCCCGTCGCGGTTGATGCAGCGCATCAGCAGCCGCAGGTGCAGCGAATTGGTGAACCGCTTCCATTTGGCCATGTCGCCGCCGTAAAGCAGGTCGCGCGAAGGCGATTTGAGCGATTTCGAAACATCGTAGAGGCTGTTGGCCAACTCCAAATCCTCGTAGAGCCGTTCGTAAATCGACCGCTGCGTATCGAACAGCGGCTGGGCGAGGCCGTCGCGTCCCTGAAACGCCTCCGTAAAGGGGACGTCGCCGAAACCGTCGGTGCAGTGCGCCATGCAGAAGGCGCGCATCGTCAGCGCGATGGCCTGGCAGTTGACGTCGTTCTGTTCCAACGCCAGGCGATACATGTGGTCGGCCGTGGCCGCCCACTGGAACTGCGTGGCCCAGTGGTCGGAGGGAACGCCGTTCGAAATCACGTAACGATGGAAGGCATTGAGCGACGAACCCGACACCGTGTACTGGATCAGTTCTCCGTTGATGTACCACGTTCGGTGGAGCAGGCATTCGAACTCCTTGAACACCAGATTCTCCAACAGGCTTTCGGGGCCTATCTCCCACATTTCCATCTGATTGGGATTGGTGTTGTACTCCTCGAACGAAGCCGTACAGCCCATCCCCAGAAACGCCATGCAACACGCCGCATAGCATCTGAATCGTATCGTTTTCATCGCGTCAGAAGGTTAGTTTAAGATTGAATCCGTAAGTCCGCGTCATCGGATAGCCGCCGGTCTCGACACCCCTCGAGAGCGACACCCGGAATG
>OGPT01003137.1_pt1 | contig 12310 bp, 10 predicted proteins | sample 1552951 | NCBI WGS metagenome assembly OGPT01 (sample SAMEA2580224, study PRJEB22360) | human gut metagenome | biome: human gut; feature: human-associated habitat; material: faeces | place: Denmark | collected 2008/2010
GATCTGCAAGATGGTATGTGTGAGCAAGAAAAAGAGCATATGTACTTTGCTGGAAATGGGCGATATGAAACAAATCAGGATATGTTTTCGCTTGTTCCAAACGCAGTTATGGCATATGAGGCATCAGAAAAAGCAATCGCGCAGTTTGATAGGTTACCTCCCCTAAAAGAAACCGTTATTGCAAAGCCCGGAATGCAGACGAGTGACAACGAGAGGTTTCTCCGATTCTGGTTTGAGGTTTGTCATAATGGGATCGGATACCATCTTTCTCATGAAGCAGCATCGGTTTCTGAGTATAAGTGGTTCCCTTACAATAAGGGAATTGGCTTTAGAAAATGGTATGGCAACAACGACTATGTAGTTAACTTTTATCACGATGGTGAAGAACTCAAGTATTGGTTAGTACACAATCCTAAAGATCCTGGGACTAAACATTGGTCACGGAATATGCGAAACTATGAGTATTATTTTCGTGAGGGTATTACCTTCACTGCCATTGGAAACAATTTTTCGGCGCGCTTAAATGGCGCAGGGTATCTATTCGATACCAAGGGTCCAACCATGTTCGGAGACCATTTGACTTATGTTTGTGGTTTTGTGAACTCCGTTGTCTTTGACTATTATAATCGTATGCTCTGCAAGCAGATTACGAAGTCTGGTGATTCGGTAAATCTCGTTCCATTTTATTATGGAGACCAATCACAAGAAATCGAGAATCTTGTTGAAAGTTCGGTTTCCCTATCCCAAAACGACTGGGATTCCTATGAAACCTCATGGGATTTTATCTGTCATCCGTTAGTTGCAAATCAGCAATACGCTGCCGCTTGTCATCCTAATGAAGAAGCTTCACCTGAGCATTACCTCTATGCAGCATATCAAATGTGGTTAGCTGCTACGGAGCGTAGATTCCAACAGCTCAAAGTCAACGAGGAAAAACTCAACCGGCTCTTTATTGACCTCTACGGCTTGCAGGACGAGCTTGCGCCAGAAGTTGAGGACAAGGATGTCACAGTACGCAGGGCTGATCTCGGACGGGATATTCGTTCTCTCATTTCCTATGCCGTGGGCTGTATGTTCGGACGGTATTCTTTGGATGTGGACGGTCTTGCCTATGCGGGCGGCGAATGGGACGAAAGCCGGTACAAGACCATCATTCCGGACAGTGACAATATCATTCCCATTTGCGACGATGACTACTTTGATGATGACATCACTGGACGCTTTGTGAAGTGGGTGGAAACTGTCTACGGCAAGGAAACGCTGGAAGAAAACCTCAAGTTCATCGCAGATGCGCTCGGCGGCAAGGGTACGCCCCGCGAAGTTATCCGCAGCTACTTCCTGAATGACTTCTATGCCGACCATCTGAAAACCTATCAGAAGCGTCCGATCTACTGGCTCTTCGACAGCGGCAAGAAGAACGGCTTCAAGGCGCTGTGCTATATGCACCGCTATCAGAGCGACCTTCTTGCCCGGATGCGAACCGACTATGTTCATGAACAGCAGGAGCGTTATCGCACACAGCTCCACCACCTCGCGGACGCCATCGAACACGCCGGAGCTGCGGAGCGAGTGAAGCTGACCAAGCAGCAGAAGAAGCTCCAAGAACAGGCTCTTGAGATTCAGAAGTACGAAGAGAAAATCCATCATCTTGCCGATCAGAACATCCAAATCGACCTTGATGATGGCGTGAAGCACAACTACGAGCTGTTTGCCGATGTGCTGGCGAAGATAAAGTGAGGCAGTCACAACATGGTCAAGAGCGAATTAGATATGCTGCAATCCTTCATTGATGAACTTTCCGGCGCACTTTCTGCGTCTCCAAAGGACGAGGAATGCTTGTATGATTTACTCAATCGAGCAAACGCATTGTATGGCGATTATGTGCCTGAAATCGCAGAGCAGCGGGAAGAAATCATGCAGTTTCATGGGCTGCTGTCTCGAAACTGCAACGCAATTCTCGCACTGCTCAAACGAGAACTCATAAAGCAGACAGATAACTTTGAAGCTGGCATTATGCCGCTGACCTATTCCCAGCTCTCTGTCTGTCCAGCAGCACAGACTGTGTATAAAAGCGGCATCACAAAATATGCTGAAAAGAAGTTTGACAGAAATGTGCTGGATGACATGAGGCTTTCGTTAGAGCTTCTGGTGAAACAGATTCTCGGCAATGGGAAAAGTCTTGAAAACCAGACATCAGAATTAGGGTCGAAACTCAGCGGCTATCACACGGAGATTAGAAACCTCGTGATAAAAACCGTCGATTATCTTTGCAAGTATCAAAATCACTATGTAAAGCATAACGACGCGGTGAATCCAGAGGAAATTGACTACATAATTGAGCAAACAAGCGCAACGATCAATTTCCTTATCAAAGTCAAGTAAAGGAGTAGTGGGAAAATGTTTGGGGACGGAATGCAGAAGAACGAACTCCCTTTGATTATTGTCTGCGACGATAAGGATATGGTCTATGCCAACTATCTAATTCAACTTATCGGTCAGAAGGATGATGCCGGAGACAGCATTGTCGGCGTTGAGGATGACAGTGTTTCTGCTGCGATTTACACGGTAAAAAACTACAAGGACAATCTGCCGCAGATTCCATCCACGCAGCACATCCTTTTTATTGGGCAGACAAGCGTTGCCAAGGAACAGAGCAAAACAATTCCAGATGCGTTCAATAAGCTGGGAATGCACTATGGCTGGCTTGGTAAGCGGGCTGTACTGTATGTAGATGATACTACGAGCGATTGGATGAAGCTCAAGGATAGCAAAAAGCACTACACCGAGTTCTGGCAGTTCAGCAAGGATCGCGGCATGACACATCCTGATGCACTGGCTGAATATGCAAAGAAGCTCAGCGGCGGTTTCGTAGACAAGATCATGCCTGTCGTTGTGGGTGCGCCTAAGATGCTGATTGACTATAATAAGACGGTAAATGCAGTCAAAGCGCAGCAGTATAAAACGCTCATCAAGGTTTTCTATGAGGATGGCTTGAGATCCTTTGTGGAGGGATAATTTATGGATGCCTTTGAGGAAGGCTATGCCTTTTTTGAAAAACAAGCTGGTGTTCCGTTTGCCTGTCATGAGGGCGGCGTCTATGTCGATCAGGTTGACGCAGAAATTGCCAAACTCATCCACGATCTGAACGCATTTGAAGGCTTCAAGACAAAGCCGGATGCCCTCAAGGGAGATATTGCTGAGTTCTGGCACGCAAACACCTTTAACATCAATGCAACCGCCCGTGATACTGCGAACAGAGCTTTTGTAGATAGAAGCCATGACTTTGCCTCTGCTGACATAAGCAGCAACTTTGAAAAACTCTTCGGCTTGAAATACTATAAAACCGGGGCTGACAGCGCAAAGCAGCAAGCCAAAAGCGTTTTCGAGCGTTTCAACGAGTACAAATCAGCCGGAGGCAAAGACCCATTGAATGTGTTTCTTGAAAAGCGGGGCTTTACCGATGATTCCGTTCTCCATGACCCAATTTACTGCGGTCAGGTGCGTGTAATCCCAGCGGATCAGCTAAAAGAGGCTTGTGCTTGGCTGAGACAAAAGATTGCAACCGAATCGACAATTCGACCTGAGCAAATGGAGCGGTATCAAGACACGCTCAGAATGCTGTCAGACCGACTGAGGGATAGTCAAGGCACGGAGTCCATTCCTCTGACCGAGGCGGATGCAAAGGCTTTGGCTGTACTGGCTAAAGAAGGCGATATATCCACCGAAAAATTGAAACTTCTCGGTGTCTCTGCTGATGAAGTGATTCACTTCGAGTACCTTGCCAAGCAAGCATTCAAGTCAGGACTTACCGCTGCAACAATTTCTGTTGTTCTGAATGTTGCGCCGGAGATTTACAAGGCAATCGACCATCTGATCAAGAGCGGAGAATTGGACGAAAAACAGTTTCAACGTATAGGCTTTGCCGCTCTCCAAGGTGGTAGTGAAGGGTTTGTCCGAGGCAGCGTGTCCGCTGCAATTACTATTGCTTGCAAATCCGGTATGCTTGGAGAAGCATTGAAAGGTATTTCACCCTCTATTGTTGGTATGGCAACAGTCCTTGCTATGGACACCATGAAGAATGCCTTCAAAGTTGCTGCGGGCAAGATGACACGATCCGATCTGGCACAAGAGATGGTCAAAGAACTTATGATTTCTTCTGCTGCACTTGCAGGAGGAACGGTTGTTCAATCTTTCATTGGAATCCCAGTCGTGGGGTTCATGATTGGCAGCTTTATCGGCTCTGCTATTGGATCATTCGCCTATAACTGTGGTTATAGCGCAGTTATGAGCTTCTGCATTGATACAGGATTTACGATGTTTGGACTTGTGAAGCAGGATTATACGCTGCCCGAAGACGTGCTTGAATACATAGGCATTGATGTTTTTCAGTATGAGAAGTTCCTTCCAAAGCAATTTCAAAAGGAAAACTTCGCGCCACTTAATTTCAATCAAAGAAAGTTTGAAGCGGATACGTTAGGAATACACATTTTACGCAGAGGCGTGATAGGCGTTTCTGAGATAGGCTATGTATAATATTCTTAGCCAAGAAAGGAATACACGGTTATGTCCATAGAATCTATTCAATTTACACTCAGAGAACGTTTTGCCGCCCCTCTGCCGGAGTTCTATCAAAGGCGGATCATCTTCTGGCAGGACGAGGATCGAGAGTTCGAGGCTATGCTTGATGAGCTTTACATCCCTGATGTAACAATCATCAAGCTCACTGGGACGAACAACTTTGCCGTGAAAAAGATGCTTCTGCACGATGACCTCACAGGGAACTACCTGATTTATAATCCCTTCTCTTATGCTGATCCAAAGGATAATTGGCTGCTGGATATTGAGAAGTTCAGTGAAGAATATCGCTCCGACCTTATCTCTACGCGCATGAATGAGCTGAATATCGAGGCAAGTCCGGCGATGCGCAAGACGGTAAAACTGTACGCAAAATTCTTTGACAGCAAAGAGCGGATTGAAAGGCTGAAAAGAATTGGTCGAGAATACCATACACCGTTGCAGCTTCATATTGACATTATGGCTGTGCTGGCAGGACTAAACGGCGGCTCTGCGCAGGATGTATTTATTGCTGTCCTTTCTGCAGGACAGGATGAGGAAAACAACGCCGTTCTCAGCAATATCAAGAAGTTCGGTAACATTGACGCCTTCTGGCAGCTTGCCCGCAAGTACACGGGCTATATCCATGAGGACGGAAAAACGCTTAACCTGTTCTCCGCTCATGTGCTGCTGACTGCCCTTGCGCAGACGATGAATCCCAGCGTTCTCAAAGGCTTGGAGCGTTTCATCTCTGATTCCAACAAGGCGTATTGTTACAGTATTGTCCACGAATGGCGCAACTGCGAGGACAACGGTGCGCTTTGGGAGCTGTGTCGCAGCGTGGAGCAGGAGTTGCATCTTGCTTCCCGCTTTGAAAAGCAGGATATTGAAACGCTACTGACAGCAGACATTTTCCCGTCCATTCACGAGGTCATTCTGAGCCGTTTCTTCTCTGAAATCGCAGATCATGTGGTAAAGACCGAGCTGATGCTGAAAACGGCTGAAAACCGCCGTACCTCCGGATGGATTGAGCGCTTCAACAACTATTATGACTGCCTCTACTACATTGCAAAGATTCAGAGCTTTTATCAGGAGAATGCAGCGGGCTTCCATATCGTAGAACCTAAAGCAATCTGGAAGCTCTATACGGAGAAGGCGTATGAGATGGATAGCTTCTATCGGCACTTCCACTATGCCTTCGGCTGCACTCTCAAGAACAGCAATGTGCTTCTGGAAGATAAGCTGAAACACGCGGCAGATTACGTTGAGGGGATGTATCAGAACTGGTTCCTCAAGGAGCTGACTGGCTGCTGGACAAAAGCAATTTCTGACAACCTTGCCACATTGGGTTATGTGTCCGAGATTGGCAAGCAAAGAGACTTCTACTCTCACTATGTTAAGCCGCTTGCGGGGAAAAACTCCCGCGCCTTCGTGATCATATCCGACGCCCTGAGATATGAAGTTGCTGCGGAGCTATGCGATACCATCACCCGGACAACCAAGGGAACAGCGAAGCTCGATGCTGTTCAAGCAGGTTTTCCCTCAATCACAAAGTTCGGTATGGCGGCTCTTCTTCCGGGGCGAAAGCTGTCTGTCAATGACGGCATGGATGTTCTCGTGGACGAAATGCCCACCCGCTCTACTGATGAGCGTGGCAAGATTCTCTGTGCTGCTAACATGAACAGCGTGGCAGTTCAATACACGGACGTTCTGAACATGAAACGCGCCGAGCGGCGTGAGCTTGTGAGCGGCAAAGAAGTCGTGTATATCTACCACAACACGATTGATGCCATTGGTGACAAAGTTCCAACCGAGAAAAAGGTGTTTGAGGCTTGCGAAGACGCTATGCAGGAGCTTTCCAATATTCTTCGTATTGTCATCAACGATATGCAGGGTACAGACATTTTCATCACCGCAGATCACGGTTTCCTCTACACATACAGTCCTTTGACCGAAGGCGATAAACTGGGCAAGGATGCGATCAGCGGCAAGGTCTATGAAATTGGACGGCGGTATGTGCTGGCAGAACCCTCCGCAGCAGCAGAGTACCTTGTGCCGGTTCAGCTTGACGGTGAGATCGCCGGTACTCCGGTCAAGGGCTACACGCCTTTTGACTCCACACGCATAAGGATTTCCGGAGGCGGTGAAAACTATGTCCACGGCGGTATCAGCTTGCAGGAGCTTGTTGTGCCTGTTATCAGCTTCAAAAATCTGCGCTCCACGAGTAAGAAGTATGTGGAGGTTTCCAACGCAGAATTGAAGCTGTTGAGCGAGAGCCGCAAGGTCTCCAATCTGCTGTTTTCTTTGGATTTCTACCAGCGTCAGCCGGTCGGAGAAAAGATTCAGCCCTGCACCTACTACATCTATATGACAGATGATGAGGGCGTGGTCATCAGTGACCGTCAGACTGTCATTGCAGACCGTACAAGCATAAACGCTTCCGAGCGCGTCTTCCGTGTGCGCCTCAACTTGAAAGCCGGTGCCTATGACAAGAATAAGATTTATCGCCTTGTTATTGCCAATGATACAGATGTCCCGGAAGAGGCTGAGTTCCATATTGACATTGCCTTTGCGGATGACTTCGGATTTGACCTGTGAGGGAGAAACAGAAAATGAGCGAGTATATTGAAACGGTATCAACAGAGGATGCAAACGCTGTAATCGACAGCAAACTGCGCAAGGTATTCGACGGCAGGATTGTCCGCAAAGACCTTACAAAGAAAATCAAGGAAGGGGCAAATGTCCCCGTTTATGTCCTTGAGTTTCTTCTTGGACAGTATTGCAGTTCCGATGACGAGGATGTCATTGAAACCGGCGTTGCAAACGTCAAGCGGATTCTGGCTGAAAACTACGTCCGCCCCGACGAGGCGCAGAAGATCCTTTCTGTCCTCCGTCAGCGAGGCAGCTATACCGTGATTGACAAGATCACGGTTAATCTCAACATTAAGACGGACAGCTATGAGGCGGAGTTTTCCAATCTCGGAATCAAAGCAATTCCTATCTCTGAGGATTACCCGACTAAATACGATCGGCTTCTCTGCGGCGGTATCTGGTGCATTGTCCAGCTTGAATATGAATATGTGGAAGAGGATAAACGCAGATCCCCAATTCTCATTCACAAGCTCACGCCTATTCAGATGCCTCATGTGGATATTGAGGAATTGAAGCAGGGGCGAAAAGCGTTTACGCAAGAAGAATGGATCAAGATTCTTCTACGCTCTATTGGTATGGAGCCGGATAAGCTGAACGACCGCGAACGCTGGCTTCTGCTTGCCCGTATGCTGCCGCTTGTCGAGAACAACTTCAACCTCTGTGAGTTAGGTCCGCGAAGCACCGGCAAATCCCACATCTACAAGGAAATCTCCCCGAACAGCATTCTTGTTTCCGGCGGTCAGACTACGGTTGCGAACCTGTTCTACAACATGGGCAGAAAAACCGTGGGCTTGGTCGGATTGTGGGACTGCGTAGCGTTCGACGAGGTTGCCGGTATCAACTTCAAGGACAAAGACGGCATCCAGATCATGAAGGACTATATGGCATCCGGCTCCTTTGCCCGTGGAAAGGAAGAAAAAGCTGCGACCGCTTCTATGGTCTTCGTCGGCAACATCAATCAGAGCGTGGATGTGCTGCTGAAAACGTCCAGCCTCTTTGACCCATTCCCTCCCGAAATGGGAACGGACACAGCGTTCCTTGACCGTATGCACTGTTATATTCCCGGTTGGGAGATACCGAAGTTCCGCCCGGAGCATTTCACCAACGACTATGGCTTCATCACCGACTATCTGGCAGAGTTTATTCGGGAGCTTCGCAAGGAGCAGTACGGTGATGCACTGGACAAGTATTTCCGCCTCGGCAAAAACCTTAATCAGCGCGATACCATTGCCGTCCGCAAGATGGTTGGCGGCATGATCAAGCTGCTCTATCCGGACGGGGAGTTCACGAAAGAACAGCTCGAAGAAATCCTCAAATTTGCGCTTGAAATGCGCCGCCGCGTCAAGGAACAGCTCAAAAAGCTGGGCGGCATGGAGTTTTATGACGTCAATTTCTCGTACATTGATAACGACACCTTTGAGGAACATTTTGTCTCTGTTCCAGAACAGGGAGGCGGAAAACTCATCCCCGAAGGAATGTGCAATCCCGGTCAGGTCTATACGGTTTCTCAGGGAAAGAGCGGCATGATCGGTGTCTTCCGTCTGGAATCGCAGATGCTTCCCGGCAACGGCAAGTTTGAGCGGACGGGACTGAACTCTGACGGGAAGTGCAAGGAAGCGGCAAATACCGCATTCAACTATCTGAAAGCGAACGGCAACCGCATCAGCGGCGCGATTAGCACAACAACAAAGGACTATATCATCAACTATCAGGATTTGCAGGGCATCGGCATGACCAAGAAACTTGCGCTTCCCACGCTGATTGCACTCTGCTCGATTGCGCTTGGAAAGCCGACTCTCAGCAGTTTGGCGGTGCTGGGCGAGATCAGCATTGCCGGAACGATGCTCAAGGTGGACGAGCTTGCAAATGCCCTCCAGGTCTGCCTCGATAGCGGTGCAAAGAAGGTGCTTCTTCCCATTACCTCTGCGGCTGACCTCGGAACAGCCCCCGCCGATCTGATCGGCTGCTTCAACCTGATTTTCTATCAGAGTGCGGAAGACGCAGTTTATAAAGCATTAGGCGTTGAGTGACGCCAAAACCCTGATTGGAAGGAGGCGTACCCATGTCCAAGAAAAAACGGTCAAAAAAACGTGAGCGGATTCCCGTAATTGATACCTTGATTGATCTTGCCGGAGCAATGACCTTAGATTATCTTGCAGCAAAACGTAGGCAGAAAAATGGGACAAAACGCAGCAAGAAAATTGATCCATACGCTGCAACCGGTGCTGCAATGGGCATGGGGCTAATTAAGGACACCGATGACATCATCAAGTTTGGCGGTGTCCTTGGCGCAATGGGAGCTTTTGATTCTGATGATGATTTACCAATTAGCACAGCCGCATACATGGCTCCCCGCGATAATCGCTATGCTTGGCGTTTGAATTGCGAGGATGGCAGCGCATACGGTATCGATCCAAATGATTATGAGACAAGAGACGAATATAATGAGGCTCTAAGCAGGGAAAAACACAGATGGCGTGATTACTGTGAAGATTGTGCCCTTCCCGGTTTCGTGGACAGTAAAAATGAAGAAAAAACAGAAAGAAACGCAGGATATCTTGTCGTATCACAGTCAGGCGGCGGGATGCTCAGACAAGGCACGCGCGAAGGCATCCGGAGGACGCCAGCCAATAGAGGAATGCGGGCGCACCGGATTGTAAAAGGTCTCGATATAAGCGAAGACGTCTGCCATGGCATGTGCCCTTGAGGCGAAATGGCGCAGATGGACGCACTCGCACTTGAGGCAGCTGAAGAAGTTTTCGGCCACGGCGTTGTCATAGGGATCGCCCTTGCGGGACATGCTTTGCCGGATGCCGAGGCTGGCGAGACGCTGACGGTAAGCGTAGGCGGCGTATTGGACGCCGCGGTCGGAGTGGAAGATGAGGCCGGGCAGAGGCTTGCGGCGCCGGACGGCCATGCCGAGGGCGGCGAGAGTGAGATTTGTGTCGATGCGGTCGGAGAAGGCGTAGCCGACGATCTGCTTTGTGCAAAGGTCTTTCACAACAGCGCAGTAGAGCCAGCCCTCGCCGGTGGGGATATAGGTAATATCGCCGACCCATGCGGTGTCTGGCTTGTCAAAGGAGAAGCGGCGCGCAAGGAGATTGGGCGCGATGGGGTGCGCGTGTCTTGAGTTGGTCGTGGCTTTGTAGGCACGCCTGCGCGTGGAGGAGATGTTCATCTCGTTCATCAGGCGGTGGATGCGCTTGCGCGAGCAGGAAAGCTGCGGGCGGATCAGGTGATACAGGCTGTCCAGCCCAAGGGCGGGATAACGCTGGTGCAGGCTCAGCAGCCGGCGTTTCAGTTCCTGATCCTGCTGCCGGCGCAAAGAAGGTTTGCGGCCCAGCCATTCGTAGTACCCGCTGCGGGAGACCTCCAGCAGTCGGCATACAAGTTCCACAGAGGCCCCCGCGCGGGCCGTACGGATGTACCGGTACTTGTCCTCTATGGTTTGGAAAGTATGCCGACGGATTTTTTTAGGATGTCAATGACCCCGTCTTTCTCTTCAAGCTTCTTGCGCAGTGCTCGAATCTCCGCCTCCAGTTCGCGCAGGCGTCTGGCGTCGCGGTTTTGGCGGTCAGCTTGCCCCGGCGATGGTGCGCCTGCCGCTTTCAGCCAGCTGCGCAGCGTGTCGATGCAGATGCCGAGTTCCGCGGCCACCTCCCGGCTGGGCCGCCCCTGCTCGGTGACCATCCGCACTGCCCCCGCCTTGAAGGCCTCATCGTAACGCGGCGGCGCTGGGTGCTTTCGTTCTTTGGTTGACATTTTTCATTACCCCTTTCCATTATACAGATTGTTTTTCTGTCCGGCAAATCGGGTATGGGGGCAGATGGCTCAGACTACGGGATTTCACCAGAAGACTACGAGACTGAGGAAGAATATAATGCAGCAATAGATGCAGCGGAGTCCAATAGCTTTAATAAAAACGAGGATGATGAAAAGATCATCCCAGATGATTCCTCCGAGAATGTTGGGGGTGAGACATCTCCCCAATGCACGTCAAAAAGCGGAAGTGACCCGATTGGAAAACATGATCCGTATGCAGCAGATGATTTCCATGTATATGTTTACTGCCTTGTAAAGCTGGATGAAACAAACACGAAAAAGTTCTACCGAACGGAGGATCGTACCTTGAAACGAGGTGAGGCGGTTTTCGTTCCAGACGAAAGCTCAGGCAGCAAATTGAGAGGAACAATATGTTCTATTGAGCATCACATGAGTTTTTCTGTTCCAAAGCCCGTGGAGGAAACTCCTGAAATTATTGGAAGGGCGTGATTGATGAATGGATTGGGACTCCTATTATGAGAAATTCTACGACTGGGCAACCAGCACGCAGATTAAAAAGATGTCCTCATTGACCTCGTTTGGTGCATCCGCCGAAGTCTCTGAGGTCGCGCAGGAGTATATGGATGAGAAGGCAGCATCACGGCTTATAAAAAAAGCGGTTGCCTATGGTGTCCAGTTCACGCCAGATGAAATCTATGACCTTTCCGGCTGCTGCGATATATCAGCCATGAATGAACTACTGAAATCTGCAAAATGCACCTTTACGCAGGAGCAGTTGGAAGACCTTTGGGGTTCCGCAGACGATGAAGTTCTTGAGCTTGTAGCAAGGCGCAATCATGTGACTGTGTTTGCAGATGACGAGAATGAAGCCCCTTCCGTAGAAGATGAGATCGATTTTGACGAACCGAAGCAAAAAGAGCCAAAGCTCGGATTCTTCTCAAAGCTCGGGTTGGCATTTGCGGTTGGAAGTCTTTTGGATAAGAAAAGCCAGTCTCACCACGGACATTGTACCGGTGACTGCGCAAAATGCCCTCCGCATTATGGGTATCGGTATGGAAGGTGGTATTATGGGCATGATCATACACACGGCTGTGAGTTTGGCGGAAATAAAGGCGGAGGCGGACTGTAAAGCACAGGATGAAAACAAACACACTGCTTTTCGACTGAACGTGATAGGAGGCGCACATGGATAACCCTTCTTTCAATCAGAATGGTATCGAATACAACGGAGAACAGATTGCCTACAAAGACAGCACCTATGAACTAGTATCGAAGGTTGCCTACCTGATCGGCGTCCCGCTCCGTATTTTTCAAAATGAAC
>OGPT01003175.1_pt1 | contig 12193 bp, 10 predicted proteins | sample 1552951 | NCBI WGS metagenome assembly OGPT01 (sample SAMEA2580224, study PRJEB22360) | human gut metagenome | biome: human gut; feature: human-associated habitat; material: faeces | place: Denmark | collected 2008/2010
GATAAAGGAATTTGCAGATTTGTATTGCCTTATTTGGGGCGGTATAATAGGGCTGTGAAATGAAAATCGGAGGTGGTTAGATGGCAAAGGATTTGAGCTTCAGCACATTTCTTGATGAAGTAAGATTTAAAAATAACGGAACATTTAATAAAAATACAATGATTATCCAGATGATTACCAGACAATATATTTCAAGCATTTCTGCTTGTTCGCCTTTTTTCATTTTTTTGAAAAATCCTGCCTCCTTCCGAGCTTTCCACGCAAAAAAGCCGCCCTTGGTCTTGACCGGGCGGCCTTTTGCGTAATGTGATAGCTCTGTTTTATTTTGTTGGGTGTTGTAGGCTCCGAAAAGCCTTGTATTTGTAGTTTTCCTATTTTATAGGGCACATAAGAAAAAACGGTGGGTGACGATTCCCGCAAGCGGAGATGGGATGTTGTTCCGCATAGACAAGGCTAAAAAGGGCGCTGTGCTTGGCACAGCGTCCTTTTTAGCAATCATTCCTCAAAAACAGCGCCGTTTTGCTCAAGGTAACCTTTGAGCGTGGAATCAATATTAGAACTGAACTGAGCCCCGGACAAGCCCAGCGTCTTAGTAACCGCCAAATGTGTAGGACGTCTCCCTGGTTCATCAAGGCGAACTATCTGTATGATAGTACCTTCAATTAGGAAAAGTGCATCTTCACAAAATGATAGATGCAGTCTAACTTCACTGCCTTCTGTTTTCGTGGTGGTAATGTATTTCTCGGTGAAATTCATCTTTTCTTCGTCGAGTAAGACAGAAAAAACTTGCCACTCAGTGCTATTATTAAAGTCGTGACTCGCTTGGATATAGACAAAACCTGTTTTCCGCGTATAACAGATGTGCTTTTCACGCAGAACATCGGCCAATTGCTTTGGACGTCCCGGTTGTGTCTCTTTATTCGGTAGCGCTCGAAAATCATCGATTTTTGCGAATGAGCCTGTTTCAAGGTTAAAAAGAGAATACGCCCCAGGGATTAGCCCTCCAAATCCCAAAAAAAGATATTTTTTTCCTACAAGCTCATAGTCCCACAACCAAATTCTACGATCATCATTAACTTCATGCGCTAAAGCATAACTTTCAGCCTTTTTATAAACCTTAAGGTTTACCCCGCAAAGCAGAATTATGTAATCTCCATCAGATGCAAATTTAGCCTCATAAATTTCCTTTTCCTGCAGTAAGGCAAGTTTTTGTGTTCTTTTAAAATCGCTCGTATAAATGCAAAGAGTATCTGGATTGCTTGGTAATGGGTTCCGATATGTAGTTGCTACAAATATGGTGCGTTCTAAGTCTTGTGCAGTACAGATGTTTACTACCTGCTGACAGTTGCAAATATTGGGGAGCTTAATTTCATTCAGCAGACATTTTGTATCATACATAGAGATATAGTGGTAACCCGATCCGTAGAGGACGAACCTTGAGCTATCTACCCATGTGCAGAAGTCTGCGATCCTACTATCAAGAGCAGGAGGCAGGGTTTTAAAATTCTGCCCATCATAGAGAGATAGATGCCCATCCGCTAAGGCCACAAGAAACCTACCTGCATTATAAGCAGAGACAATTATATCTCCTGTCGATACGGCAATCTTTAGCGTGCGGCATGCGGTGTGCTCTGTTAAGTGATATACTGCTATATGGCCAAAAGTAAAAAAAGGTGTTGCGTTGCCTGAGTGATGGAAAAGGGCAAAATACCGCCCGCTATCTGAAAGAGATACCTGATTTGCGTATTGTGCAGTATTGTCACCACATTGGGAGAGTTTTTTTATGAAAGGTTTGCTGCCGCCAATTTTAAAGGCAATTTGATCTCCCTTCTCTGCGCGTACAACACCCGCAATGGTTGTTCCTGACATAACAACGCTCCTCATACTGTAAAAACCTTTGCCAAGATTGATTTGCGCCTCTTTATATTTGAATAAGTCATATTCCAAGAACGAAACATCTTCACCGACAACATGCTGGATCAATTTTCCTTCTTTAAGATTTACAGTAGAAAACAAACCGATTGCTGCGTCAAGGTGTCTAGTAGTATTAATCTCTGTGAAATGATAATCCCGGCCCACCTTTTGTGTACAATCATCAGGTGATACTGCTTCTCCAGTTGCGGTATCAAGCAAGATATAGAAATAAGCGTCTCCCCTTTTTACGACTACAAGCAACCTATCGTCTTGTATGGACATTCCTGCAACCCCTATAGGCAAAGCGCTATCCAGCGTAACAATCCACTTTTCTGAAGCAATATAACCACTATCTTTACAAGTGAGACGGTAGAAGGCAATTGTTAATGTATTATCATAATAAACTACGAGAGATGTTCCGGTTTTAGCTACAAAAATTTCTTTAATTCCGCGAGAATTGATGCCGTTTATCTGACCTATTTTCTGGCTTTCGGTATCAAACCAAGTGACCCCGCCAGATTGCGCTGCAAAGAGAAGCAAGTTTCCGGAAACATAATAAGCATCTGAGAAATCAGTAGCTTCTCGGAAAATGCATTGTCCAAAGCGATGATCATACACTGCTATGTAGTGATTACGAGACAACACGATAACAGATCCGTTATTCGTCACAGAGAGGACTTTTATCATGGACTCGCTGCTAAAAAAGGCATCATCATCGAACTGCGCATTCACAAAATTACAGCCGTGCAGCGAACAATTCACAAAAGAAACAAAGTGCAAATCCAGAGCAGAGAAATCCACTCCATCAAGATCATTCCCTCTGCAGAGCTTCATCGCTTCAACCAGATTGTGGGTCGCAATGGCCGCTTGAGCGCTATGCTTATTCTCTACGAAACCTGGGAGATGCAGGACTGCTGCTATCTTCGATGGTTTTCCAGCACATTCACCGAGTATTTCTCCAAAAAGGGAAAGCACTTCGTCTGAAATTTTGTATCTACACAGAGAATCGGGAATGGTTATTTCCGTTTCTGGCTGGAATTTTGCATTATGCTCAACAACTTGCAGCTCTAAGTTCACATATTTTGCTGCAAAAAAGTCGGCGAATATTTGGTGCTTGAAGGTATAACGAATATATCGGCCATTGTCCTCACCGATAAGAAGGCCGGTTGGCAAAATGTTTTCGATGAGCATTTCGTCATCCGAAAAGGTTTTCACCTCAAAAGTCCTTCCGTTTTCAAACGCAAACCTGGGGAGAAGTTCTTGTATAGCTTGGCGAAGCTCTTTAAGTCGATCTGAGCAAGGATAGCCCCTTTTAAACTGATCAAGCAAATGGCCTATATGTGCCTGCAGAATATCTGCTTTCCTTTTTGCCCCCTTGCTATAGATTTTCAAGAAGAACGGAAAACGCAGCAGTTGAACTGTTGTTTCCTCTTTAGGTAAAGCAAGATTCTTTTTCTCCAGATAGTCCATTACCGTCTCAAGCGGTAATGGCTCCAAATACCAGGTTTTAAAGTCTTTTGTGGCTTCCCATTGATAATCCTGCCTTGAGGCGATGCATATGACCGCCGCAGATGAAAGGTTGGCAATTTCTTCTTGGAGTCCGCCGGAGGGATCCTCGGCCTCGTCAAGGCCATCAAGAAGCAGAATGCATCTGTTGTCAGCAAAAAAATTCGCAGGAAGGCATTCTTCTTTGGCGGGGAAATAAAGTCTTTTTACTTCGCTTCTAATATAAGAGCTTCCTTTTTCTTTTTTATAGGTTTTACTGTAGGTATGAAGAGGGATATAAAGCGGAAGCAAAGTGGCATCAGCTATTAACTTTTTCCAAAGCAGTAGAAGGAGTGTGCTTTTTCCCGAGCCGCCTTCGCCAAGAAGCAAGGCGTTGCTTTCCGTATTAAATGCGTCCCAATCCTTCGGGCGGCAAACCAAACTTTCGTTGAAGTCATCATTTGCTCCAAATTTAGCCTGCCACTCATGCTCGTACAACTCACGGCTTTTCTCCAGTGCCAAAGCCTGATGGAACCCGCGTTTTTCCAATATTTGGATCATCCTATTGAGAGCGTGATAAAGCTCCCGATCTTTCCCTCCTATGCTCGGGCGCTTCTCCATACTATTTTCCGTCAGATGGCAGATTAGCTTTTTAATTTCGTCCTTAACAGGCTGCGAAAGATCCAACTTACTACAGTTGGATTCTAAATAACCACAGTTGTATTGGCTTGCATTGAAAATCAAACAGTATAGCAATTGGCCGACACCATAGACATCTGTCTTTTCGGATACGACATACTCGTTGACATCGCGATACTCCGGTGGCTCGGTTCCTGAATGAGCAGGGATCTCAACAGAAGTTCCGAGCTCTCGGCTGATCCCGAAATCGATCACCAGTGCGGTTACCGCATCAAGTCGGTCGGACTTAAAGTTGATATCTGCAGCGAGAACATTCGTGAGAGAAAGGTCGAGATGGGCATAGCCTAGCTCCACCAAGCGCTCAAGAAAACGGGCCAGCGAGAGCATGATATAAAGCGAAGCCCTTACGCGCTCGTAATCGGTAAAGTCTTTGAACTTACCCTGCAGCTTTTGCAGCGAGACAAGGTCATCAGGCAGCTTGGTCTCTATGAACATATTCTTCTCTGCAGCTACAATACGAACAGGACTTTGGAATGTGTCATTGCCGACAGCTGCTGTTATATTTTTTTCGTCATTCATGACATCACTGTTGATTAGGGTTTGTCCGAAGGCGGCAAAGCCTCTGGGGTTATAGACTTTGAGCACAAGATCCGATCGGGCGCCCTCGTTCTCGAGTGGATAAACATCTGCGCAGCCGCCGCGGTATGGTTCACCTGCTATCGTGTAACAATGGCCATTGATTTGGACCGTGTCTCCTATTCTGTACTGCGGCATTTAATCCCTCCATGATTTAGTTAAACGAGATTTTCTGCATTAATGCTTGAAGCTTATTTTAATTGTGCTCTTTGTATATATGGAAGGCTTCACATTATGTAAAACGCGTCGAACATCTTGGTCCGTTTCGGACGATAGTCTTTCCAAAAACCTATTCAGAATCATCCACGAAACATGCTTTCGGATAATTTTCTCACAGATGTCTTCGCTGAGACCGTATCTGGTTATCTCCTCTACGATGGGCTGGAACGCCTTGTCCTGGGTAAGCTCCGTGATAAATTCCTTCGAAAAAACGCCTTCACCATTATTACCCAAGACGCAATCAAAGTCCTTCCTCTTCGCTTCCGTTGCCTTTTCCCTAAAATTAGCCACAAATTGAAGGCACACATTGCTAATTCCGCCATTTTCATCAAAACAGGTGCGAATTTCATTTGAGTAAAATTTTTTGGCAATACGGCTAGCATTCAGCTTCTTTTCAACATCGGTCAATGCATGGTCATGCGGTTCTCCTTCGTCTGAACGTTGTGTATAGAAAAGCACATAGCCTTCATGAAAGGCAACTACAGCTAGTAGGTAGCACTGCTCCAGTGGATTTTCGATGACAAAAGGCGGAAGCATAGCTGCCTTCAAAATAGCTGTCGCCAGTTTGTAAAACTCGATAACATGCTGTCGGATAAACTCTTTATCATCTTCACATTTATTCAGCCAATTGGTGGTGCACGCACGGTAAAGAGCCGCTAAAATATCTGCTTTAGTCGGCTTCGATTCGCCTCTCAAGAGTGAGTAGAAGCTTTGTGTCGTTTCTCTCTGAATATTTCCGTTGACATCAATGTGGAAATACTGGGATAGGTGTACATTTTTCTTGCTCGCCAGATCCTTATCCGCATCCGTCAAATTGTAGGGCCTTGTATACAGAAGGGAGGCCCTCTTAATGGATTTGGATGCCTCTTCCGCATCGGTGTCGGCATAAGGCAATCGACGCTGACCATTCAAAAAATTCGTTTCTTGATTGTCATCGGTAGTTAACGGCACTGTACATTCAACAATCTTCTGAAATAAAGTTGTTGCTCGTAATGAAAGACCATTTAAGCGTGTGTACCTCTGCTCGAGAAAAGATTCCATCGCATTGATGGCCGCCTCTTTTCCGTGCTGGTTCGCTACCTTTTTAAAACAACTTACCACGCTATCTTTATTCACTATAGTGTTATTCTCCGCATCGGGAGTTGCAAATAATTCGTCATAATTCAAAGCTGCACCAGGGCCATTATCTGCGCCGAGGCCTTTATAATATTTGTAAAGCTGTTCGAATTCCTTCTCGGTAAGGGGATGCTTTGCATCGTTGAGCGAAAATGCAAAGAGAAAAAGCAAATTTGCTCCGTCATTGTAGTCAAATCCTAAGTTTGATGTTTTAGTGATGAAGTCTTTCGCTTCTTGCACTCCCATCCCCAAGGATAGAGGGACTTCAAAATAGTCATCTCGCTTTATATCTCCATTGAGCACATCTTCCCATTTTTCGCGGGAGAATCTTTCCCAGGAATTTCCATCCAATGAAGAGAGCAATTCTTCATCTGAGGAGCACGGCAGACAGCGAGATTTACAGTAGGCTGTTAAAAGTTGTTTAGGCTGATTTCGCAGTTGCTCCTGGAGATCAGCAAATTTTTTTTCGTAAAACTCGCGAATTTGCTCTTTGGTATGGTCCGTCCTGAGGTTTTCTTCAGCTTCCTTCCGGAGACTAACCAATATTTCATGAGCTTTTTTTTCAAAAGATTCCTTTTCCCCCGGCGTTTTGTCCAAAACGCTATTTACATAGCCTAGCAATTCTTTATATGGAGTTGTTTCATGAATGTAGTTATCGTATGGCATATTGAAGCCTCCTTCGAAAGTTGCCGATATATAGTGACAGTATAGCACAGAAAATCCAATTACTCAATAGCGCTTGGCAGAATTTCCAGTATGTCAATGCACGCTGCCCCGGGACAGTTCCTTCTTTCGTCGCCAAGACCAATGCAGTCGCCTGCTTTAATGGGTGCTCTCTTAACTTTCTTGGCATTTAGAAATGTGCCATTTAAGGAATCCAAATCATAAAGCATAGGTTCTTCACCAACCGCTAAAACGCAGTGCGCCCTACTTACAAAAAAACATTCGGAAAGTGTCTTCGCCAATTCTTTATCTCCGAGGCGGCCCAAAATATAGTAGCCGGGTGGGAGGACAAAATCACCTCCTAACGAACCGCCTGTAATATGGATTCTCAAGCTTTGTTGAATATTTGGCTTTAATTTCATTAGATAACCTCCTTGCCGTTTTTGGTGTTCTACTATCATAACGCAAAAAGGCGACGCTGTTTTTTAGTTAATCCGCAGTACGGCAGTTGCAAAAAAAGACTCCCCAAAAGCCAAGCTATAATAAGGGTTAGAATCATATTCGTAGGGAGGCATATATATGAACGACATTATTAGTGGAAGTTATTGGACACAAGCGTATTGCGAAAAAGAAAAGCTGGACTATGAAGAACAGAATAAGTCTTTTTTCGACCTGCTGCAAACTGCCATCAATGCGCACTGCGGCGAAAAGATCGCACTGTATATTCACGGCGATACAGTCGACAGTGAGTTTGAAGAAATCGAGTTGCAAGACTTGATGCCCATCGAAAAAGTGATATTGGATTCAGAAAAGGTGGCGCCGCGATCTATGCTGGATTTCCTGTATGTGAATGAAGTTATATTGGGAGGCAATGTTCGCTCTATTGCCAACGGGGCATTTGCTCAAAGAAGGTCGCCGTATATTCCGAATCTGAAGGCAATAAACATTATTGATCCGCAAGAGGAAGGATACTATTCTCATGATGGCGTCCTCTTATACAGGGATAGTGTTCACGATAAGCTTGTAAAGTTCCCTTCCGGAAAAATGCTTTCTAGTTATACAATCCCGGGAAGGGAAAAAAGGCTGATGCTGATCAATGGTGACGCGTTCGAAGATGCCTTCTTCTTGAATGAGATCGTAATCGAATGCCCGTGCCTTATTCCGCCGGATGCTTTTGCGCATGCTCCGCATTTGCGCCGGGTAGTATTTCGTGGCAATGGGGTTATGTCGAGCTTTCTGGAAGAAGACTTTGTGAATAATTTGGAGGGCGACTATGATATCGTCGTACCTATGAATGCACATGGCATCATTCGCTATGCACATACCCATGGTGGCCGCTTGCTTTTTAGCGAATAAACAAAGGGGGGCGCCGCTGCAATCAGAGGTGAGTCGGCAAGACGGCAATAGACAAAAGCTTCCCCTATGTAGGGAAATGAAAGTCCTACATAGGGGAAGCTGTAATTTGAGAGCTGCTTAGTCCGGAGGTGTGTTATCAATCACATATTCGCTTTCATACTCCGCTACGAGGTCTGCCAGGCAGCAAATCGCCTCCTCGAAGGTGTCTCCACCGCAGTCGAGGGATATATCGTGAGCGGGAACAAAATTTATCTCATAGGGAGAGAGAACCCAAGGGCCGCATTCAAGCCAAACATTTGTTTCTGTGTTGCGGACGGTGTCGTCTTCAATTCTCTTTGTGAGGGGATCGACTTTCACAATGTACATATCAAGACACTGTGAAAAATGGCCTTTAAAAATGGGATGTTTTTTTAGAAAGTGATATGCATCATAGAATTCCATTATCGATACCTCTTTTATCCATCATTTGGGTTCCACTGTCGCACATTGTTCATGTTTAAGGGCGGCTGTCTCTGTTTGGAGACAGCCGCTGTTTTTAATTCCCGAGTAGAATGACTATTTACGAACATCACCGAGTAGCTTTTTTGTCATAACCCGGGCCATGATAACCTTCGCGCCCGGTGGCGATGTTTACATATACATGCCCACCGCCACTGTCCTTATGATTATACTGATAGAGGTTTCCAGTATGACGGTCATAATTGCCGTAATGTCCTCCGCCGGTCTTTTGAGTACTCTTGTAAGCGGTTACCTTGCCATCCTTTGCACGCATTTCAATATCCTTCTTTCATGTTATTTGGAAGATTCCCTTCCTGTATGTTTATTATATATGAAATGTGTAGGCGTGTTTTTTATTCTAAAAAATAGCGAAAGCTTTTTTGCAAAAAACGCACTCTTTACTATTTGCTATGATAAAAGCATAAAAACAAGAGGAGGCTACTTTGGAAATTATCGCTGACTCGCTGAAGGATAAAGGGATCCCCGTTTTTTTACAAATCATAACGGCGCCGCTTATGTTCAGGTTCCGATACCATTTGATAACGCACTCCCACCTATATTGTTTCTTTAACAAATTTCTGCCTGGGATAAAAAACACGCCTGCGCACTGTGTATGGTATGCTCTTTTACCGGGATGGTATGCGTAATGTTTTTATTTAATTTCCTGCCGGAAAAAGGGAGCCTACCTATCTGATTCCGATGCTCGCCCACCGGCTTGCCTTAATCAGCAAGGATGCCTTTGAGGGCGCATTCTTTGCAAATAAAATCGTTATTGATTCACCTTGTTTAATTCACCCCAGTGCCTTTGCTGGAATCCAAAACCTGAGGTGGGTAGTCTTTACAAGTGGTGGTGCCGTATCCTGTTTTGCAGATGAGCCTTCCGCTGATTGGGGTGATTTTGCCTTTGAAATTGTCGCGCCAATGGCAGCAAAAGCCGTCATCGAGTTTGCTTATCAGCAAGGCATCCCCACATTGTTCACAAAGTAAATGCGGGGATGCCGGCAATCGTCGGCATCCCCCCTTGACTTCTTTACTTTCCCTTGCCGCTACCGGCTCCCTTACCGCCGTCAGTAGTGGTCGGCGCTCCGCCGGAGTAAGTTCCGCCCTTCTGGTTGCCGCCCTGATAGATAGGCTTCATGTAAGAAATTTGCACGAAATGTTTCCTCCTTAAATTATTTTGGAAGGTTTACTTCCTGATGATCTTAGTGTATCATAATTATTCTGTGGTGTTTTTTAAGCATATCTGATAGAATACTCATTGTTAAGTTCGGAAATAAAAAAGAGAGTGAAAATGTTATGCTATACTTGCCAATCGATGGTAAAGATAGATCATCGCCAAAAAGGAGGAAACAACATGGTTATAGAGATTATCAGCTGGGCGCTCAAAATTCTGATTATTATACCGATTGCCTCAGTGCTCTGTCTTGCTTGGTATGTATGGGATCGGCGAAATTTGCTTTTCAGAGGCATTGCTTTCCCGGAATCATTTATCGAGAATCCCTACATACTCGTGCCTAAAAAAGAAGGAAACGCACATCTTGCCTTTTTAGAGAAGGTGAAAGCGTGCCACCGGAATTACATCGAGGATTATAAGACGGTGAAAGAGGAAAGAAAGCGTTTCATTGAGTACATTCTTTTTCTGCCCAGCATAGTTGTTCCGGATAGAACAGAGGGATTTAGTGCGGCGCAGCTGCTCACGCTTGCAGAAGCACTTGTCGCTCCAGGAAAGCTCACGAAGGAGGAAAGACCATTAGCCTTGGAGTTTGCAGCGGAAATACATCCGGTCAGTGGGATGAAGGATAAACCTGTTGCTTGTTATCGCTTTCGCCAACATTTGACAGCGACAGAGTACGCTGAGGCCTCTTATAGCAGGGGGAAAGCAAAGCGTAGCGAAAAAGCGTTTGCAGTCTTTGTGATAATTCAAATGGTCGTCATCTTTGGCGAGGCTTTCTTGGTCGCATTTACCGATGCATATGTGAATTATGTATCAACCTTTGCAGAAAAAATCGGGTGTTATCTCACCCTTGCACTGCTGTTTTCCGCCATTCTTTACAGCAGGTGTGTTAATGTGAAAAAGGTTTCGCTGGCCGAAATAATCGTCATGGCTTTTTTGTACACCGCGTGTGTGATTTTGCTCAATAATCTCTGGCGCTACATGCTGTCCGATATCTGGCTCAAAGACGAACACCTCTATTTCAAGATACTTCTTGCTGACCTTAAAAACTGTGCAGGGATGGCTGTGCTTCGATATCCCCTCGTGCTTTTGGCCTCCGCCTGCGGCCTGTTTGCGGAGGGGAAAATTTTCTCACGTGAGGGGCAAAAAGAGAAGGCCGCAGAGGCTGAACAGGTACAGCATGTTGATCGGATAGTTGAAAAGATGGTTTCGGACTGGGAAGACTCCTTCCAATTTGTATTTCTCTTTGGTGCTTCGGAAAATCGAAAAGGGCTTATTCAAAAGGCGGAGGATATCTTCAGGAAGCGCGAGGAAGGACAATGCTTCCACATATCGGCAGACGAACTCCCGCAGTTACTTCAGAGTGAGAATGCAATTACAGAGTATTCGCTCCTGATTATCGAGAATGTCGATGATTATTTAATGATTGACCCCCACAATACGGATATTCTTTTCAGTATTATCACTGAAGTGGCAGCTCGTAACGGAAAGGTCATTCTTTCTTCGACTTTACGTCCCGGTGACATGGAGGGCTTGAACGAACGCAATCTGATGCTTCTAAACTGCTTCCTGGCTGAGCAAGTATGAGCGGGATTCTATGGTTTCGCTATGTGCTTGCTCTGACATGCAGTCCTGCCACATGATTCTTGAAGTCAAGGAGGTTGCTATATGGAGAAGATTTGGCTATCGTTTTTTCCGATCGATAACGGTAATGCGGTTTTCTACGTGGAAGTTCCTAAAGGGCTGTTTTCGGAGGGAATGGTTTTGGCTCTCGGGCGAGACCACACGCTTATGCTTTATGGCGAAGATAAATGGGATTCGTTTTTGGAACGAATTAAGACGCTCCCGCCCGAGAATGCCAAACTGCTCAGACCATTTTTGACCTTTTCCGCACCCTGCTACAACTGCGGGGACACTGCGGTAAGGGTTTCCAAAACAATGCTTGATTACGCCGGAATAAAATCCAAAGCCTTATTGGAGCGGTCCGAGGCTGGACATTTTATATTGCGGAGACCGTAAAAATGCAGTTCGTCAGTGGGGCTGCTTCAAAACGGCGGAATGACTGGAGATTGAAAAACACCTCAATGATGCTGTGATTTATATTAATATGTCTAACTTAAATCCTAACTAGGAGTTTCATCAAAGGGCTTTTGAGGTTGAACGGTTTTTTAGAGCCTAATAAATATAGAAGACATAACCTTCACCCGTGTTATTCATTTCAAAAAAGCCAAAACGGGGGAACATCTCGACGTTTTCGTGGTGTGCCATCTTAGCAGATAAGTTGCTCACCTTCAAAATCCCTGCGGGGTATCAGACTATCTCCTTACGCGTCCTCAGCAGCATGCGTAAAAGTCAGTACAAGAACTTTTCGGATTCATCTTATTCTACCCGAAAAGTATGAAAACAAAATTGTCACCGTTTATTGTAAGAAAAACGGTGACAGGAATCGAATCTATGGATTTTCCTTCAGCCCCGGTGCGTTTCAGTTTTTCT
>OGPT01003179.1_pt1 | contig 12186 bp, 9 predicted proteins | sample 1552951 | NCBI WGS metagenome assembly OGPT01 (sample SAMEA2580224, study PRJEB22360) | human gut metagenome | biome: human gut; feature: human-associated habitat; material: faeces | place: Denmark | collected 2008/2010
CCAGCATCGTGTACCAAAGCGATTACTTGCTTCTTGCGGGGATGCTGGCTGCGATGATAATTCAATCCCATACAACCGAAGCCAATAGCCGATACGACCATGGAAGCCGTACCGCTTCCCAAGGTTCGTTTTGCGCTAATTCCAGCCGCGACCTTACTACCTAAAGCCAAGGGCTCTTGCTTATCCCGGCTCTCATTAGCTACCATTTCATTGGATATAGAAGAAACACACATCGCGGCTCCCGACAGCATCGCCGACCTTAAAAATCCCCGACGATTTATTCCATTGTACTTTCTCATAACTTATGATCTTTTAATAAATAATCTATTTGTCGCAAAAATACCATGTTCCGACATCCGGACATGTACCAAAAATACGGATAGATATACCAATTTCATCGCTCGGAAGACAAAAACATAGGAAAAGAAGTACATTTGCGAAAACTAAAGAGATTAAGCCATGAATGAGATAATGAATATCAACACAGTACAACAATACAACGATTATTTCGGCATAGAAACCAGACATCCATTAGTCAGCGTTATCGACGGACGTGAAGCAAAACCCCTGCGCTTTTGCAGAAAGCTATATAACCTTTATGCTATATTGCTGAAAGACACGGACTGCGGGCAACTGAAATATGGACGAAGTATATACGACTATCAAAAGGGAGCGATGCTCTTTCTTGCCCCGGGCCAAGTATTGGGTTCGGAAGACGATGGATTATTACACCAACCGGAAGGATGGGTATTGGTATTCCACCCCGAGCTTTTACGAGGAACGCCATTGGCCCATATCATGAGGGACTACTCCTACTTCTCTTACTATGCGAATGAGGCCCTTCACCTTTCGGGACAAGAGCGCAAAACGGTGATCGAATGCATGGAAAGGATAAAGGAAGAACTGCAATACCCTATTGATAAGCACAGTAAATCATTGATAACAGATAATATAAAGCTATTCTTGGATTATTGCACACGTTTCTATGACCGCCAGTTCATCACACGTGAGAATACGAACCAAGACACATTTGCCCGATTCGAGGCATTATTAAACGAATACTTCAATTCAGGAAAACCAGCCCTATATGGGATACCGTCCGTACCCTATTGCGCGGAGAAACTCTGTTTGTCCCCTAACTATTTGAGCGATTTGCTGAAAAAGGAAACTGGCTTATCGGCATTGAAACACATCCAGCAAAAAACACTGGAGATTGCCAAGGAACGAGTGTACAATACTAAAAAGACAATCAGCGAGATCTCCTGCGAGTTAGGATTTCCTTATCCGCAGCACTTCAGTCGATGGTTTAAAAAAATGGCAGGCTGTACGCCTAATGAATATAGAGCGGCCAATTAATAGGTTTCCACCAGCCTGTCATCCGAACCTGTCAATTATACTCCTTATCCGTCACAGCCCGAAGTTGTACGGCATGATTCTCGATCGCATGTTCCGTAATGGTCATACATACGATAGAGCTACCCGGTGTCGCCCCATTCCAATGGCGTACATTAGGAGGTGTCACGATCACATCGCCTTTCCGGATCACACGTTTCTCTCCTCCTTCCTCTTGATAATATCCTTCTCCATCAAGTACTAACAAGGTTTGCTCGGCATCCGGATGGTAATGCCAGAAATTACGACTGTAAGGTTTGAATATAAAATGTGCGATCATCGTATTACCTGACTCCTTCAACAAGGAGACATAGACATCCCCCGTATTATACTCCGACGAAGCCTTTGCGTCGGCAGGGAAAATCAAGGTTTCGGCACATTGTTCACCCTCGCTAGAGCTGAGAGCTACAAGGTCAAAAGCTTCTCCCGGGGCTAAGACATGAACACGTTCCGGATTACGGATACGCCCTTCTAGCATTTTAGGGTCAGCATTAAATGGTTTCATATTGGGAGCATCCACCGTTCCCCAATGAGACAGGAGAAGCTGCGCTTTAGGATAAGCATTTGCGATCTTTATGGCTCCCTCCAATCCTATATGCCATGAATCATCCGAGAAATCAAAGAAAATCACGTCCGGGGCAGGTAATTCCAAGAACTCAGGAAGAAAGCGGGAATCTCCCGGTGCCCAAATTAAGCCATCCGGTGTTTTCATGAGGAAACCACAATAATCTTCAACCTTAAATTCACGCGTATATCCCGGATACTCATTTTGCCACGTATGGTAAGCCGGGGTTAACTTGATAGAAATCGGACCGACATTAAAAGTCTCCCCGATACGATGTCCGAAAGAGTTCAAACCCTGTGTTTCCATCAAAGAATCCACGTAGAATGTAGAATGATATTCCCGGCATACAGAAGACATTTCCGTACAAGTAGGAACACTGTAATGATCATTGTCGCAATGAGTGATCAATACCGCATCCAAATGGGGAACATCTTTAGGGGCGATCGGCATATTTATTAACAAAGGCATATCAAATCCCCTCAACATAGGATCGACCATCAAACACGTACCACGGCTATTAATCAGAAAGCCAGCGTTCCCCAACCAGCGTATAACCGTATGCCCGGTTGACTCAAAAGCCTCTTTGCCGAAAGGTTGTGATGCAGGAGGGATGGCTTGACCCTTTTCATTATAAGAAAACTGAGCCTTTATGTTTAAGACAATCCCCCCTAAAATTAAAATAGCTAAGATACTTGCTCTCATAGTATATTGAATTTAGAGTTTTAAATTTCTATGACAAAATTACCTAGATTCAACATAAAACGATGTGCATATATTACAGATGTTTGTAACGCTATTACGGTTTCCTACCAAAGAAATCATGTTTAGACCTATTCCTTTGATCATAGATATCGATATTTATTCTTATTTTTGTCCATCTAAAACTAATAGAAATAAATATGAGACGGATTCTTACGATGTTGTTTGTTTCGGTATTTATGCTTTCGCTATGCCCGCTGCATGCGCAAGAGACTGAGACATTGGTGCTGATTGATACGGATATGGGTAAGATTAAGGTGAAACTGTTCAACGACACGCCGTTGCACAGGGATAATTTTATCAAGAACGTAAAAGAACACCGTTACGATGGATTATTGTTCCATCGGGTTATCAAGCAATTCATGATACAAGGAGGCGATATCAACTCGAAAGACGCTCCCTTGGACGCACATCTGGGCGACGGAGATCTAGATTACACCATCCCCGCAGAGTTCGTGTATCCGAAATATTTTCATAAGCGGGGAATGCTCTGTGCCGCACGTACCCCGGATGAGGAAAATCCTGAGAAGGCCTCATCTGCGACTCAATTCTATATCGTGACCGGAAAGTTCTTTACGGAGATGGAGTTAGATAAGATGACCAAGGAGAAAGGCATCGAGTTTACTCCGGAGCAAAAAGAAGCCTATATGCTGGAAGGCGGAACGCCTCATCTGGACGGGAACTATACGGTGTTCGGAGAGGTTATACAGGGTATGAAAGTCGTGGATAAGATACAGTTCGTCGAGACGAACGCCGAAGACAGGCCCACGAAGAACATAAAGATCAAGTCAATGAAACTCATAGAAAAATAAGTAAAATGGAAAATCAAGCAACTGAGACAAGGGTGCTTATGCACACCAACAAAGGAGATATAAAGCTGAAATTATATAACGACACGCCATTACATCGTGATAACTTTATCAAGTTGGTAAAAGAAGGGCTATATAACGGCTTGTTGTTCCACCGTGTGATCAAGGATTTCATGATACAAGGAGGTGACGTAACTTCCAAGGATGCCCCGATGAACAAGCAACTGGGAGCGGGCGATCTGGGCTATACCGTTCCCGCCGAATTCCGTTACCCGAAATATTTCCATAAGAAAGGAGCCCTTTGCGCCGCACGTACCGGAGACGAAGTGAACCCGGAAAAGGCCTCTTCCGCCTCCCAATTCTATATCGTAACGGGGAAAAAGTATTCGGAACAAGAGTTGAACCAGATGGAAAAGCAACTGGAAGGCCGTCTGAAACAAGAGATATTCGCCCGCCTGCAAAACGAGAACAAGCCTAAGATCATGGAATTCTATCGCAGTGGTAACAAGGAAGAACTGGCGATCCTTCGTGATACCTTGATTGGCAAGACCGAGCTGGAGGCCGAGAAGCGGAAAGACGAGGTAAAGTTAAACCCGGAACTCCGTGAGGCTTACAAGAACGAAGGTGGCGTACCGTTCCTCGACAATCAATACACGGTTTACGGCGAAGTGGTAGAAGGCATGGATGTCGTAGACGCCATACAGTCCTCCAAGACCAACAAGCAAGATCGTCCGACCGAGAATATCGTCATTAACTCCGTAGAGATCTTATAATGCGGTTATCGGCTTCATAAACAGACGAAGGGTTATCGTAAATACCAGTAATAAAAGAGCTATCTTGAGAAAGATCATACATATCGATATGGATGCCTTTTATGCCTCGGTGGAACAACGAGACAATCCGGAGTTGCGAGGAAAACCCCTAGCGGTCGGGCATGCGGAGCAGCGAGGCGTAGTAGCTGCCGCTAGCTACGAAGCCCGGAAATATGGGGTACGTTCCGCCATGGCGTCTCAAAAAGCCAAACGTTTATGCCCGAACCTGATATTCGTACACGGAAGGATGGACGTATATAAATCCGTCTCACGCCAGATCCACGAGATCTTCCATGATTATACGGATATCATAGAACCGCTTTCCTTGGATGAAGCCTTTTTGGATGTCACTGATAATAAACGAGGCATCTCTCTCGCTGTAGATATCGCCAAGGAGATCAAGAAACGGATCTGGGATAATTTGAACCTGATAGCGTCAGCGGGAGTCTCCTACAACAAATTTCTAGCGAAAATAGCCTCGGATTATCGGAAGCCCAATGGATTATGCACCATCCATCCAAGCCAAGCCCTCGATTTCATAGCACGTCTTCCCATTGAGTCCTTTTGGGGAGTAGGCCCCGTAACAGCCCGGAAAATGCATACACTCGGTATCCACAACGGACTGCAATTACGGGAATGTTCGGGGGAGATGCTTACCCGCCAGTTCGGAAAGGCGGGAATACTTTATTATGAGTTTGCCAGAGGTATAGACAACCGTCCCGTAGAAGCGGTACGAATCCGGAAGTCGGTAGGTTGCGAGCATACGCTAGAAAAAGATATCTCCCGCAAATCCTCTGTTATCATCGAGCTTTATCACGTAGCGACCGAACTTATCGGCAGGCTGGAACGTTCCGGATTCAAGGGAAACACACTGACCTTAAAGGTCAAGTTCCACGATTTCAACCAAATCACGAGAAGCCTCAGCCGTCCGGAAGAGTTAACAACCTTAGATAAGATCCTTCCCTTGGCCAAGGAATTACTGAAAGAAGTGGAATATACCGAGCATCCCATCCGACTGATCGGCCTATCCGTATCCAATCCCGTAAAAGAGGAGGCTCATACGAAAGACCGTTGGGAACAATTAAGTTTTGAGTTCAGCGACTGGAAATAACACTTGCCCTAGAAGGATAGCTTCATCATAAAACGTATACCCTTTGTCTGGATGCCCGGATGATCCTTATAGGTCAAACGCCATACATAATCCAAACGCAAGAACTTAAAGATATTCTCGATACCGACACCCGCCTCCATATAAGGAGTAGACGGGTCCATCAGGTAAGAGCCCTGCGGGAATAAGAACAAGCCCTCATTTTGCTCACCGATATACGGATTATTCTTATCCGTCAAGTGTCCGAACATACCTCGGAAAGAAAAGACCTCTCTCCATTTTAACTTCTTGATAAGCGGAATACGGTTCAATAAGGCTCCGTTCATGAAATAAGTAATATCCCACGAAGCGTACTCATCATTGATGAACTCCATCGCGTTCATATTCGTATAAGATTCCGGTTGCACCAAATACGACAAGTTTGCGTTCGGCAAGATCAACAAAGGATAAGGGGCCTTTGTCCAAACTTTACCTGCTTTAGCGAGAATATCCACATAACCGAAAGCAGAGAACCAGAAGCGTTTCTGAATACCGAGCTCCGTCTTCTGATAATCATACGAACTACCTAATACATCTTGGAAAGCCATCGTATGGTTCAAGGTGAATACCGGTGCGTCAAGCGTAATCGGATAACGGTAATTACGAGTCTGGTAGAATTTCTCATTCGGGGCAAAACGGAACTTAAACTCCACTTCCGACATCCGGTAGGAATCGGTAGCCGTGATCTGGCCATCCGGACCGATACGGTCGAACGCAGCGTAACCGGTTGAGTATTCCTTAAAATTCCGAAGTACCGCCCCATAAGCCCAGCCGTTATAATGCTCACGGTAATACGTCAGTTCCATATTCCTTAAATAGGTGGCACGCGTATCTTTCTGCCGCTTCAAGGCCAAAAACATATTATCCTTGTTGGTATACATATACTGCTGACCTAACTGGTTAATATCATATAGGTACTCGAACCGAATAGAATGCACGGGAAATTCTTTCCGATAATCCTTCTTATCGATAAAAGAATATTCTACGATACCATCATATTTCAACTTGCGGTCTTTCGATCCATAAGCCAAATAACCATCCAAGAAAAGACGTTTACTGAACGCCGTTGTCGTGGTTCCACCAACACGGAAGCGGGCCCCCTCAATCGCGTTACCACTGATATAGGTGTTCATCGGACCAAACTCGAACTTGCTCTTCTCCGGAATCTTATTCGTTGCGATATAACCGGAGGTAAGGATCGAAACAACCTTCTCCGTCACATAGAAAATAGGAACGGAACGAAGTTTCGCCATTAGCAACTCCACGTTATTCTGCTTGCGAGTTCCCGCCTCAGTAGGACGATTCTCCTCCCAGAAATCCGCCGAACGGCGATAAGCTTCCATCGGTATAATAATAGGTGCGCTCTCCTCGAATACTTTAGGATCATCGGGTCCCTCAAACGCTTGATTCGAATAGATATTCAAACGGCGGGCATACATTCCTTTCGATTTCTCCGTCAATTTGAAGTCCACGTTGATATCATCTTTCGTAATGATACGAGTCCCATCCGGGGCACGGTCGAAAGTCTGCTCGATCGTCATTCCACCGACAAAATTCAAGTTGATCTTCTTCGGGACATTCAACTTAACCTTCTGCACGAAATAAGTAGAATCCAACGTGATAAAAAGATGTCCCGTAAAGCCGAACGTCTCCGGAGTAAACGGAGCGAAACCCAAATCCACGCACTTCTGTCCGGCGACCTCCACCGTGTCTAGCAAATAATATTTATAGAAGTTAGGTCCCATCGTAGACATAGGGCTTACGAAACGGTTCAAGAACAAAGGAATATCATTCTGGAAGATATTCACTTCCCGGAATACCTCATTCAAGAACTGTTGCATACCGTCTCGTGAGAAGACCTCATCCACACCAGCCGCTTTCGTAGCCAGAACGACCCTCTTTTCCGTCTTCGGGTCTTTACGATAATAAACGGTCTGGATTTTCTCACGTTCGGATACCGGCAAGATCGTCTTTCCCACCTCCAACGTATCGATAAACTCAGTCAAGAAGTCAAACTTTCCCGCCTTTCCATCCTTTTTCGGTTTCGGTTGGTAATCGTTCATAGCGAAGACCATCTTCTCGTATTGATCATACCGAAAATAATCATGATTACGAGGATCGTTGCTCTCCCGACGTGCGATAGCGTTTTTGATAAAGGTAACCGCAGGATTATCCTTCTTCCGATATCTTTCCTTTCCCGGCTTGATGATCACCTCCGACAAATTAATACTTGTCGGAGCTAACTGAATCTTCAAATGTTCCGCTTTACCCGGAACGAATTTCAATTCTTTCTCCGTATAACCCAGATAAGAGACCTGTAAAGTACGTACCTTAGATGAAGAGGAGAGCGTAAAAGCCCCATCCAGATCTGTCGTAGCACCTATCGTAGTTCCCTTCAAAATCACAGCCACATAAGGCAAAGGTTCTCCCGTAATGGAATCAGTCACGATTCCTTTTATCATGTAGTTCTGGCTCTTCGCTACCCAAGCGAACGCCAATAAAAGCCATATAAAAACAATTCTCTTCCCCATCAGATCTGACACCTCATTAAACTCCGCAAAAGTACAACAGGATCATTTATATAAATGTTCCAAAACACATGCAATATATTCCAATTAGCAACAAATGGTCTAAAAAGCCAATCGTACTTTCAAGAACGACTAATCTGAAGCCCCTTATTCGATAAGCTCATCTCCACGAACCGGGCGTTCGAATTGGGTGGAGAAAGAGTCAATATCTTTCGGATTTGCAGGGCTGCACCCGGGTCTTTCGCTACGATATATAAGTAACCACCACCGCCTGCTCCCGGAAGTTTATATCCCAAGGCATAAGCCTGTATCTTGGAGATAATAGCTTCCACCGCCGCCGGATTCGTTCCGGAATCGAGTGCCTTATTTTGCTCCCAAGTCTTTCCGACCCATTTACCATAAGTCACGAAGTCTCCGCATTGGATCGCCTCGTACATATCAAGCGCATGGGCTTTCATCTCAGACAAAATACCTAAATGCGCCTCGCTATTCAAGAACATACCTCGTACGATTTCCGACAAAATATCTTTCGCCGTACGAGTAATTCCCGTATAATAAAGAAGATGACAAGGCCGGTATTCCGGATCAGTAAACAAATATTCCGGCAGCCAACGTACCAAAGGATTCTGATTAAAACCCTCGTTCGTTTGCAAGAGTTTCAAACCGTGCAATACGCCACCGTATTGATCTTGCCATCCCCCGCCGGTAGTCAGCAATTGTTCTAAAATCAAGGTGCGGTTTCCGATCTCATTCTTATCCCAAGCCAAGCCACAAAAATCAGAGATAGCGCCCAGCACGGTAGCCGCGAGGATCGAGCTAGTGCCTAAACCGGAACCCGCCGGTATCGCCGCCAACAAGGTAATCTCCAGCCCGCTACCAAAAGCTTCCAACTGGACATCCAAAGAAGCATAAGCCTCCGCCGAGAATTCCGGGACAAATCCCGCCAAGGCCAAAGCCGCTTTCGGGATGGAAAACGGCGATCCTACCTTATTATAATCACGAAGCTCATCCCATGAAGAGATAACCTCCATCGCTCCCAGATCGATCGAGCGAAGGATAATCTTATGGGTATCGGAAGGCTTGATATAGACTTGTAGCGGTGGTTGCCCGTTTAACTCGATCGCCACGTTCACCACATTTCCACCCGCATATAAGCAATAGGGCGGCGTATCTGTCCACCCACCTGCCAAATCGATACGTACCGGACTACGTCCCCATACGATCTGGTCCCGATAGACATTCAAACACGGCTGCTGCTTACTTCCGAGGACAGAACTGACCAGCCCTTCCCGCAACAAAGCGAAAGCCTTTTGCTCCTCCTCCTTATACGCTTCCCCCAAGATCTTCATCACCTGAGAACGGAACATATGATTATGTATCCTTTTCATCAACGGATTATCCTCGGGAAGGGCTTTCGGTAAGACAATCTTGTCTTTGGCGAAGCTTTCCGCCGCATCCGAAAGATCCAATTGATAGAATACACTTTTCTCATGATTAGCGGCCAATAATGACCAGTCTTTTTTACGGAAAACTTCTCGCTGAGCTACTAAACGGCGTAAATTCGCTTGATCGGACAAATCATTCGCCGATAATTTTCGGGCGGAAAGCCAAATAAACTTTCCCTCTTCTCTATCCGGCTCCGTAATCATCCAGCGCAGCACTTTTCCCAGCTCATCCACGGTTTGGCAAATAGGGAACAAAGGTGCGTTTTGTATATCCTCATTCCCTCCCAAGGTGATCCCTCGCTCCATCGCCCAAGTCAAGATAGGTTTCCCCATAAACAAGGTAGACACATCAGACAAGGCCCCTTTAAACAAGTCATTAAAACCATAGGGCCTTGCCGCCCAATTAGCTTCCCCTACCGGGACAACATCTACACAGACACCTTCCGGAAGAGATAAGTTCCAATTATTCTCCGGAACACCCGTTATAATTTGCTGGCCACGTAACGTCCAATTCTCACCGATATAACTATTCTCTATCCATAATTCCGAATTCTCAGCGGTCAATTTCTGGTGTAACACCGCATTCTGCACAAACATGGCGGGATGTGGTTTCACCTTACGCTGCATGATCGCACGTTGATCCCTAACTAAGTTCTGTACCGCCAATGTAGAGGAAATCAACTCACGGCTAGTTCCATAATGATAGAACTCTCCACCCGGAAGCGGCAGAATCGCTACTGAAAGCTGATTCAACTCCGAGTCCGTGATACGTGGATTCTTCCCCAAGGCCAACCCGAATTCAGCATATAAATCATACGCCTTCATCGCCTTGCCATCCTCGGTATAGGAATGTTTCATTAATAACCGCACCGCCTTGTCGCTTAGCAGCCAGATACCGATATCCATCAAGAATAAATGACTACCCGCCAATTCCCCCAAAGTTTCCAACGAAGGCTTCTGTAGCATGAAGTCCAGAGTGTCCGGAGACTTACGGCTCGATACAAAAACCCCGTGATTCTTGGCCAACGAAGGCTCGACCCATAAACCGTAACAAACCACATCTACCTCAGGAATCTCCTGCAAAGGCTGGTTAGCACGGATATATACGTCACCGCTAGCAATCAAGGTATGAAGCGATTCCGGTGCCTTTTTCATGATCCGTTCATAAAGAGGTAATTGCAAGGACAATAAGTTCTGGGATAACCTCTGCCCTCTTGCCCAGCGAAACACAGGGATCGGAGTCAATATTTTCCCGGATGGCGCATATCCGGGCAAACGGCGGCTTTGCCCTCCGGCATGCAACAAGATACGCTTCTCCTGTCCCAACCACTCTTCCGTCGGTACATCCGGAGCCTCTTTTTGCCGGGAGGCCTCCAACAACCAAGTCGTTCCTCCCCCGGACCCTAAGCGGGCGCCTACCGGATCCGAGGTGCAAAACCATTCCTCTGTACTTACATGCTCTATCGCATGGAAACAATCAACCAAATTTGGAGGTAAAGACAATAACTTTTTCATACCCATGATCATTCTAAGACTCCTTCTTATTTTTCGAAAGCAAAAGTAACTTAAATTTTCTATACGGATATCCATTAACCCTTTTTATTACAATTTGTATGGAGTTCAAACCCACTCAACTTCTTTAACACACCCATAAAAAAGTTTGTTTTTACTAAAACACACTATCAATCAATCCGTTTCCAGTATCTTGGTTGTTGTTTAATTAAATATAGGACATATGGTATACGGTTATGTAAGAGTCAGTACAGACAAACAAACTACTGAAAACCAGCGATTCGAGATTGAGAAATTCACAAAATCGAGGAACATGAGAATCGACAGGTGGGTAGATGAGACGATCAGCGGGACAAAAGTAATCGCCGATCGCCAACTTGGTAAATTATTAAAGCAAATACGTAAAGGCGACATCCTGATCACGACGGAACTGTCACGTCTCGGACGTAATCTTATGCAAGTTATGAGCTTCCTTCATCAATGTATGGAAAGAGACATCATTGTATTTACAGTAAAGGAAGGTTACGAACTCGGAAATAACATTAACAGTAAAATCTTGGCATTCGCATTTAGCCTAAGCGCCGAAATTGAACGCAACCTGATTTCGCAACGAACGAAAGAAGCGTTGGCTCGGAAAAAAGTGCAAGGTGCCAAACTGGGCCGTCCGAAAGGAGAGCGACCGGAAACCTGTAAGCTAAAAGGTAAGGAAGAGATGATCTTGCAGTATATTAAAGAACATAAGACTAAAGTATATATCAGTAAGAAACTGGGAGTAAACCGGCAAACCTTGAGGGAATTTCTCAAGACTCATCCGGAAATTCCACGGAAATGGAAAAGAATACAGAAGGATTAACAACTCAAGCAATAATTAACGTATGTTAAATTATTTTAGTTTAGCAGACTTATCGCTCGTTTATTTGTTTATTCCCATTAACTTGCGGAGGAATAAGATAGAAATATACTTGAAATATCCTAAAAAACATTTCATCCTTTATTCCTCTATCATTCATAAAACGCCGCAAGGTTAACATGTATTCAAGACATCAAACATTTGTTTAATCTTTTAATATAAATCTTATGGAAAAAACATTGGTTATTTTAAAGCCTTGTACCGTTCAGCGAGGGCTGATCGGTGAAATCGTAAACCGTTTCGAGAAGAAGGGACTCCGTCTGGCCGGCATGAAGATGGTTTGGCTGACTGACGAGATCTTGAGTGA
>OGPT01003185.1_pt1 | contig 12163 bp, 9 predicted proteins | sample 1552951 | NCBI WGS metagenome assembly OGPT01 (sample SAMEA2580224, study PRJEB22360) | human gut metagenome | biome: human gut; feature: human-associated habitat; material: faeces | place: Denmark | collected 2008/2010
ACTGTGGTCGCTGCTGAACTTCTTGCAGCCGGAGCGGTTCGAGGATCTGGCGCAGTTCCAGGCGGACTTCGGGGACATGAAGGACGCGAGCCAGCTGGAGAAGCTGCACGACGTGCTGAAGCCGTACATGCTGCGGCGCATGAAGGAGGACGTGGAGAAGTCGCTGAAGCCGAAGGAGGAGACGGTGATCAACGTGGAGCTGACGGCGCTGCAGAAGAAGTTCTACCGCGCGGTGTACGACCACAACACCAGCGTGTTGTGGGGGCGTGGCTGCGGCATGAGGCGTAGCGTGGGCAACGACAGCAAGAACCTGCCGTCGTTGATGAACATCATGATGGAGCTGCGCAAGTGCTGCAACCACCCCTTCCTCATCCGCGGCGCGGAGGAGTCCATCCTCAGCGAGATCCGTGCGGGCGGCTGGACGGGATGAAGCGTAGAGGAGAAGAAGGCGCGCGAGGCGTACCTGAACGCGCACGAGCAGGACGGCGAGGCGGAGCAGCACGTGGTGCTGGCGGAGAAGAAGGAGCTGGGCAAGCCGCACATCTCGAAGAAGATGCGTGCGCTGCTGAAGCAGTCGGGCAAGCCCGTCTGCGTCAAGGACCTCGTCCAGAACGTGGCGGCGCCGGCGGAGGAGGTGCGGGCGTGGTGATGGGTTGAGGGATAGAAGAGCTATCGTGACGAGACGCATTACATCAACCCGGTGATGCCGATGACGCGCGACAACGAGGAGTTCTTGAACGTGCAGCAGGACGACGTGTCGCGGCTGACGGCGTCGGTGAACAACGCGCTGTTCGAGCTGGTGCCGGACGAGGCGCAGAGCATCACGCAGAAGCAGCGCATCACGCGCTGGGACAACAAGCGCAAGCGGTACGTGACGGGTACGGTGGGCGAGCTGCGGGACAACGCGCACATCCGGAACGAGAGCGGGCAGCTGGTGAAGGGGCACTCGAAGGTGAAGCGCGGCGAGCTGTACGAGCAGTGGAAGAAGAACCACAAGGTGGGCGAGCAGGCCATCGGCGAGGCATTCGGCGCCACATTGATAAACCTTACCGACGTGCATCACGGCGTTTGCTCCGATATACGAATTGTCGCTAAAGATCCTATCTTCGAGGGACTGGAACCGGGTATACGTGTTGGGCGTTATCATTCTTGGGCGGTCTCCAAGGAAAACTTCCCGGATTGTCTGGAAATTACGGCGGTCGATACGGAAGAAGGACAGATCATGGGCTTGCGCCATCGTGAGTACGATGTACGAGGTATCCAATTCCATCCGGAATCCGTGTTGACACCCAAAGGGAAGACAATTATAGAGAACTGGCTGAAACGCTAATTACCTCCTAAGGCACTTATAGTTTCTTCCTAACGAAACATCAGTTTCTCTATGGTGAAACTAATGTTTCTCAAGCAAGAAACAAGAGTTTTCCCCTAGAGAAACAAAAGTTTTTCGATAAAGAAATATCGCAAAACTGCAATATTTTATCATTCAACACATTACAGACATGAAGCAAATATTATACAGATTATTCGAGCACCAATATCTAGGCCGGGAAGAAGCCCGGAATATCCTCCAGAATATAGCGGAGGGACGCTACAACGATTCCCAGATCGCCAGTCTGATCACCGTATTTCTGATGCGCAGTATCTCCGTAGAGGAATTGACCGGATTCCGGGAAGCTTTGCTGGAGATGCGTGTACCGGTAGATTTAAGCGAATACAAACCGATCGATATCGTAGGTACCGGAGGCGACGGAAAAAACACGTTCAACATCAGTACCTGTTCCTGTTTCGTAGTGGCCGGTGCCGGTTACAATGTCGTAAAGCACGGTAACTACGGGGCTACCTCGGTGAGCGGCGCCAGCAACGTGATGGAGCAACACGGCGTAAAATTCACGAACGATATCGGTAAACTACGTACCTCCATGGATACCTGTCATATCGCCTACCTCCACGCACCCTTGTTCAACCCGGCGCTGAAAGCGGTAGCTCCGGTACGGAAGAGCCTCGGCGTACGCAGTTTCTTCAATATGCTCGGCCCGCTGGTCAACCCAGTCATGCCTACTTACCAATTGTTAGGCGTATATAACCTCCCGCTACTCCGCCTATATAATTATACGTACCAAGAGAGCGGCACTCGCTTTGCCGTGGTACATAGCTTGGACGGTTACGACGAGATCTCCCTCACGGCCGATTTCAAGGTAGCCATGCCGGAGAAAGAGAAACTTTATACCCCGGAGATGCTCGGATTCAAACGTTGCACGGAAGCGGACCTCGATGGCGGAGAGACCCCGGAGGAAGCGGCCCGTATCTTCGACGCCGTATTAGGGAACAGGGCTACCGAGGCCCAAAAGAGCTGCGTGATCGCCAACTCCGCCTTCGCCATCCAAGTGATCTGTCCAGAGAAGAAGATCGAGACGTGTATCGCCGAGGCACGTGAATCATTGGAAAGCGGAAAAGCATTGGCTACATTCCGTAAATTTATATCTTTGAACCATTGATAAAGAAACATATCCTATGAAAAAGGACATCTTACAAGATATTATCGCCAATAAGCGCATCGAGGTAGCCCGGCAGAAACAGGCCGTAAGCTTACAGACCTTATTGGCTTTAGGTAGCGACCGTATGGAGCGTGACACACGTTCCATGCGTGCGGCGCTGGAATCATCCCCCTCCGGTATTATCGCCGAGTTCAAGCGTAAAAGCCCCTCCAAAGGCTGGCTGCATCCGGGTGCGAATATCGCCGACGTGGTGCCCGCTTACGAGGCCGGAGGAGCCTCCGCCTGCTCGATCCTTACGGATGGGGATTTCTTCGGAGGTTCCTTGGGCGACTTGCAAAAGGCCCGCAAGCTGGTGGATCTCCCATTACTTCGCAAGGACTTCATCATCGATACCTACCAACTCTTCCAAGCCCGGGTGATAGGCGCCGACGCTGTCTTGTTGATCGCCGCCGCCCTTACAGAAGAAGAATGCCGGGTACTCGCCGAGACCGCCCATAGCCTGCAATTGGAAGTCTTGCTGGAAGTCCATAGCGAGGACGAGCTCAAATACCTGAATGCGGATATCGATATGCTCGGCGTGAACAACCGCAATCTCGGCACCTTCCATACGGACGTAAACAACTCATTCAAGTTGGTCGATAAGATGCGAGGCTTCTCCCCTCTTTTAGTGTCCGAGAGCGGAATCTCCGAGACCGATACCGTACGCCGATTGCGTGAGGCCGGTTTCCGCGGATTCCTGATCGGAGAGACCTTCATGAAAACCGAGAGGCCGGGCGATACCCTAGCCGATTTTATAGGAGGACTGGCATGATCATCAAAGTATGCGGAATGCGAGACTCCCGGAACATCCAAGAAGTCTCCGCCCTAGCCGTCAACTGGATCGGCCTCATCTTCTACGAACGCTCCCCGCGCTTCATCGGGCAAAGCCCGACGAAGCAGTGGACAGTGGACAGTGGACAATTGACAGTTAAATACCGCTTGTCGCAACTGTCAACTGTCAACTGTCAACTATCAACTAAAAAAGTGGGCGTTTTCGTCAACGCTACCATCGAGTCCATGATGGAGACAGCCTCCGCCTACAAGCTAGACTATCTCCAACTTCACGGTAACGAATCGCCGGAAGATTGCCACACCCTACAGAAAAGAGGATACTCCTTAATCAAAACCTTCCCGATCGCCTCCAAAGAGGATTTCAAGAAGACCAAGGAGTATGAGGGCCGAGTGGATTATTTCCTTTTCGATACGAGATGCGAGGGCTATGGAGGCTCAGGCAAACGTTTCGATTGGTCCATCCTAACCGAATATAAAGGAGAGACTCCCTTCTTGCTCAGCGGAGGCATCCGTCCGGAAAACGCAGAGGCGATCCGGAACTTCCGGCATCCCCGTCTCGCAGGTATCGACCTCAACAGTGGCTTCGAGATTGAGCCGGGATTGAAAGACGTCGACAAACTAAAGAATTTCATCCAACAAATTTTACATCCAGCTGTAGAGACAGGGCGTGCCCCGTCTCCCACCGTCTGATAGTATTTTTAAAATAGAATTCAAAATGAATCGCATCACAAACTTATTCCAGACCCAGAAAGACGGAATACTCTCCGTCTATTTCACCGCCGGTTATCCGAACTTAAACGATACGGCAAGCATCTTAAAAGCCTTACAGACTAAAGGTATCCACATGGTAGAAGTAGGAATCCCTTTCTCCGACCCGATGGCAGACGGCCCTGTCATCCAAGAGGCCGCCACGCAAGCGTTGCGTAACGGGATGTCACTGCATCTCTTATTCGAGCAATTGAAAGAGATCCGGAGCGAAGTACAGATCCCGATCATCTTGATGGGCTACCTGAACCCCATCATGCAATACGGTTTCGAGAAATTCTGCGAGAGTTGCATAGAGGCCGGCGTAGACGGAATGATCATCCCCGACCTGCCTTACGCCGATTATATCGCCGACTACAAGGAGATCGCCGATCGCCATGACCTAAAAATGATCATGCTGATCACCCCAGAGACCTCCGAGGAACGAATCCGGCTGATCGATGCCCATACCAGCGGATTTATCTATATGGTATCCAGCGCCGCCACGACCGGAGCCCAACAAGACTTCAACGAGCAGAAGCAGGCCTATTTCCGTCGTATCAACGCCATGAACCTACAGAATCCCCGCTTGGTAGGTTTCGGCATCAGCAATAAAGCCACTTTCGAGGCGGCGACAGCCCATTCTTCCGGTGCCATCATCGGTAGCAAGTTCGTCCAGTTACTAAAGAGCGAAGCTACTCCCGCCGAGGCGGTCGATAAGTTACTGGAAGCCCTAAAACAATAGGAACCCTATTCATGTTTACATATAAAAACAGTAAATAGTCCTATGAATAACTTCACTTTTCACAACCCAACCCGTTTATTATTCGGTAAGGGCATGATTGAGAAACTGAGTACGGCCATCCCGATGGTGCATCGCATCATGATCACTTTTGGAGGAGGTAGCGTAAAGCAAAACGGTGTGTACGACCAAGTGATCAAGGCGCTAAAGGATCGTGACTATATCGAGTTCTGGGGCATCGAGCCTAATCCCACCATCGAGACCTTGCGAGAAGCTATCCAGATAGCGAAAGGCAAGCAGGTGGATTTCCTATTGGCGGTAGGCGGTGGCTCCGTCATAGACGGGACGAAGCTAATCTCCGCCGGCATCCTGTACGACGGTGATCCTTGGGAATTGGTACAGAAAGGGTATTACTATCATACCGTGCCCATGGGTACCGTACTGACCCTGCCCGCCACAGGTTCCGAGATGAATAGCGGGGCCGTGATCTCCCGGAAAGAGACGCAAGAGAAATTCCCGTTCTACAGCAATTTCCCCGTATTCTCGATCTTGGATCCGGAGACGACCTTCAGTCTACCCCCGTATCAAGTGGCTTGCGGTATCGCCGATACCTTCGTCCACGTGATGGAGCAATATATGACTACGACCGACCAATCCCGCTTGATGGATCATTGGGCGGAAAGCATCTTAAGCACCTTGGTTGAGATCGCCCCGAAGATTAAGGAAGATCCGAGGAATTACGACCTGATGGCAGATTTCATGCTATCCGCCACGATGGGCTTGAACGGCTTTATCGCTATGGGCGTAACGCAGGACTGGGCTACCCATATGATCGGACACGAGCTAACCGCCCTTCACGGATTGACGCATGGAGCGACCTTAGCGATCGTCTTCCCCGGAACCTTACGCACCCTACGCAAGCAGAAAGAGGGCAAGATCCTGCAATACGGCGAACGGGTATGGGGTATCCATAGTGGAACGACAGAGGAACGGGTAAGCCAAGCCATCGAGAAGACTGAGCAATTTTTCCAAAGCCTCGGTTTATCTACCCGCCTCAGCCAAGAGAAGATCGGCGATACGACAATCACCGAGATCGAGAATCGCTTCAATGAACGAAACGCCGCCTTCGGGGAGGCGAAGAATGTAACGGGTAGCGTGGCACGGGAAATATTGGAGAGCTGTAAATAACGTACAACTTGTAGAGACGGGGCGTGCCCCGTCTCATCCCCTCAAAAGGGTATAGATTTTATCTTAACAGGACTACTACTTGGATCGGGCCATGCGCCCCGAATACCAAGGCTTGTTCAATATCAGCAGTCTTTGAGGGACCGGACATGAAGACTCCGTAATCATAATCCATAGTGGCAGTACGGCGGTAAGCCTCATTCATCGTATGAACCAATTGAGTCTTGTCCAACAAGATCACCAAAGCGTTCGAGATAAAGTACAGACCTTTATAACGTACCTGACGGGGTAACCAGACAGCGGCATTCTCCGCCACGCCGAAACTACCCTCCACCACAGATACGTCCGTTCCGTTCAACTCCCGGGGATCGGTCAGCCCATCCGGGTTAAAGGTAGCGCAAGTAATCTCCTTCAAATTCGAGGCGATACGTTTCGCCTCCGGAAACTCACGGCGGATCACCTCATTCACATCCTCGCCGGGCTTTAACTCGATGGCCTTGCCACCCGCCCCGGCTAACACCTCCGAGAACGTAGCCAACTTATCCGCATAGGTAATCGCCTCCAACGTAAGCTCAGGCATCTCGTGGCATGTACCCGTATGACGACGGATACTCGCCAATATAGAATCTTTACTACTCATTATCTCACCTTATTATTCTTCCACATATCATTAAACGACTCCTTGGCGAAAGCCGGAAGCTCACGTCCCTTGCCCCAAGCGTTCAAGCCATTGTAGACCATGAAACGGGGCAAATGATTCACTACCGGAGCAAACTTCAACGCCGTATTGAACAATCCCGGACGTTCCATCAAGAACTTCATGCCGAAAGACATCACTTTCTTCTCCTTGCTCGCCTTACCGATCTTATCCAAATCTTGCCGCCAACGGTAAATCTGCTCGCCCAAATCGATCTTTACCGGACAAACGTTCGAGCAAGAAAGACATAAGGAGCAAGCCGATACGTTATCCGAATATTCCTCCGGATTCCTCAGCATACCCAAGTTGATCCCGATCGGTCCCGGAATGAAATACGTATACGAATAGCCACCACTCCTGCGATATACCGGACAGGTATTCATGCACTCGCCACAACGGATGCAATTCAACGTACGAATATGATCCGGTTTCGCCAAGATATCACTACGCCCGTTATCCACGATAATGATATGGAACTCTTGTCCCTCGGACGGACGGCGATAATGGGAAGTATAAGACGTGATGGGTTGCCCCGTACCCGAACGAGCCAGCAAACGAGTGAATACGCCCAATGCCTCCAGATTCGGTACGATCTTCTCCATCCCCATCGTAGCGATATGCACCTTCGGGAAGGAGGTTCCCATATCGGCGTTTCCCTCATTGGTACAAACCACGATCTCGCCCGTAGAGGCGACGGCGAAGTTAGCGCCCGTCATCGCCACGTCGGCATGCAGGAATTTCTCACGCAGATTCTTACGGGCGGCATGCGTCAGGTAGGTAGGGTCGATATTCCCTTTCTCCGTTCCCATCTCACGCTCCATCATCTCGCTGATCTGCTCCCGTTTGATATGGATCGCCGGCATCACGATATGGCTCGGGGCCAAATGCATCAATTGCAAGATACGCTCACCCAAATCGCTCTCCACCACATCGATTCCTTTCGACATCAAGAACTCATTCATATGGCATTCCTCCGTCAGCATCGATTTGCTCTTGATCAGGTTCCGGGCATCATGCTGGCGCAAGATCCGCAAGACGATCTCGTTATGCTCCTCGGCATCTTTCGCCCAATGCACGATAGCCCCGTTGGCGATCGCATTTTTCTCGAACTCCTCCAGAAGCGTGTCCAGATGGCTGTTGGAGTAAAGCTTGATCTCCGAAGCCAACTCTCTCAACCGCTCCCACTCGGGAAGCGAATGGCTCATCTTATCCCGTTTGGTACGTACCATCCAAAGCGTATGGTCGTGCCAAGCCTCATTCTCCTTATTCTCTAGGAAACGGGCCGCAGCTATAGCATGTTTCGTACTCATAATCCGGACGCTAATATTTGAACGATGTGAATAGTCTTGATCGGAAGTTTCTCCCGCTTGATAACCCCTTCCATATGCATCAGGCAAGAGCTATCCGCCCCGGTGATATACTCGGCGCCGGTACTCATATGATCCTTTACCTTGTCTTGTCCCATGCAAGTAGAGACCTCAGGCTCCTCGATGGCGAACATACCGCCGAAACCGCAACATTCGTCCACCCGCCTCGGCTCGAACACCTCGATACCTTTCACCAAGGAAAGAAGATCACGTAACTTGGAATAGTACGGGATATTACGCTCGCTGGGCGACGAGAGATGCAACTCACGCACCCCGTGGCAACTATTATGGATACTCACCTTATGCGGGAAAACGGCCGGCAGGGATCCCGGTCTCACCACGTCGTGCAAGAACTCGCAGATATCATAAATCTTCTTACTGTTCATACAAACGTGATCCCGCTTTCCCAATATATGGGGATGGTTCTCTTTTACGAAGGCTACGCAACTGGCCGAGGGGCCTACCACGTAGTCATAGTTCTTAAACTGTTCCTCCATCCGGAGGGCCAAGCGAGCCGCCTCATCCTCGAAGCCGGCGTTCGCCATGGGTTGTCCGCAACAGGTCTGGTCCATCGGATAATCGACATCCACACCCACATGCCTCAACAATTTATACGAGGCGATACCCACTTCGGGGTACACCGCGTTAATGTAACATGGGATAAATAATCCTACCTTCATACTAATTTTATCTTATATATCATATACGACACCGTATATAATTAACACCTACAAGCCCCTCATAGCTGCATATTGGCCCTTACCCTGCTTAATGTCTCGGGAGTCATCAGCAAATAAGAGGCGATATGGGACAAGGGGGCACGCTGCACGATCTCAGGGTGTTCTTTCAATAAGCGGGCATAACGTTCATTAGCGGTCTCGAAACGAAGGAAATCCGCCTTCCGTTGAGACAGGATCAGCGAATTCTCCAACAGGCGGCGATACATGACCTCGATCTCGTAATCCTCGGCGCACAATGCCAATAAAGGATCATGAGGAATGCCATACAGCACCGTATTCTCCAAGGCCTCCACCAACAGATTAGCGGGACGCTGGCGCAAGAAGCTCTCGATGCAAATGAAGATGTTGTCCTCGCTGGCGAAATGCTCGGTCAGCTCTTTCTTATTCTTGAAGTAAAACTGGCGAACCATTCCCTTATAGACATAACCGAGTTGCGTACAAACCTCTCCTTCGCTCAAAAACAGGGCGCCTTTTTTCAATTCTGTCCGGATTAAGATAGAGGCCAGTTTCTGGGCGGCTTCCTCACTGAGTAGAATCGATTGCGCCGCAATCCTGCGAGCTATAAATATCGCTGTATCCATATTCATGGTTGTTTTTGTTTGTTTCCGCAAACTTACGAAATAAATACCACTTGATTTACATCAAGCCCCCATTTATTTATATTCCTGCCAACTCTTGATGCAGATATCATCTACGCTCAAGGTACAGAAGGCTTGAATGAAAGCGCTCGCCAGACGGGCATTCGTAATCAACGGGATATTCAGGTCGATGGCGGCACGACGGATCTTATAGCCGTTGTCAAGCTCGCCGGCGGAAAGGTCACGAGGGATATTCACGACCATATCGATCTGCTTCTCATGAAGCATCTTAAGCGCCTGCGGTTCTCCCTTCTCGCTCGGCCAGTACACCTTCGTACTCGGAATGCCATTCTCCGCCAAGAAACGGTGCGTACCTCCCGTAGCGAATAGGTTGTAGCCTTTCGTCGCCAACATCTTAGCGGCATCCAGCATGGCTACCTTCTGCTTCGGCGTACCGGTGGACAGGAGGATATTCTTCTCCGGAACCCGTTGCCCGACAGCGAGCATACTCGTCAACACCGCCTCGGATACATCGTCGCCCAGACAACCCACCTCGCCCGTGGAAGCCATATCGACCCCTAATACCGGATCGGCTTTCTGCAAGCGATTGAACGAGAATTGAGAGGCCTTGATACCCACGTAATCCAAATCGAACTCATTCTTATTCGGTTTCTCTACCGGCAAGCCCAGCATGACACGGGTAGCCAACTCGATGAAGTTTATCTTCAGCACCTTGCTCACGAACGGGAAGGAACGGCTGGCACGAAGGTTGCACTCGATCACCTTGATCTCATTGCCCTTCGCCAGATATTGGATATTGAACGGGCCGGAGATATTCAGCTCCTTAGCGATCTGCTTACTGATACGCTTGATACGACGAACCGTCTCCACATATAATTTCTGGGCCGGGAACTGAATCGTAGCGTCGCCGGAATGAACCCCGGCAAACTCGATATGCTCGCTAATGGCATACATCACGATCTCGCCATGATCGGCCACGGCATCCATCTCCACCTCTTTCGCATGCTCGATGAACTGACTTACCACCACCGGATGCTTTTGGCTGACGTTGGCGGCCAATTTCAAGAAACGCTCCAACTCCTCTTGATTCGAGCAGACATTCATGGCGGCACCACTCAGCACGTAACTCGGGCGAACCAACACGGGGAAGCCTACCTCCGCCACGAAGCCATTGATATCCTCCATGGAAGAAAGCTCTTTCCAGCGGGGTTGATCCACGCCGATACGATCCAACATGGCGGAGAACTTCTCACGGTCCTCGGCATTATCGATGCTCTTGGCGGATGTCCCCAAGATATTCACATGCTGCTCGTCCAAACGCATCGCCAAGTTATTCGGGATCTGGCCGCCGGTGGAGACGATCACGCCGTGCGGGTTCTCCAGCTCGAGGATATCCATCACACGCTCGAAGGTAAGCTCATCGAAATAAAGACGATCGCACATATCATAGTCGGTAGACACCGTCTCGGGATTGTAGTTGATCATCACGGAACGATAGCCCTCCTTACGGATCGTATTCAAGGCCTGCACGCCACACCAGTCGAACTCCACCGAGCTACCGATGCGATAAGCGCCGGAACCCAGCACGACAATCGAGCGATGATCGCCCAAGTACGTCACGTCGTTTTCCGTACCGCTATACGTCAGGTACAGGTAATTCGTCCGCGCCGGATACTCGGCGGCCAAGGTATCGATCTGTTTCACCACCGGAAGAATGCCATGCTCCTTACGGAACTGGCGAACCAACATCATACCCTTCTCCACATCCCCGTCGAGACCGATCGCCCGTGCGATCTGGAAATCAGAGAACCCTTGTATCTTCGCCCGGCGGATCAACTCCGGATTGATGCGCCAACGTTGGATCCCCTTCATATCGAAAGCGTGAAGCTCCTTGGAGGTCTGCATGATTCCATATAGTTTCTGTAGGAACCATCGGTCTATCTTGGTAAGCTCATGAATCTGGTCTACCGTATAACCAGCACGGAATGCCTTCGAGATAACGAAGATACGGCGGTCGGTAGGCTCATGCAAAGCCTTATCGATATCCTCGATCACCAACTCCTTATTCTCCACGAAACCGTGCATACCCTGCCCGATCATACGCAAGCCCTTCTGGATAGCCTCTTCGAAAGTACGTCCGATCGCCATCACCTCGCCAACCGACTTCATGCTGGAACCCAACTCACGAGCCACGCCATGGAACTTACCCAAGTCCCAGCGAGGGATCTTACATACCACGTAATCGAGAGCCGGCTCAAAGAAAGCGCTAGTCGTTTTCGTCACGGAGTTTTTCAAGTCGAACAAACCGTAGCCCAAGCCTAATTTAGCGGCCACGAAAGCCAACGGATAACCGGTCGCCTTAGAAGCCAAGGCCGAAGAACGGCTCAAGCGGGCGTTCACCTCGATCACCCGGTAATCCTCACTCTCCGGATCGTAAGCGTATTGCACGTTACACTCGCCCACGATACCGATATGGCGGATGATACGGATCGCCAACTCACGTAATTTATGATAATCCGTATTACTCAAGGTCTGCGAGGGGGCAATCACGATAGACTCTCCCGTATGGATTCCCAGCGGGTCGAAGTTCTCCATGTTACATACCGTGATGCAGTTATCGAAGCGGTCGCGCACCACCTCGTACTCTACCTCTTTCCAGCCCTTCAAGCTTTTCTCCACCAATACTTGCGGAGAGAAAGAGAAAGCCTTCTCTACCAACACGTCCAATTCTTCCTCATTGTCGCAGAAACCGGAACCCAAGCC
>OGPT01003191.1_pt1 | contig 12138 bp, 8 predicted proteins | sample 1552951 | NCBI WGS metagenome assembly OGPT01 (sample SAMEA2580224, study PRJEB22360) | human gut metagenome | biome: human gut; feature: human-associated habitat; material: faeces | place: Denmark | collected 2008/2010
GGACGAACAGACCGGTTGCCCGCCTGCACGGTAAGGTACAGCAAAGCCTTTCCACCTCATCCGTCACTTCGTGACACCTTCCCCTTTGAGGGGAAGGCTTTTTTGTTGCCGTCCGGTATTTTTTCGGTCCTCATCCGTTTCTTTTCATCCGACAATTGCGAACAGATAAAAATGACCGGCCGAAGCAAGAATCATTTCTTGCTTCGGACGGATTCGTTTTTGAAAAGACTGCTTACAAGCCTTCCTTATTCAGCTCGATAATTTTGTTGAGGCGTTCCATTAAAAGCACTACGCCGCCCTTGTCGGCAATAGCGCCGTCAACGATACCTGTACCGCCACCGCGCACGGTCAGCGGAATGAGGTATTTGTTGCACAGCTTCACCACGCCGGCAATTTCCTCGGCGTTTGCCGGAATTACCACTACATCCGGCAGATGGAAGCAGCGCTCGTCCGCCTCCTCGTCCGTCTTATAGCGGTCGAGCGTATCAGCATCGGTTTTGACATATTTTTCGCCCAACAGCGTTTTTAATTCATCAATAAATTCAGGAGTTACAGAATTGTAATTGCTCATAATACACTACCTTTTCTAAAGGCTGACGAGAAGGTATCAGAGGCGAAGAACAGGCACCGCCGGCGTACTTCCACGTACTCCCAGATACCATCCCGACGCAGATGGTGCTTTATATGCGCCAGAATTTTATTTTCTCAATAATACACTACTTTTTCTAATTTTTATAAAGAGTGCAGAGAAAGTATCAGATGCGAGGGAGGGCGACGACGGCGTACTTCCACGTACTCCTAGGAGCCATCCCGACGCAGATGGTGCTTTATATGCGCTCTTACTTATGCGTTAAACACCTTACCCGGATTTAAAATCAAATTCGGATCCCAAGCCAGCTTAATTCTGCGCATCAGCTCCAGCTCACCGGCAGGCGTAAACTCTTCCATATAAGCCAGCTTCTTGGCACCGATGCCGTGCTCACCGGCTAAGCGGCCGCCCTGAGCGTAAGCATAGGCATAAACCTCTTCATGGAAGTCATGCACGATTTTTTCCCAGGTTGCATCATCCAAATCGCATTTGCAGAGAACGATATGCAGATTGCCGTCACCGATATGCGCGTTGATTTTTACCGGAATCGGGAAGGGATACTTGCTGCCGATATGCATAATTTCTTTAATGGTCGGCGCAATGCGATCTACAGGCACAACAACATCGTCGGTCAGGGAAACCTTGCTTACAAGGCTGATAGATTCCTGGCAGTTGCGGCGCATTGCCCAAATACGGTCATCTGCTTCCAGAACTTCAACGGCACCTGCTGCTTCACACAGCTCGTCAAGCTGCTCCATCTTCATGTCCAGCTCATCCTCACTGAAGGTTTCTACCGTAATGATAACGTAAATGCCGTCCTCATAATGCGGTGCGCCCTTAAATTCAATATAATCGGCGCAGGCACGCACATAGGAATTATCCATATATTCCATGCTCGTCGGGTTCAGACCGGCCTGCATAATCTTCGGCACTACATCAAGAGCCTTGAACGGGTCGTCAAATACTGCCAGCAGGTCAAAGCGATAAGGAGGCATCGGCTGCAGCTTCAAGGTTACCTTGGTGATAATACCCAAAGTGCCTTCGCTGCCCATTACCAGCTGCTCCATGCAATAGCCTGTGCTGCATTTTTTCAGACGGCTGCCAACCTCCACGATTTCGCCGGTCGGGGTAACCATCTCCAGGCTGTAAACCTGATTACGGGTAACGCCATAGCGGACAGCCTTGCTGCCGCCGGCATTAGTTGCCAGATTGCCGCCGATCAGGCAGCTTTCGGCGCTGCAGGGGTCACCTGCGTAAAGATAGCCTGCTTCGTTGGCCATCTTCTGAATATCAACTGTACGCACGCCGGCTTCGGCGACAACATACATCGCTTCGGTATTCATCTCGATAATTTTATTCAAGCGCTCCATGAGCAGTACAATACCGCCGCAGACAGCAATTGCGCCATCGGCAAGGCTGGTACCGCCACTGCGGACAGTCAGCGGCACATTGTACTTATTGCACAGCTTCACAACTGCGGCAATCTCTTCGGCATTGGCAGGACGCACAACAGCCTCAGGCACACGGAAACGGCGCGGATCATATTCCTCGTCGGTTTTATATTGCTCCAGCTTTTCAGGCTCGGTAAAAACATTGGCGTTGCCGACTACGGCACGCACATCCGCTAAAAACGGTTCCGATACGGAATTATACTCTTTCATTATATTCCCTCATTTCTAAATTATATATAGACATCTGTGCGAAAGAAAGCAGATGTCACTTATCTAATTTTATATTATATTACAAATCACGCTGTTTGTCTGTAAATTATGTATGAGAAATCAACACAAAAAGTTTTTCTTGCAGAGAAAATAGGCTCAGCCATATATTGTATACTTCCCCGCACCCATTGCCAAGCAATATAAAAAAGGTTAAGATATAGATAATGAAGCTGCCTTTGCTGCGCCTTAACGCAAGGGCAAAATAAATTTACAGCTATAGGAGAGAGGTCTTATGCAAGCTTTATTTGATGCAGTTAACGCAATCTGCGCCAAAATTCAGATTGTTTCCAACTGGTTCTGGGATTTCCCCTGTAATCTCGACTGGTACAGTTCTATCCCCATTCTGGGAAACTTCAGTCTGGCAATTATTTTATTGGTCGGCACAGGTATTTACTTCACCTTCCGTCTGCACTTTGTACAGGTGCACAACTTTATCTTCGCTGTAAAGGTACTGATGCAGCGCAATCATACGCGCAACGGTATTTCCTCACTCACAGCCTTTTTGCTTTCCACCGCCATGCGTGTCGGTCCCGGCAATATTTTAGGTGTAACCGGCGCAATTTCCATCGGCGGCCCGGGCGCATTGTTCTGGATGTGGGTTTCCGCCTTCTTCGGCATGGCAACGTCCTTCGCCGAATCCACGCTTTCGCAGATTTTCAAGGAAAAGCGTGATAACGAATATGTCGGCGGCCTGCCATTTTACGCACACAAATTATTGAACGATTCCGCCGCTGCCGGCGTTGCACTTAGCATGCTGTACATTGTTTATGCGCTGCTGTGCTTCCCCGCACAGGGCTTCAGCACTATTTCCGCTGTGGGTGCCATCGCCAGCAAAATCAGTGGTGTGAATATCCCCACCAATTCCTCGCTCTACTGGATTTCCTTCGCGGTGCTTATTGTTATCACTGCTGTTATCAGCTTCGGCGGCATCAAAAAGGTTACGAAGGTTACTGACCGCATCGTTCCCGTGATGGCAGTTATTTATGTGCTCACCGTCATTGCCTTGACTGTCGGCAACCTTGAGCGCATCCCGCTGTTCTTCAGCTCCGTTTTCACGCAGGCCTTTGCGCCTGATGCTGTTTTCGGCGGTGCCTTCGGTCTGGCGCTCAGCCAGGGTATTAAGCGCGGCCTGATGTCCAACGAAGCAGGCCAGGGTACCATCACCATGCCGGCAGCGGCAGCAGAGGTTGCTCACCCCTGCGAGCAGGGCTGTGTGCAGGCTTTGGGCGTATTTCTTGATACCATCGTTATCTGCACCCTGACAGGCTTTGTCGTGATTATGGGCAGCATGTGGCTCACAGCTGATGCCAATGCCTGGTTCGAGATGGGCAAGCTGGATAAATTCTTGGCCTCCTGTGGCGCTCTGACAGGCGGCAACGATACTCTTTACAGCGTTGTTACGCTGCTTGTAAGCGTTTGCTTCGGCCTGTTTGCCTTCACCTGCCTCTTGGGCTTCATGTCCTTCACCGAAATTTGCGCCAACCGCATTTCCAGTAAGACATCCTTCATCAACGCCATCCGCGTACTGTGCCTCATCGTTATTTCCTTCGGTGTTATCACCAACATCGCCGGTATGGATTTAGGCGCACTGTGGGATTTGAGCGACTTCGCCAATATCCTCATGGTATACTGCAACTTACCGCTGCAATATATCGGCTTTAAATATGTACTGCGTGCCTGGAAGCATTTCGAAAAGAACGACGGTACTCCGTTCACCTCCGAAATCGCCGGCCTGCAGCTGCCTGTTTGGGATGCTTTAGCTAAGGAACACAAAAACAAATATCATCACTAAAAAATTAAGCGTGGCCGCTACTCGCAGCCACGCTATTTTTATACTCTATTCACCTTTCAGCAGACGCAGAAATTCAGCCTCATCAATAATCGTTACGCCCAATTGCTGTGCCTTTTCCAGCTTACTGCCGGCCTCTGCGCCCGCAATGACGTAATCCGTCTTTTTGCTGACGCTGCCGCTGACCTTAGCGCCCACATCCTGCGCCATCGTCTTGGCCTCGGCGCGTCCTAACGTAGGCATTGTGCCCGTAAAGACAAGCGTTTTGCCGAAGAATGGGTTATCCTCCTGACTGGCAGGCGGCGTAAACGTCATCGTCAGTCCTGCTGCCGCCAGGCGCTCCACCAGGTCAATATTCGCCGGCACGTTCAGCCAGGTAACGGCGCTTTCCGCAATCTTATCACCGATATCACGAATCTGCGCCAGCTCCTCCGGCTGTGCCTGCTGCAGCTTTTCCATGCTGCCGAATTCCGTTGCCAGAATACGCGCCACCTTGGCACCCACATGACGGATACCCAAAGCAAAGAGCAGCTTATCCAGCTCGTTCTTCTTGCTTTCGGCCAACGCCGCCAGCAGATTATCCGCCGACTTTTCGCCCATACGCTCCAGCTTCAGCAAATCCTCCTTGCGCAGGCTGTACAAATCCGCAGCATCGCGCACCAGGCCTGCATCAAGCAGTGCATTGATAACGGAAGGACCGCAGCCGTCTATATTCATGGCATCACGGCTGACAAAATGAATCAAGCCCTCGCGTCCGAGCGCCGGGCAATGCGGATTGGTGCAGCGTATAGCTGCCTCCTCGCCCTGACGCTCCACACGCCAGCCGCATTCCGGACAAAGGCTGGGAATTTCCACCTCTTTTTCGTCACCGGTGCGCTTTTCAACTACTACGCGCAGTACCTCAGGGATAATTTCACCGGCCTTGTTGATAACAACCCTGTCACCGATGCGGATATCCTTGGCACGGATAAAGTCCTCGTTATGCAAGGTAGCACGGCTAATAACACTGCCGCTCAATTTTACCGGAGTCAGCACTGCCGTCGGTGTCAGTACGCCCGTGCGTCCTACACGCCAGTCAATATCCTCCAGCGTAGTTTCCGCCTGCTCCGGCGGATATTTATAGGCCGTCGCCCAGCGCGGATCTTTGCCTGTCGCTCCCAGAATACGCTGCTGGTAAACATCGTTGACCTTGATAACAGCGCCGTCGGTATCATAGGCAAGTCCTTGGCGCAGCTCGTTGAAATCGCCGATATATTTAATTGCCTCGTCGATATTTTCGACAACCTTGTAATTTTCACTGACTTTGAAGCCATAGCGTGCCAGCAAGGCCAGCGATTCGCTGTGCTTAGGCTGTGCGCCATCGCCTACCAGATAATAGGCAAAAAAGCTCAGGCTGCGGCTTGCCGTTACCTGCGGGTCCAGCTGACGCAGGCTGCCTGCCGCCGCATTACGCGGATTGGCAAACTCGCTCTCGCCGCGCTCCGCGCGCTGCTCGTTCAAACGCATAAACGCCTGCCTTGGCATATAAACCTCACCGCGCACGTCAAGAAGCTCCGGCACTGCTTCGCCCTCCGGCACCTTCAGCGTCAGCGGAATGCTACGGATTGTGCGCACGTTAGCCGTAACATTTTCGCCTACCACTCCATCACCGCGGGTAGCAGCGCGAACCAGCTTACCGTTTTCGTAAATCAGACTGCAGGCCAGGCCGTCAATCTTCGGCTCCATAACATATTCCACCTTGCTGCCTACAGGCAGACCGCTGCGAACACGTTCATCAAAGGCACGCAGCTCCTCGGCGGAAAATACATTGCCCAGGCTCAGCAGCGGCTCCAGGTGACGCACCTCGGTAAATTGCGAGGAAGCACGACCGCCGACGCGCTGCGTAGGAGAATCAGCCGGAATACTGTCAGGATAGCGCGCCTCCAGCTCACGCAGTCGTGCCATCAGACTGTCATATTCAGCGTCAGTCAGCTCTGGTGCGTCTAATACATAATATAAATATTCGTTATGACGGATTTCCTGGCGCAGCTTGTCAGCCTCAGCCAAATCCGCCGCACGCTCATCAGCAAATAAATCCATTTCTGCCATTGCTTTATCCTCCAACACTTTTATCTGCAAAACGGTTTACAGCTTTTCCAGCTTAGCATACTTCGTCAGCAGGCTACGGATACCACCGCCGGCAAAAGCAACTGTAACCTCCTGGCCATCATCGGCAGCCTTGGCAGTAACAATCGTGCCTGCGCCCCACTTTTTATGCATAACCTTATCACCGACACGGAAGCTGCAACCTGCCGCTGCACTGCTTTCCTTCGGGAAGAAGCTGGCCTTGTGCTGCTCAAACCAGTTAGCAGCCTCTTTTGCACTCGTCTTATGCACCTGCTGCGTCATCGCCGGACGCTGCGGTGCCTGACGTTTAATCACATGCACCAGATTACGCGGCACCTCCTGCAGGAAGCGGGACGGTGTGTAATACTGCGTGCGGCCGTAGATAGTGCGTGTTCTGGCATTGCTCAGGAACAAATGCTTTTCCGCACGCGTAATGCCTACATAGCACAGGCGGCGTTCCTCTTCAATCTCATCATCGTTCATCAATGTGCGGGAATGCGGGAAGATACCCTCCTCCATACCTACCAAAAAGACATTGGGGAATTCCAGGCCCTTGGCAGAATGCAGCGTCATCAGTGTAACTGCATCCTCACCCAGCTCAGCATCATCAATATCGGCAACCAGCGCTACGTCGGCCAGGAAGTTTTCCAGCGTCGGTTCTTCGCCGTTGCGCTCGCATTTGACAGCAAAGTCCTCGGTTACACTCAGCATTTCCTTCAGGTTCTCCACACGGCTTTCGTCCTGCGGATCCTTGCTGCTTTGCAGCTCCTCCAGATAGCCGGTTTTCAGCAACACATCATCTAGAAGCTGTTTTACCGGCACATCAGCGGCCTCGCCCATCAGCTCAAAAAGCAGCTCGCTCAGCTCGTCCAGCTTACCGGCAAAACGGCTGGCAAGTCCCGGAACATCAGCTGCATTAGTCACTACCTCAAACAGCGTCTGACCAGTAGCATTAGCATGCTCCTGCAGACGTGCCAGCGTAGCATCACCGATACCGCGGCGCGGGACGTTGATAATACGCAGCAGGCTCAGGCTGTCACTGGGGTTAAAAATCAGTCGCAGATAAGCCAGCGCATCCTTGATTTCCTTGCGCTCGTAGAATTTCGTACCACCGACCATCGTATAGGCGATACCGCTTTTAATCAGCATTTCCTCGAACACACGCGACTGCGCGTTAGTGCGGTACAGCACTGCCATATCGCCCAGCTTGGCGCTTTCATTCAGCTGCAGCTTCTGCATATTTTCAATCACATAGCGTGCTTCATCTCTTTCATCGTTCGCCTGATAGTAAATGATTTCCGAACCGTTGCCGTTGGCAGTCCAAAGATTTTTCGGCTTGCGTCCGCTGTTGTTGTCGATAACGGCATTAGCGGCATCCAGAATAACCTGCGTGCTGCGATAGTTCTGCTCCAGCTTTACCAGCTTGGCATCGGGGTAATCCTTTTCAAAATCAAGGATATTCTGGATATCAGCACCGCGCCAGCCGTAAATGCTCTGGTCGGCATCGCCTACGACGCAGATGTTTCTGTGGCCTGCAGCCAACAGCTTTGTCAGCAGATACTGCGCATGGTTGGTATCCTGATATTCGTCAACCATCAGATAATCAAACTTGCGCTGGTATTTTTCTCTTACCGCAGGGTTTTCCTGCAGCAGACGCAGCGCCAGCAGCAGCAAATCGTCAAAGTCTACGGCATTGTTGGCCTGCAGCTTTTTCTGATAAGCATCATAAATTTTTGCCACCTGCTGCTCATAGTAGCCGGAGGCCTCACGGGCGTAGGCATCAGGCAGCAGCAAAGCATTTTTGGCATTGCTGATATTGCTGATAATCGCCGGCAGCGGGAAACGCTTTTCATCCAGATTCATTTCCTTCAGCACCTGCTTAATCAGGTTTTTGCTGTCACTCGTATCGTAAATAGCAAAATTATTGGCATAGCCGTTGAGATTTTCCAGCTCGTAGCGCAAAAGACGGGCGCAGAAGGCATGGAAGGTAAACAGCCACACATCTCTGGCCGCAGCGCCTGCCATACGGTCTACGCGCTCGCGCATTTCCGCGGCGGCTTTATTGGTAAAGGTAATCGCCAAAATGCGATAGGGACGCACACCCTGCTGCAGCAGGTGGGCAATGCGGCAGGTAAGCACCTTCGTCTTGCCGCTGCCTGCGCCTGCCAGAATCAGCATCGGTCCGTTGATAGTCTGTACTGCATCAAGCTGCTGTTTATTGAGTCCTTGCATTGTATCGGTCATCAGTCGTTAGCCTCCATCATATTTCACGGATGCACCTGCATCCTCTGCTTTGGTAAAAATATTTTTGACTTAAATATTATATCACAAAACGCGACTCTTAGCAGAAGAAAAGCAGCCGCTTTTGCCTAGAGAGATGCTAGGAAAAGCATCTGCATTGTGTTAAAATAAGTCTATGTAATGCAAAAGGAGATTATACAGATGACTAAGAAAAGCACCTTCGTTCCCCCCAAGGATTTAAGCAAGCTGTGGCGGGCTATTATAGAATTCGACATGCTCCAGCCCGGCGACCGCATCCTCGTCGGCCTCAGCGGCGGCAAGGACAGCATGCTTTTAACAGCCATGCTGGCGGAAATCAAAAAATATTCGCCTATTCCCTTCGACCTTGCCTGCTACACTGTCAACGGCATGTTTGCACCCAACTTTCCCAAGGCGGAGCTGGAGGCCTTCTGCGCGCAGTTCGGCCTTACACACTACAGCGACGATGTTGACGTAATGGCAGCGCATGAAAAAAAGGGCGGCAGCCCCTGCTTCACCTGCGCCTACTTCCGCCGCGCCGCCACCAACCGCCGCGCACAGGAGCTTGGCTTCAACAAGGTAGCGTTAGCGCACCACAATGACGATGCCGTAGAAACCTTCTTTATGAATCTTGTAACCAGCGGCCAGCTGCGCACCTTCTTGCCCGTAACGCCGCTTTCGCGCTCCGGCATCACGGTATTGCGCCCGCTGCTATACTACCGCGAGCAGGAAATACGCGAGCTGGTAGCAAAGCTGAACCTGAAGCCTATAAAAAATCCTTGTCCTTATGACGGTCACACCATGCGTCAGGACATCAAGGAGCATATCGCCGCGCTCGATGCTCAGTATCCGGAAATCTACGAGCATCTGGCGGCAGCCATGCGTGACAGCGACAGACAGGAGCTGTGGCCGCCCAAGCCCGGCAAGGAGCTGCTGCAAAAATTCCACACCTTTTGGGGACGTGGCAAAAAGCAGGCTGAGCAATGAAAACAAAGGCCTATCTTTATATCATCGCCGCTGCTGTCTGCTGGGGTTTAATCGGACTCTTCGTCAGAACACTGGCAGCACAAGGCTTCAGCTCCATGCAAATTGTTGCTCTGCGTTCGCTGGCAGCGGCAATCTGCGTCACGCTGCCGCTGCTGCGGTCAGGACGTGCCGCCCTGCGCATCAGACTGCGTGACCTCTGGCTCTTCGTAGGCACCGGCATCTGCAGCCTGGTTTTCTTCAACTACTGCTACTTCAACGCCATGCAGCAGACAAGCTTGGCAGTGGCAGCGCTACTGCTTTACACCGCGCCCGTCTTTGTCATGCTTATGTCACTGCTGTGCTTCGGTGAAGCCTTCACGCGCACCAAGGCACTCGCCCTGCTGCTCACCTTCAGCGGCTGCGCCTGTGTAACCGGCGTCTTCGGCAACAGCCTGACGCTCACGCTCAGCGGCCTGCTCTACGGTCTGGGCAGTGGCTTCGGCTACGCGCTGTACAGCATCTTCGGCAAGTACGCAGTGCGCAAATATTCATCACTCACCATCACCGCCTACACCTTTTATCTGGCACTTGCAGCCTCCTGGCCGCTCGCAGATTTTGATTATCAGCGTCTTGCAGCTATTGACCTGCAGTCCATAGGCAGCGTTTTAGGACTGGGCTTGCTCTGCGCCGTGCTTCCTTATCTGCTCTACACCAAGGGACTGGAGCAGATTGAAGCAGGACAGGCTTCCATCCTTGCGACGATTGAGCCCTTTGTGGCTGCTGCCGTCGGTGTCATCTTCTTTGCGGAAGCACTGACGCCGGTGAAAATCATCGGCATGGGACTGATATTTGCGGCAATTGCGGTGTTGAACATCAGGAGAGCGTAGGAAAACACTAACAATATAAAAAATAAAAAGCAATTTGCCTCTGCCAAATCGCAGTTACAAATTGCTTTTTGTTTTATACAGCCAACTATTTCTGCAGCACCTCTACCTTACAGCGGTGCTGCTTTGTTTTCTTGGAATAGCCTATACCGACAGCCAAAATCCGTCCTTGATAACGCTTGCTGCCATCTCCCAAAGTTCCGGCAAATTTGAGCGCATACTGCCTGCGTTTAATCTGCTCAATCGCTTCCTCTGGCGTATGGTCAACCTTCAGCTCCAGAATAAGGCAATCATCGTTTTCTTGATAGGGATAGAAAATAAAGTCAACATAGCCTGTTCCGGCCTTATCCTCCCTTTGGACATTATATCTGTCACGTGCTGCCAGATATATGAGATTAACAATAGCAGCCAGTTCGGTTTCATTGTTATATGCCAACAGCGGTGTTTCCGTATTGTGCGCAAATTCCAGAATCCTGCTCATTGTAGCAGTATCACCCTTAAGCGTAGCCTGCAGCATTGCTTCCGATTTTACCGCCAGCTGATGTACGTAGCCCAAGGAATCCTTATTCAGGAGCAGCTCATTAAATTTATCCATTAATTCTTTGTTAGGGATGAACACTTTGCCGTTTTCATATGTCAGCAGGCCATAAACAACCATCGCAGAAAAAATCTGCTGCTTTGTATTAAGCTCCAGCAGCATAGCCGCATATTCCTGGATTTTCAAGGGTATCCGTTCGCCTGCAGCCATCAGCGCCAAATCATCACGCACCGCCGTCACATTGTTACGGATATAGTAAAACAATTCATCATAGGGTCCGGAGCTGGTCCAATAATTATAAAGCTGGTTATTCTGCAAAGCCATAACCACTGAACGCGGATTATACAGTAAATTGCCGGCAGCAGTGTGATAGCCGTCATACCATATTTTTAAGCCTTCACGTGTAACCTGCGGTTGAGCCGTCAAAGCCTGATACTTGGCAAACAGCGCATCTACTTCCGCATCATTAAAGCCAAAAACATCACTATATAATGACATCGTAGCCATATTATATTCCGCAAAGGTATTTAATTCCGAGCCGCTGGTATATTTTGATATCGGCAGCACACCCGTCATATACGCCATTTGGACATAGACTCTGTCCTTCAGCAAATCCTTTAAGAACAGCAGATATTTTTTCCTGTCATCTTCGGAAATAAAGGCAGAGTGAAAGATAGCATCCCATTCGTCAAAAATGAAAATAAACCTTTCGCCCGTCGCTGCAGTAATTCTTTCCAAATCCTCAGCTACGCCGCCTGCCGCACGATAATCAACATCGGGATACGCCTTATGCAGATCGTTCTTCAAGGCATCGGCAATATTATCTATATAGCTTTGGTAATCATTGCTGCTGATTCTGCTGAAATCAATATAAATAACATTATATTGATTAATATGCTGCATAGCCTCGGCATCACGTCCTATCTTTAACTGTGCAAAAAGCTTTGCCGTAGCGGCACTTTTAGTCAAAAATGCTCCCAGCATATTAGCCATAACAGTTTTGCCAAAACGGCGCGGGCGCGTAATACATACATACTTGCCATTGGTGCCTATACGCTGCAGCATTTGGCCTATAAAGGCTGTTTTATCAACAAAATATGTACTTTTAGCCATCTCCTCGTATAACACTGCCGGAGAGAGAGTATTTAACAATAATCCCATATGATTCTCCCCCTTGCTTTTGCGCATAGTCTATATCACTGATTATAACATACATTTTCACAAGTGTTGTTTATTCCTTACAGCGTCAGCCTCATATCCCTTTTCCCGCCAGCACGCCTGCTCCC
>OGPT01003192.1_pt1 | contig 12132 bp, 6 predicted proteins | sample 1552951 | NCBI WGS metagenome assembly OGPT01 (sample SAMEA2580224, study PRJEB22360) | human gut metagenome | biome: human gut; feature: human-associated habitat; material: faeces | place: Denmark | collected 2008/2010
AGTCCTCGGTACGCTCACCGTCTGCGTCCGTATGCCGTCTCGCCACACACCCACCGTCGCCGGGGTCGTTGTCGGGTCATACGCCACAAAGTCAAATCTCACCTGCTCATACTGGCCGGTTTCAATAGTCGGGGTCAGATGGTCGTCCGCAAAAATGCGTCCGTCACCGAAGGTCAGCTTCGTGCCGATGTACGGGGCGTTCTGTCCGGCCTTCAGAATGTCAAAATAGATGCTCTCGCTCTTCAGCGTCAGCTCCGCACTCGCCTCCATCTCGGCGACGATCTGCACCGTGTGCCGGCCGATACTCACTCCCGACATCGACAAGGAGAAACTGCCGTTCGTCGTGCCGCTTCTTTTCACCGTCTGCGAGTCCCACTGGTGTCCGTCCAGATACAGTGTCACGGTTTTGTCGCCGCTTCCGCTCACCGCAAAGGGGATGCTCACCGCCTCGCTCACGCCGTAGCCGCCCTTGGCGACACACTCGGCTATGTTGAAGCTGCTGCTCAGCGCAAGGGTCACAGCCTTCACGCTCACATAGCTCTGCCTCGTCTGTGTCTTGCCGGTGGTCGGGTCTGTTGTGGTAGCCCTCACATAGATGTCTGTCGTTCCGAGCAGCAGGTATTTCGTCAGATCCAGGGTATAGGTTCCCTTGCTCACATCATGCTGCGTGTCTGCATACATCACGGTCGCGCCTCTCTTCATCTCGATACTGACTGTTGCCTTCTGGCCCGTGGATGTGCCCTTCTCGTCACCGCTGCTGTACTGGTGGTCATACGTCCATGTCAGCATCGCGCTGTCGCCTTCCTTGATGATGGTCTTGTCAACGGCTGCACCCAGCACGATTTTCGTGGTCGAAGCGTCACCGCCTCCACCGCCGCTTCCTGCCGGAATGTCCGCAGACGCTATCTCCGCACCGCTCTTGTTGGTCAGTGCCAGACGCACGCTGCTGCCGTCGTCACTCAGTTCGGCATTCATGCCCAAGACGGTGCTCGCCTCTATCTCCATCAGCTTCGCCGCCACCGCCGCGTTCTGCACCGGGTTCGTCGAATTTGCGTTCAGGCTCTCGTCCACCTCAGTCTCGCTGATGGTGATGGCGACGTTGCCGTCCTCGCCAGGCTCCAGCTTCTTGCCGTTCAGCGTCACGCTCTTCACCGTGCCGTCGCCGCCAAAGTCCTCCCAGCTTGCCGCCTGTTCCCAGCTCTCGATGTTCGTGCCCTTGAACTGCTTGGTCTCCCATTTGCCCTGTGCCGTCTCGTAGGTGATGCAGCGTCCCTTCGCACGTGCCTTTCCTTCCACGGCTGCTATGGCGGTCTCAAGCGTATAGTATCCGCTCTCCAGCGGAACCTGCTCCGTCACGTTATAGGTGTTGCCACCGCCGCTTCCGCTTATCTCCACAAGGTTCTCTTCCTCATCGCTCCACACATACACCACGCCACCGCACACATACGCCTTGTCCTTCAGTACTTCCGTGCGCACATCGTTCATGTACATGTCTGCGTCAGGCCAGTTATTGCAGTATATGTTACCATTCTTCCCGCAGAAGGATTTGTTCACCGTGTCATAGTACACACCGTCTATCTGGAGGCATGATACAAGTCGAATCTCCACGCCTTCCACCAGCCCGTCAAACCGCGCTGTCGCGCCGTTCCTTGCAGCCAGTGCCGTTTCCTTGTACTCCGCTTCCACGCTCTCTGCCTTTGCCACAGCAGCGTTGGTCTTCTGGGCGGCATCCGTGGCCTTGCTTGCTGCATCATTGGCAGTTTTGGCCGCAGTCTCCGCTGTTGATGCTGCCTTATCTGCTTTCTTTGCCGATGCGTCAGCCACAGCAGCAGAAGACTTGGCGACAGCTGCTGCATCCTCCGCAGGTTTCGACAGCAGTTTCAGCGGAGCGCTCACCACCGTCTCGCCTCTCATGGCCGGGAGGCTCACCACACCGTCCAGCGTGCTTACCGTTTCCAGTTCGTCCACACTCTGGCTGTCAGTCTTTATCTGGTTCACCACATCTTGGACCAGTTCCTTTTTCTCTTCTTCTGTCAGTGCCATAGTCATTCGGTTTTGTTGTTATTGCCTATTTGTTCGTTCAATCCGTCAATGAAGCCGGGCACACACAGTTGCTCGGCAACAGTGCGTATCAGTTGCACCTCCTCATCGGTGTATTCAACTGCACCCTTATTCTCGCATATCTTCAGGGCGAGGGCATGTGCCTTGATGCCGTTCACGTTGTTGTAAATCATGTCCGCAAATGTTTCGCGCACATCCATTGGCCGTGCCACCTTGCGACTGACCGATGTATAAACATTGAAATGCTCGAAGTCTATCCTTTTCATCGTATCTCTGTTTTTAACTTGAATGATTCAGTATCTGGTATCGGAAGCCGTCCACCTTGCTAATGAGCACGGTCACGCTGTCACCTTCCGCCATTTTGTAGTTTGTGAGGTTCTCATTGTGGTCGTAGATTCCGTCCAGCGTTATGGGTAATGACCCAGCACGCACCCGGAATGTCACAACCGTGGCAAAGTCCTCAGGAAGTTCGGTTAATCCGAATTTTTCAGCCACTGATAACTCGCTTGGAAGCGTTACCTCCACGCCTGACGACTTATCTTTCTTGAAGTACATCAAAATCACGTTGGCCTGCGAGAAATCAACCGAATAAGAAGTCGCATTCGGGTCAAAGGTCAGTATCTTGGCCTTGGTGTTCACAAAGGACGGTGCCATCAGCGCAGCATTTGACCAAATACCGTAGTTCTTAGTTCCGCCTGATACATGGATAAACAGACCGTAATTCGCCTGGTCCAAGCCATAGTTTCCATATGTGTTTGGGTGTTCATTTACGATACGCCCGGTGGCAGTGAACGCACCGCCTGCCGTTCCCGGTATTACATCGTTGCCGAACATCACATAGCCATCATTACCACCCACACGGAAGAAATTGTTATATATGGCAAGGGGACCGCCTTCACCGCTCTGCGTGGCTTCCGATCCGATACGTCCATTACCAATGGTGAAGCCGCCTATGGTGCCTTTATATGATTCTATTTCACCCGTAAACTTTCCATTCTTCGCCTCAATGCTGCCGTCCTCCAATATCTTAAAGTTCTCATTGGCGGTTACAAGTCCCTCCAGCTGTATATTTGATGCCTTTATCTTAACGCCGTCCTGACCGGCACCGACAAAGGATTTCAGGTTGCCATCCACATCGATTGCATACAGCCCCGACACCTTGGAGGTAACGATTAAGCCCGTCTCTTCCAGTGCCCGCTCATCCTTGTCATACACAGCTGCCGATATTTTCACCAGTCGCTCCGACTGCTCGAACAGCGTTTTGTACTTGTACGTCAGCGCCTCTATCTTGTCCGTGCTCAACACCAACATATAAAGATAGATGTCTCCGTCAAACGCCAGTTTGAAGTCGCCCGTGCCGTTCCACAGTCCGCTGCAGGTGTATTGCACATAGCCGCCGGTAGCAGCGATTTCCTCGCTTACCTCCATACTGTTGAAGTCCGCAAAGCCCGTCTTGTCAACATTCTCAAAACCAATCTTCAGCGTGCCTGCCTTTGCGCAGCGATAAAAGAAGCTCAGATACACTGGCAAGGCTTCCTTCTTCCCGTCGCCGTTCGTCGGAAATGTCGGCACAAAGCGTAGATTCTCATGCTTCTGACGGATATACTTGTTGCGAATCCGCACCACCTTGCGTCCCATGTCCGTAACGACGCTTGCGCCGTCGCCCTTCTTCGAGAGTGCTGAGCCGTTCGCCCACACCCACTTGTTGCCTACGAGGAAGAACACCGTCTCGTTCTCCGAGTTCCATTTCTCCAGTCCGCTCGCAAACGTGGGGTTGTTCAGGTAGCCCTTCTCGCTCAGAAAGTCGTTCCGCACGCTGTCTATCGCGCTCTGTACCTTGCCCTCCGTTATCTCGAAGCGGGTTTTCACGTCCTCGCCGGTTTCCAGTACGAATGTACCCTTCAGAAAGGCATTGTCCGCATAAAGTCCGTTGCCCTTCGGCTGGCGGTCTGCCGGGAACTTGTCATCCTTGATGCCGTCCAGGTTACCGAGCCGTGCGCGTAGGCAGTTGTCGAATGTCTTGCCACTCACACCATCCATCACGTCCACCCTCGGCTGTCCGTCCTCCGTAGCGGATATGAGCACCAAGTTCTGGCGGTCGGTGTTCATCGTGTTGCCCATCAGCACACACTCGTCGCCCTCCTTGGGTTCCACACCGTCAAACTCCTCTTTCGCCACCACGATGCCGTCCGCCATCACGTCCGCTACTTCCACCCAATAGCTCCGCATGTCCTTGCCCGTGAACGTCTGGCAGCGCACCAGGTCGTGCTGCACGAACATGTTGTCCTGCTCAAAGCTGATGAGAAAGTGGTCGCTTTGCTCCTCCACCGCCTTTATCTTGCCGTTGGCTGCGCTCACGCATATCTGGCCGCCCACGCTCCGCACCTTCTCGATGAGCAGTTCCATCACCTCCATCGTCTGCCTCACCGTCAGCTTGTCTATCGTCAGGTAGGTGCGCCCATCCTCGCCTTTCCACAGCTGGAACCCTGCGCCCAGCAGTCCGTCCACAAACTGACCTGCACTCCGTATACTGTCCGACGTTACGCTCTCAAAGACCACGCCGTCCTTTTTCCTCACAGGCTGGTCCAGCCAGTCGTCAAACTGGCGGTAGTCCCATTGGTCGGCATTGTCCGCTTCCTTCGCGTGGTCTGCCTCCAGAGCGTGCTTCGCCTCATCTGCGTCCGTGGCGTGGTCGGCCTCTTTCGCATGGTCAGCTTCCAGCGTGTGGTCGCTCTCCTTGGCATGGGTGGCTTCCCTCGCCAGTTCAGCGATGTCCGCCTTGGCTGCGTGCGCCGCCTCCTTCACCGCCATGCCGCCGTAGGCTGTGCCCCCGGTTCGCAGTGCCGAGGTGCTGCCCTCGTTCTTCGGCTTCTTTATTACCTTGATGTCTATCATTGCTCTATCTCCTTTAGTGTCATTTCAGCATATCCCTCCTCCAGGTTGCGGCTGATGCCCTGCACGAAGAAGGTCTTGCCCATCATCGGGTGGCGGTAGTGGGCGAACAGGCTCACAATGCCGCCGTCCGTGTCCGTCAGTTTCTGCGTCATCACCACCCTCGGCGCGTGCCACTCCTTGTAGTAGCTGTCCACATACAGCTGCTCCGGCTTCGCGCTCTCCTCCCGGTTGTGGTCGTATATCGTCAGCAGTCCCTCGCCCGTCAGCGTGTTCACCGGGGTACTCATCTTCACGCTGTCCGTCACGTCCAGTGCCTGACACTCCGCAGCCGTCAGCGCTGAGTTTATCTTCATTTCGATGTCATCTTTCACGTTCACGAAGCTCTCCTTCGTGTCGCTCATGTACACCAGGTCGTTGTCGCCCGTGTTGTTCACCAGTCCGTTGTCGCTGTATATCTTCACCTCGAACTGCTCCACCATGATGCTGCTCACGTGCGCCAGCAGCGGTATCGTCGTGCTGTTCCATTTCGTGTGCCTGAACCACGTCTTGTGCCGCCTGGTCACCACGTCCCACACGGCGTTCACTGGGCCGAGTATCATAAACCGCACCCGTCCGCTCACCTTGTCGCTTTTCTTTATGGGGATGGCGATGCCTTCAGCGTCGATGCCCAGCTCGTAGCTCACGTTGTTCTGCAGGTCAAACTTTGTCCCCACTATCTTGTCGCCGATCTTCGGGTCAAATCCTATCGTGAAGCACTGCTGGTAGTATTCGTCCTCGTCGGCACATTCCTCCAAGGTCTTGTACTTCCGCCACTCGAAGTCCGAAACCTGTCCCTCCGTGCCCTTTTCCACCACGCACTTGTCGCCGATTATCAGCATGCAAGCCAAAACACCCACCTTCGATATGTGGTCGCTGCCGTCACCGATGGCGCTGTACTTGAACTCGTACAACTGCGGACCGCTGTCCGTGAACGGCACAAAACCGTGCTCCGTCTCCACATCCCATGTCGCTGCCTCGTTGGGTGTCGTCACTTTCCACCACTGCTGCGTGTAGTATCGTCCGTCACCGTTGTTGCGGCTCGGCACGGTCATGTGCCACCATTTCCGTATGCCAATAAAAAATGGCATGCCGTCAGGAAATCCGGCACGGTCGTAGTTGTATATTGCCTTGTAGGTGTCCGTCAGTGCCATCACCGGGTTCAGCACTAATTTTCCGCTCAGCACGATGTAGTTGGTCGTACCCTCGTCTGTCGGAGAGAACACACCGCCCGTCATGCTGCCGTTATACACGGCTCTCGGCACTCCAGCCTTCAGTGAGTCGGCATTCGGGTAGGTCGTGGCCTCCTTGTCGTCGCCGTTGCCGTTCACGCTCACTACCAGGTAGTTCGTCATCTCCACCTTCGGTGTCGGCGAGTTGTCCTTGCCGTCCGTTTTCTTCTCCACCTTACCAAGTGCCATGATGGCAGCTCCCGGCTGCTTCGCCAGCAGGTTCGGCAGGGCTTGCTGGTTCTTTCCCTCGCTGCACAGTTCCTCCATCACGTTGCCGCTCCCCATGTTCGGGAACAGCCATTCGCTGTTGTTCTTCACCTGCACATACCAGTCCGTAACGCATCCGCCGCTGTATGTCGTTTCCTGTCCGTGGGTCATTGCGTCAAAGGCATCTATCGCCGTCGAGCCCTCGCCGTCGCTGCTGTATTCCGTCATGTATTTCTGGTAGTTCTTGTACGGGCTTTTCAGCAGATCGTCGTCCAGCGGACTCTCTATCACGCTCTCCATGCTCTCCACCTTCGCCGTCAGCAGCAGCCTGTTGTACACCTCGCCCACGCTGATGGTCGTGTCCGTGTCCGTCACGATGCCCGTCCGTATGTCCGTCGTCTGCCGTGCCGTCGTCACGCTCGCCCCAGTCAGCAGGTCGCGCCAGTAGATGCGCTCCCCGCCCTTTACGCTCTCCCACGAGTATATATAAAAGGTAAAGCCGTCCTGCACGATGTGCAGGTTCAGGTACTTCAGCATCTCCTCCAGCACCTCGTCTTGCTGCCACACGTCATCCTCCTCGTCGCCAAGAAACAGCAACTCGTTGATGGTCAGCTGCCCGAATATGGCGTAGCGGTTGCCCGTCAGGTCATCCACCGCCTTGCTCCCGTCATACAGGTAGCGCACGGCGTTTCCGCCCACGATGTCAAGACCTGCCGTCACACCACCCATTATCTCCTTCAGCATCTCTAAGAACGTGCGCTGCTCCGCCTCCGCCTTCACCACATTGTAGAGCACGCCCAGCGCACCCACGTCGCGGTACTTCGAGTATTGCAGGGCTATCAGCGCATCGATGCAGCTCAGTTCTATCTCGTCATATTCCTCGTTATAGCCTTGTGAGTACGACTGCGGTTCTATGTACCCGGCAAAGAGGCATTTGCCCTCGCGGTAGATATTCACCACTGCGTCAAGGCATGAGGCGCAGAAGAAGTCGGGCACGAAGTTCCTTGTCAGCAGCCGCACCTTGGCTTGTTGGCAGAGCAGATGGTCGAAGGTGTCATTCACCTCGCTTGTCAGTTCCACAGGATCATCCGTGAACGACAACTCGCCTCCATCCTCACCGATGACCACCTCTTTTGTGCGGTCGCCCTTTGTCAGAATATGCACCTCGATGCGCTCGTTCTTCTGGTTGTAAAAGTGTCCGTGTAGATACATGCTCCTTATATTTTGATGTTCGTTCCCTTTCTGTTTATTCTCGTCTCGTTGGCAAGCACTGCCACAAGGTCGCGGCCTTTCACCTTCAGTTCATAGATACCGCCACCTCCGCTGCCATTATTGCCGATAAGCGACTTCAGTTTGTTCAGCGGTGCTATCACCTCAGGGTTGCTCTTTGCCCCGGCATACTCGCCCATCAGCGCCAAGGTCGGTCCGTACACGATACCGCCGTTGGCAAATGGGGTAACGGCCACCGATGCCACAAGTCCCTGCATCATGCCGATAAATCCGGCTGCGATGCCGGCACCTGCAAACGGGATGTAAGCGTGTGCCGCCATAAACTCCGAGGCTGCCAACTCACGGTATGCCATCGCCTCTGCCTTCACTGCCGCCATCGTCGCCACGGATGCTGCCACCTCTTCAGGGGCAGCCGCTACCTTTGCCGTAGCTGCGGTGGTGGCTGCTACTCCACTTGCCGCCACTACGGTATTGGAGGTGCCAGTCACAGCGGTCAAGGCCTGAATAATTGAAATGATGCCGTTGATGCCCTCATATATCTGAATGGCAGCATCGACGACGCCAGTAATCGTGGACCATGCGTCACGGTTGCCTTGCAGCGCATCGGTGAGCGAGGAGACACCATTGCCCACACCCTTGACCGTGCTCCACGACTTACCTAACGTGACATTGCTTTTGCGGATGCGCTTCTCGTAATCCTCATAACTGCCGATGAGCTTCTGTATGGAGGCTCGCTGCGACTCGTCCATAGGACTTTTCGTGTCAGCCAACATATCCTGGAGTTCCTTGATGCGTTTCTTTACACCATCAAGCCCAATGGTTTTCAGTTCGAGGGTCAGCGTCTTGCCCTCCATACTGTCGAGCTTCGCCACTTCTTCCTCCATTTCGGGAATGCGCGTGAGTTGCTTCATGGCATCGCGTTTCTTCTCCAGTTCCAACACCGTGCGCTGTATGTCGTCAATCTCCGATGCGCTGGCGTTCTTCTGCTTGGTCTGGTAGTAGCTGATGGCATCATCCAGCGAACGGATGGTGTTCAGCCGGGAGATGTCCTCCGGCTTCTTCAGTTCATCAAGAGTATCGTCCCATTTCTTCTTCAGGTCGTTAAGGGCATTTATCTGCTTCTGTATCTCGATGCGCTCTGTCTCTGTAGCGGTTTTCAACAAGTCTGTATAATACTGCAGCTCTTTTTCAAGCTGGCGGTATGTCTGTATCTTGTCTAAACCGACATCAACATGCGAACTGCGTTCAAACGCCGTTTTAAGGTCATTCAAACGCTGTATTTCAGCATCGATTACTGCAAGTTCATCGGCAGAGGCTTTCTCCCTCAATCCCTGTTGATAAGTGATTTCTGCATCGATGTCCTTCAGGGTTTTCAGTTCGGTGGGACGGCTTGCCGCATCCTGCAACTGCGTTATCGCATCCTGCTGCTTTTGCAAGGCTGCGATTTTCTTTGCATAAAGCGCAATGGTCTTGGTGTCCGTTCCGTTGGCAGTTTCCAGTTTGTTCTGGTAGTACTGGATGTTGTTGCCAAGTTCCTTGTAACTCGTGGCATTGGCGATAAGCTTCTTTCCGCTGTATTTGTCCTGGTTCCCCGATTTACCACTGCCGTTTCCGCTGTCTGTTGAGGGGGCGTTCTGTTTCTTATTGTTCTTCAAGGCGGTCTGGGCGTTCGCAGCCTTTGCCTTGGTGTTCGCTTGCGTGGCCTTTGTGTTTTTCTCCAAATCTGCCGTCTGCCTTGCTGTGGTCTCGTCCTTTATGCCGAAGAACTTCTTCACCCATTCCCATGCCTTCTTTATCACGGCACTCGCTTTTTCGAATGCCTTGACAAGAAAGTCCCATACGGCTGATGCAATTTTCTTCACCGCTGCCCATACAGCATCACAGATATTGCGAAAGGTCTCACAGTTATTGTACGCCGCTATCAATGCACCCACAAGTGCCGCTATAGCCATAACGACAATACCGATGGGGTTGGCACTGAGCACAAAGTTCAGGGCAATCTGTGCCACCTTCCAAATGTTGGATGCGACAGCCACTACCTTTGCTGCAGCTGCTTGCGCAAGCGTAGCCACCTTCACAGCTTTCAGTCCTGCCACCACAGTTTTGATGCCACCGCTGAGCTGCACCATACTCATGAGAGCGATGCCGCTATTAGCTATCCATTCCACATAAGGTGCGGAAGTACTGGCTATTGAGCCTGCCCAATCCATCATGGCGTGCATCTGGTTAGCGAGCGTCTGACGTAGGCTCTCTCCAGTCGATGCCATATTGTCGAAGGCTGCGTCTATCTCTCCTGCGGAGTTTGCCATCGCTCCAATGTTCTGCGAAAACTTTTCCTTTTGTTCGCCAGTCAGCGAACCGAGTAGTCGCATTGCTTCAGCACTGCCGAACAACTGTCCATAAATGGTTTGACTCAACTGTCCTGTCTTTGCCGAATACTCCTGTATGCTTGCATCCAAACCGAGCAGAAAGTTCTCTAAACCACCAGCAGCCTGAATACTGGCTGCATTAAAACCGATGCCCATCTCGTTGGCCGCTTTCGTAGCTTCCGCAGATGGCTTGATGAGTGAGTTGAGCACGGCAGCCAACTGAGTGGATACTTCCGCCGTGTCACCAGTCACACCCGTTGTAGTGGCGAACACTGCCATCAGTTCGTCCATGGAGACACCAAGCTGAGATGCACTACCACTCACACGGGGCAATGCCTGCGCCAACTGCTCAAAGCTGGTCACACCATTCTTGGCCGTCATCTGTATCTTGTCTTGGATGTTTCCTGCTTGATCCCATTCCAGACCATAGTTCTTGATGAGCGTGGAAGTAACGGTCACCGTCTCTCCCAAGTCCGCAATACCACCAACCGCACTACGGCTTGATTTGTTGAGGAACTCTACCCAGTTATCCTCGGGCACGCCATTGGATATAACCTGGTATAAGCCGTTGGCAAGTTCCTCACGCGCAAGCGGTATGTTCTTGCTCAGTTCCGTTATCTGACCAGTCAGTGCTTCAAACTCGTCCCCACTCTTTCCTGCCATGGTGTTGGCACTGCGCATGGCGGTCTCAAAACTGTCGAAAGGCTCGGCAAGTCCGCCCACCATGTCGCTGAGGTCGCGGATCGAGCGGACGGCTGTATCGAACACGAGGCTCTTGTCTGCCATCTCGCGCAGTCTGTTGCCAGTGGCCACAGCGGTATTCCCCACCTCGGAGAGTATGTCGTCAAGACCGTCGGCTTCCACTGTCAGACGTTTCAGAACACCGCCGTCATCGCTCTTGATGTTTATTCTAAATTCTACTGCTTTTGCCATTGTCTTTTCTTATTTCAGTCCGTAACGTTTCTTGGCTGCCTCAAAGCGTGCATTGAACTCGTCCTTGCTCACCTCCTCACGCTTTTCTTCCTGCTTTTCATCCCAAGGGAACGGTAGAACGTCATGCGCTTGGAGATTGCTTTTTGCATAGGGTTGGATGGCAAAGAGCGCCAACACTCTTGTGCGTTCCCACTCGTTGCGCTCCGCATCGCGCTTGGCTTCCGCCCATCGCTCCCATGCCTTGTAAAACTCAAAAGGGGTACATCGTTCAAAGTCTTCTCTGCTCATCCCGATGCACCCCAATGCCATACCCAACAGTTCCTCGACGCTTACTTCTTTTCCGCCTGGTTGGTCGTTTTTTTTTCTTCACCGCCCATATCCTCGTAGAAGGAGTTCGCTGCGTCGGGCTCCATAAGGTCAGCAAAGCTCTGGAAGTCGTAGTCAAACTCCACCTTGTCAGCATTGCACGCACTTTTCACGCAGCAGTAAACAAACAGTACCAGCTCGGAGATATTGGTTTTCTCCAACTTGCTCACGTCCTTACCGCTCTCATTCTTGAAGCGCACCATTGCGCCCATGGTCACACGGCAAGGGAACTCCTTGTCGCCAACCTTGATTTTTGTCTTTTTCATACGCGATGTTGTTATTCAGTCTGCTGAGTGGTGTCTGTGATACCCGTACCCACTTTATCCACCTTGCCGCAGTTCTGAAGCGTGATTGAATACTTGGCATCGTCACCAGCCTGTGCGTCAAGGTCAAGAGAGGTAATCAGATACTTGCCTTTATATCCGCCAGTGGCTTTACCTGTGCGTTTGTCTCCTTCACGCAGATTGTACGCTGCCTCCACTGGCTCACCCTTAAGCATTGCGTCCTTCATCTGGTCATACGATGGCACCTCATCCGTGCCGTCAGTAAGTACAACACCATCGGCGGTAATCTGTTCGGAGAAACTCTTGATGTAAGACTCCTTCCACTTGCCACCAGATGCCTCTTTAGTCACACGCTCACCGGTCTCCGCTGATGTGGACACCTTACAACCGGTGGAAAAGCCGAGGGCATTGGTACCCATGGAAAGGATAAGGTCAGTTCCGTCTAAAACACTTTTTGCCATATCTTTCTTGTTATGATTGTTAATACTGTGCCGGTCGCCACTCCGACAATAAAGGCGA
>OGPT01003193.1_pt1 | contig 12132 bp, 13 predicted proteins | sample 1552951 | NCBI WGS metagenome assembly OGPT01 (sample SAMEA2580224, study PRJEB22360) | human gut metagenome | biome: human gut; feature: human-associated habitat; material: faeces | place: Denmark | collected 2008/2010
CGGCTCGCAAAGCAGGGCGTGGACGTTCTGGTGCTGGAGAAGAAGGAAATCGGGAACGGCGGTTCTTGCCGGAATGCCGGCGGTGTTCGGCAGTCTGCAAGAGACCCGAAAGAATTGCCGTTGGCAATGTATGCCGTTGCAAACATCTGGCCGCACCTGAGCGAAGAGTTAGGCGTGGATGTTGAATACCATCAGGGCGGCAACCTGCGGCTTGGTCTGACGGAAAAAGATATTAAGGTGTTGGAAAACCACACGGCAAAGAGCTTGAAGTTAGGCTTGGATGTCAAGATGATTAGCGGCGACGAAGCACGGGAAATCTGCCCGTATATGTCGAAAGAAGTCGTTGCTGCAAGCTGGTGTCCAACTGACGGACACGCAAATCCCTTGAAAGCAACCTTAGGCTTTTATCGGAAAGCGTTGGAACTGGGCGTGACGTTCATAACAGGTGTTAAGGTAGAAGCATTGGAAAAGGTAAAGGGCAGAGTCCGCAGAGTTCTGACGGATGACGGCGTTTATGAAGCAGACCAGATTCTGTTGTGTGCTGGCTATGAGTCCCGAAAGATTGCGAACACTGTCGGCGTAGATGCTCCGGTAGAACGGCAGTTCAACGAAGTTCTGGTAACAGAAGCACAGCCGAAGATGTTTGATATTATGATTGGTGTCGCTGGCGGTGAATTTTATGGACATCAGTCCGAACACGGTTCATTTGTATTGGGCGGCAACAGCGGCTTACAGGCGTTCACCTCGAACAATGACAATTTCGTCACCAACAGCCTGACTGCTCCCTGTATTTCACGAGGCATTATCAAGTACTTCCCGATTCTGGACAAGGTGAAAGTCGTTCGTACCTGGTCGGGCTGGTATGACCAGTGTATCGATGTGCTGCCGGTTATCGACAACGTGAAAGAAGTGCCGGGCTTGACGGTTGCCTTTGGATTCAGCGGACATGGTTTCGGTATCAGTCCAGCCGTTTCCATCGCCCTGAGCGAACTGATTCTGAACGGCAAGTCCACCACCATTGACATCAGTCAACTGAATTATGACCGCTTTAAGGCAAAGGGCTAATTTCGCAGAGGAGGGATTGTTTGATTCTACACAATGACGCTGTGGATGCCATTTTGACACGAAGAAGCATTCGCAGCTATCAGGCAAAACAAATTTCCGAAGATGCATTGGAAACCATTCTGACTGCGGGGCAATATGCCCCCAGCGGAATGAATCAGCAGTCTGCAAAGGCGATTGTTGTCCAGAGCAAAGAACGGATGCAGCAGTTGGTGCAGCTGGCAAAAGCAGCGGAGCAGGTTGACCACAACCCGTTTTATGATGCACCAACCGTCATTCTGGTGTTTGCCGATGCGACCCAACTCGCACCGCTCGAAGACGGCTGCAATGTACTGGAAAATATGATGCTGGCAGCACACGCCATCGGTTTGGGCAGCTGCTGGATTTATGCAGCAAAGGTGCTGTTTTCAACCGAAGAAGGTGCTGCGTTTCAGAAAGAACTGGGGCTTTCTGAAACCGATCAGATTGTGGGTTCGATTGCGATTGGTTATCCCGACGGTGCAGCTCCGCAGCCAAAGCCACGCAAGGAATCATTTTTCCGAATCGTGTAAAAAAATAGGGCTTGACAAATTGCAGGGGATGTGCTATGATGAAGTTGCATAAAAGTGCAAGGTTCGACTGGCGGTTTCACTGACAGAATCGCCAAATCGAATCATAATAACAATCAAATATTTTATGGAGGGAAATACCAATGAGCAGATTCACAATTCCAAGAGATCTTTACCACGGCAAGGGTTCGTTAGAAGAACTGAAAAACTTGCAGGGCAAAAAAGCCATGGTCGTTGTCGGCGGTGGCTCAATGAAGCGGAACGGCTTCTTAGATCAGGCAGTTGCCTATCTGAAAGAAGCTGGCATGGAAGTCGCTCTGATCGAAGGCGTAGAACCGGATCCGTCTGTTACCACGGTTTTAAAGGGTGCAGAAAAGATGCGGGAATTTGAGCCGGATTGGATTGTTGCCATGGGCGGCGGTTCTCCGATTGATGCTGCAAAGGCAATGTGGGCATTCTATGAATATCCGGATACCAAGTTTGAAGACCTTTGCACACCGTTTAATTTCCCAACATTGCGGACAAAGGCAAAGTTCTGTGCAATTCCGTCTACATCCGGTACGGCAACCGAAGTAACTGCATTCTCTGTTATTACCGACTATGATAAGGGTATTAAATACCCACTGGCTGACTTCAACATTACGCCGGATATTGCCATTGTTGATAGTGCATTGGCAGAAACCATGCCGAAGAAACTGGTTGCACATACGGGTATGGATGCCATGACACACGCAATTGAAGCATATGTTTCCACGCTGCACTGCAATTATACCGATGCAGTTGCTCTGCATGCCATCAAGATGATTCACAAGGAACTGAAGAAGTCCTTTGACGGCTGCATGACTGCAAGAGCAGAAATGCACGATGCACAGTGTCTGGCAGGGATGGCATTCTCCAACGCTCTGTTGGGAATTGTACATTCTATGGCACATAAGACCGGTGCTGCTTATACCGGCGACCATATCATTCACGGCTGTGCAAATGCCATGTATCTGCCGAAGGTCATCAAGTACAACGCAAAGAATGAAGAAGCTGCGGAACGCTATGCACAGATTGCAGACCATATTGGTCTGGGCGGAACGACCACAACAGAAAAGGTCGATGCTCTGATTGCAGAACTCCGCTCGATGAATGACCAGCTGGAAATTCCGCAGGCAATCAAGTTCTATGGTGCAGGCGGTGTGAAGGCAGAAACTTCTGTCATTGATGAAGCAGAATTCTTGGAAAAGCTGCCGACTGTTGCAGCCAATGCCATCGGTGATGCTTGCACCGGCTCGAATCCACGGCAGCCATCGCAGGAAGAAATGGAAAAGCTCCTGAAGGCTTGCTATTATGATTTGGAAATTGATTTCTAAATTTTGTTTCGATAAAAAAGAATTTTCCAAAAAGAAAAAGAATTCTTTCGTTTTGCAGAAAACCGGTTGACAAATTGAAATCGGCTTGCTATAATAAGCACATCAAAACAAAAGATACCCCATACCAAAGAAAAGCGGACAACGAGGTCAAAGAAAACCAGTTGTCCGCTTTTTCTTGTTTTTGAAAGCGAAAACCAAGACAATGGCGTCTATTTCAGCTCCATTGTCTTGTTTTTTTTATTTGCCCATATGGAGGGGAAACTTCCATAAATAGATGAATAAAGGAGCGTATCAACATGAGTTATCCGAAGGTAGACATTCTGTATTTAAGTGAAAAGGATATGCTGGCAGCTGGCGTAAACAACGTCGTTCAGTGTACTGACTGTATGGAAGAGGTTGTAAAGCTGTTGGATGATGGCGATTACCGGATGGGCGGCGAGAACGGAAATTCTCACGGCTGCATGATTAGTTTTCCAGACAACCCAGAATTTCCGAATATGCCGAAGAATGGGCCTGACAGACGGTTCATGGCAATGCCGGCATATTTGGGCGGAAAGTTCGATATGGCTGGCGTGAAGTGGTATGGTTCTAATGTAGAAAACCGGGAAAAGGGCTTGCCTCGTTCCATTCTGATGGTCATTCTGAACGACAAGGAAACGGGTGCACCAAAGGCATTCCTCTCCGCAAACCTCATCAGTGCGTATCGTACCGCAGCAATTCCGGGCGTTGGTGTAAAGCTGCTGGCAAAGAAAGATGCAAAGGTTTTGGGGGTTGTTGGCCCTGGCTTCATCAACAATATTACGATTGAAACATTTGCAGCATTGCGTCCGACTTTGGACACCCTGAAGATTAAGGGACGTGGCAGAGCTTCCATTGACCGTTGTATTGCCTATGTCAAGGAACACTGCCCGCAGTTCAAGAACATTATTGTTTGCGACACGCTGGAAGAATGCTGCAAGGATGCGGATATTATGACAATTGCAGTTTCTACACCGACTGGCGGTCATCAGAATTACCCATTCATCAAGCGGGAATGGTTGAAGCCGGGATGTCTGGTTTGTGCACCGGGTGCAGTTGATTTCCCAGATGAATTGGTTTGCGACCCGACTGTGAAGTTGGTTGTTGATAATAAGAAGCTGTATGAAGCATGGGCAGAAGAATACCCGTACCCGACTTTTGATAAGATGTTCCTGCTGGGCGATAAGTTCACCGACTTGGCACACGATGGAAAGTTGGATTGGGGCGTTGTGCAGAACATCGGTGCAATTGCAAACGGAAAAGTTCCGGGCAGAGAATCGGATGACCAGATTATTTTGTATTCCATCGGCGGTATGCCGGTAGAAGACGTTGCATGGGGCAAGACCGTTTATGAAAATGCACTGGAAAAGGGCATTGGTGTCAACCTGAATCTGTGGGATCAGCCGTACTTGTATTGATGGAAAGTTCGAAAGTGCAATAAAATCATCCGCCGCTTTTCAATGGAGAAGGTCTGCTGAAAAGCGGCGGTTCTTTTGAGGATAGAATGGGAGGGAGTTTGATATGGCTGGAAATGTTGCATTTATGTTTCTCTGTACCATTATGGTGTTGGGAATGACACCGGGGTTAGGGATGTTTTACGGTGGCATGGTACGGCGAAAGAACGCCTTAAATACGATGATGTTTTGTTTCGCCATGATGGGAATCGGTATGCTGATGTGGGTTTCTATTGGATATTCGCTTTGCTTTGGCGAAGATCATGGCGGTATCATTGGCGACCTGCACTATGCATTTTTGCAGAACGTGCCGTGGACATCGGACAGTGACGAAGTTCCGCCGATGATGCTGGCGTTGTTTAACATGATGTTCGCCGTGATTTCTCCGGCAATTATTCTCGGCTCGCTGGCAGAACGAATGAAGTTTTCCAAAATGATGCTGCTCTGCATTATCTGGACGCTGGTGGTCTATTATCCGCTGGCACATATGACATGGGGCGGCGGATTCTTGGATGACCCGATTGGTTCAATTGACTTTGCGGGCGGAAATGTCATTCACATCAGCACGGGTGTTTCCGGTTTGGTTGCCTGCATCATTTTGGGCAGAAGAAAAGGCTTTGGGGCAATGTCCTATCATCCGCACAATATTCCGTTGTTCCTGATTGGTGCAGCTGTGTTGTGGGTCGTCTGGCTGGGCTTCAACTGTGGCTGTGCTGGCGGTGCAAATGAAATTGCCATCTTGGCTCTGGCAAATACCACGATTTCTTCCGCAGCAAGTATGGTGGTTTGGATGCTGATGGAAACCATTATTCAAAAGAAATGTACGGTTATGGGTGCGGTAACCGGCGGTATCGTTGGCTTGGTCGGCATTACGCCGGGAGCAGGTTATGTCCCGATTTGGTCAGCATTTTTGATTGGTGCGATTGCAGCTCCGATTTGTTTCTTTGCCATCAGTAAGGCAAAACAGAAGTTCGGCTATGATGATGCCTTGGATGCCTTTGGATGTCATGGCGTTGGCGGTATCTGGGGCGGCATTGCAACCGGATTATTTGCCAACAGTTCCGTAAATGCAGCCGTTCCACACAATGGTCTGGTCTTTGGAGAATGGCGGCTGTTTGTTGCACAGCTGGCAGCCAGTGCCATCAGCATTGCCATTGCCGCTACTTTTACCGCTGTGATTATGCTGATTCTCAAGAAGTGCGGCGGTGTTCGGGTATCGGACATGGAAGAAGCACAGGGCTTAGACCAAATCGAACACGGCGAGCGTGCATATCCGGCATTCAATGGCTTAGACTGAGAAAGGGCGTGACCGTATGAAAAAAATTGAAGTCATTTTCCGACCGGAAAAATTAGAACCGCTCAAAGAAACGCTGCTGGAGGCAGGGATTAAGGGGGCAACCTTTTATCAAGTCAGCGGTTGCGGCAACCAGCACGGCTGGATTGCCTATCACCGAGGCAGCGAAGTTATGATGAACACCTTGCCGAAGGTGTACATGATGACGGTTGTACCAGATGCGGAAGTGGACGGGATTTTGAAGCTGATTAAACAGTGTGTCTATACCGGAACAGTCGGAGATGGAAAGATTTTCATTTCCACCGTGGATGAATGTATCCGGATTCGGACAGACGAAACGGGTGATACGGCTTTATAAAAATCAAATAGAACAAACAATCCTGACGAGTGGGCATTTCCCGTTCGTCAGGATTTTGTGAGTAGAAAGCGAGATGGGACAGATGAACCGACAACCAATCATTGGTGTAACGCCATTAGTAGATGCAGCAAAAGAAAGTTATTGGATGTTGCCCGGCTATTTCAACGGGATTTTACAGGCAGGCGGATTGCCGTTGATGCTGCCTTTGACGACCGATGCCAGCCGGATTGCACAGCTCTGTCATTTATGTGATGGTATTCTATTGACAGGTGGGCAGGACATCCAGCCGGAATTATACGGGGTAGAACCACTGCCATGCTGTGGCGAATGCAGCCCAGAACGGGACACGATGGAATTGCAGCTGCTGGAACTGGCATTTCAACAGGATTTGCCTGTTCTGGGCATCTGCCGAGGAATTCAGCTTCTGAATGTCTGCTTTGGCGGAACGCTGTATCAGGATTTACCGGAGCAGGTTTCCAGTTCGATTTCCCATCACCAAATACCGCCCTATGACCAGCCAGTGCATACTGTTTCGGTGTTGCCAGAAACGCCGTTGGCAGCATTGCTGGAGCAAGAAACATTGGCAGTGAACAGCTATCATCATCAGGGCATTTTGAAATTGGCAGAAGCCTTGCAGCCCATGGCAGTTGCACCAGATGGATTGATTGAAAGCGTATGGCTGCCGGAGAAAGCATTTGTGTGGGGCGTGCAGTGGCATCCGGAATATGATTACCAGAAAAATGTTGCCAGTCAGCAGATTTTTCAGGCATTTGTACAGGCTGCCGGCAAGCAGGAAAAATGAGAAATTTTCATGGATACAGAGGTTTGCACTTGATTTTTTTTGGGAAACGTGTTACACTAATAGCATTAACAATGACTGGAGGAAACAATCATGGTTGTAATTGAAATGGAAAATGGAAAGAAAATCGAACTGGAGCTGTATCCGGAAATTGCTCCGATTACCTGTGAAAATTTTGAAAAGCTGGTAAAGCAGGGCTTTTACAATGGTCTGATTTTTCACCGTGTGATTCCGGGCTTTATGATTCAGGGCGGCTGTCCGGATGGAACAGGCATGGGTGGCCCAGGCTGGAATATCAAGGGCGAATTTGCTGCAAACGGTGTCAAGAATGATCTCAAGCACACCCGTGGTGTGATTTCGATGGCACGGGCAATGAATCCGAACTCTGCTGGTTCGCAGTTCTTCATCATGCACGAAGATGCACCGCATCTGGATGGACAGTATGCTGCATTCGGCAAGGTCGTTTCCGGCATGGATGTTGTGGATGAAATTGCAAGCGTGCAGACCGACTATGCAGACAAGCCGCTGACCCCGCAGGTGATGAAGTCTGTCACCATCGTAGACTGAAAGTAGTGCGATTGGCACAATGGGTTATCACACAAAGCAAAAAGAACGCATTCTTGATTTGCTGAAAACCTGTGCAGGCGAACACCTCACCGTTTCCGACTTGGGAAAGCAGCTGGAAGAAAACGGTACACCTGTTGGAACAGCGACGATTTACCGCTATCTGGAACAGCTGACGGAAGAGGGCGTTCTCCGGAAATATATTCTGGATGGAAAATCCAGTGCGTGTTATCAGTATCTGGGAGAACATGCGACGTGTCAGGAGCATTTTCACTTGAAATGTCTTTCCTGCGGAACGCTGTTCCATGTACAGTGCACGTTTCTGGATGAGATGCAGGCACACATTGCAGCCCACCATCATTTCCAGATTGACCATACCAAAACGGTACTCTATGGATATTGTGAGCAGTGCCAGAATGCCCAGCAAAAAAAAGAATCGTAAGAAAAGCAGCATACAGTTGGAAAACATCCAGCTGTATGCTGCTTGTTTTATTGAAATGCTGGCGGAAACGGGGATGCTTGCTGTTTCGGCGGCTTTTCATAGATACGAACAGGGGCATGGTCTAAAAAGCCAGTCTGTTGCCGAACCGCCACGGATTTTACCTGTGGCTGATAGATTTTTACCGGAGCATCTGCGGGTGTCTGCGGTTGTTTTCCATATTCCATACCGATTCCTCCTTAGAGATAGGGCTTGAGCCGATTCAAATATGCTTCTTCCTGCTGCATCATTTCTGCCCCTTGTTTCCGGACAGAGTCCGTCAGGTTGGCATGATGGTTCATCAGCTGGGAAAGCTGAATCAAGCCCATGTTTGTTCCTTCCACCATCAGTTTTGCGATTTGGTGGCTGTCTGCACCGCCCAGACAGTGCAGGCGAATGCTGGCACTGCTGCAAACCTTTGCGAGCGTGCCCAATTCCTTGGGGTATTGATAGAATGTTTTCATCTGCTGCCGGATTTTTTGCTGCTGGGTTTCGTAGTAGTCCAGCTGGGTGCAAAGTTCTTTTCGGAGGTCGGCATCTTGGGTGTGTTCCAGAACACAAAAGATGGCATCTTTTCCGACCGCAGCATTTTTATACAGTCCGTTTAAGACGGAAATTTCTGCTTGTTTCATAAAAAAATTCCTCCTATCTGATTCTGGAAATAGTATCTGCCAAATCGGCGAAATTATCCGCAAACCATCCAAAAAACATTGACAAAGCTGTAAAAATCCAGTATACTGGACATAGATGCAAATTTGCAAAAAAGGGAAGTTTAAAAGAAGGAAATGAGAGGTACAACAATGAAAAAGAAACAATTTTTATGGCTGATGATTGCCATCGGCATCTTGTCTACTGGGAGTGGGTGTGACTCTGTAAAGCCGGTGTCTACCACGCAGGAAATTCCGACTGCAGAAGAAACCAATCTTGTGACAACTGCTCCGGTTTCTGAGGCAGAACAGCCAACAGAAACGACAACCGTTCCGCAGATTGCAGATGTTCTGACGACCGCAGCGACAACCCCAACCACAACAGGCGAAGAATATGAGGATACTTCTTTGGTGGATTTCCTGATGGGACAGATGACGTTGGAGCAAAAAGTTTGTCAGATGTTTATTGTTACGCCGGAGTCGTTGACGGGTTATAATGGGGCAGTCACAGAAGCTGGTACACTGTCGAAAGAATCCTTTACAGCCTATCCGGTTGGCGGACTGATTTATTTTTCAGATAATCTGGAGGACGCTCCGCAGACAGTTTCAATGCTCTCCACCATGCAGGATTATGCACAGGAAACCACAGGCGTTGGCTTGTTCTTGTCTGTGGATGAAGAGGGCGGAACAGTTGCCAGAGTGGCGGACAACCTCGGCACAACCAAGCTGTATGATATGGAATATTATGGTGAACGGCACAACCCCGAAGAGGCGTATGCCATCGGGAATACCATTGGCTCTGATTTGAGCCAGTTCGGATTCAATGTAGATTTTGCCCCTGTTGCAGATGTCAATTTAAATCCGAATAACGAATTGGGCAGCCGGATTTTCAGCAGTGACCCAGATATTGTTGGCGATATGGTTTCGGGTGTTGTTTCCGGCTTGCAAAACATGGGCGTTTCTGCAACCTTAAAGCATTTTCCGGGGCTGGGTGCTGGAGATGGCAACACCCACTATGATGATTTTGTCCTGATTGACCGTTCTTATTCCGAATTAAAAGAAGAGGAATTCAAGGCGTTTCAAGCTGGCATTGATGCCGGAGCAGATTTCGTGATGGTAGGGCATCAGATTACGACCGCCGCCGGCGACCAGTTGCCGAGTGATATGTCTTATACGGTTGTTACCGATTGGTTAAAGGGCACGCTGGGCTTTAATGGCATTGTCATCACCGATGCACAGAACATGGCAGCGATTACCGAAAATTACAGTCCAGCAACCGCAGCAGTGCAATCGGTTTCCGCTGGGGTGGATGTGATTTTGATGCCGATGGATTTGTCTAATGCGGTCAGCGGTATTTGTGATGCGGTCGAGGCTGGCACGATTTCGGAAGAACGCATTAACGAAAGCGTTTATAAAATTATGATGAAAAAGTTGAAAATGGGCTTGCTGACGATGCCGGAAGAAGACTCGGATAGCACCACAACCAGCACGACCACAACCGACATCGCATTCTAATTGTAAACAATTTGTTTCTTATTGAGAATTAGTATTGACAAACAGAAAAAGGTGTGCTATACTAGAATCACAGTTCAGGAACGGACTGCACAAAGAAAAAAATTCATGTCAATACGATTCAAGGAGGAACGAATATGAAAAAGTTTGTATGTCAGGTTTGCGGTTACATTTATGAAGGCGAAAATCCGCCGGCAGCATGTCCAGTATGTAAAGCTCCGGCAAGCAAGTTTGTAGAGCAGAAGGAAGAAAAGACTGAGTGGGCAGACCAGCACTTTGTTGGTGTTGCAAAGGATGTTGATCCGGAAATCGTAGAAGGTCTGCGTCAGAACTTTGAAGGCGAATGCTCCGAAGTCGGAATGTATCTGGCAATGGCAAGAGTGGCACATCGGGAAGGCTATCCGGAAATCGGTCTGTACTGGGAAAAGGCAGCTTTCGAAGAAGCTGAGCACGCTGCAAAATTTGCAGAGCTGTTAGGCGAAGTTGTTACCGACTCCACCAAGAAGAATCTGGAGATGAGAGTAGAAGCTGAGAACGGCGCTACCGCTGGTAAGACCGACCTGGCAAAGAGAGCAAAGGCTCTGAACCTGGATGCAATCCATGATACCGTTCATGAGATGGCCCGTGACGAAGCAAGACACGGAAAAGCATTTGAGGGTCTGTTAAAGAGATACTTCGGTTAATGAAAAATCCGGTATTTACCAAGGTTTACAAAAATTCTGAGGTGTGGCATCAAAAGCCACACCTCATTTTTTCAAACTCTTTCTCAATTCGCAAACTTCCTCTGTTTTTCCCCCCTCTGCTATGCTATACTGTGCGTAGACACGAGCCGTGCCTCGGCTCCATATTACCGCACGCCATCCTTTTTTCGCGTGCGTTACAAACGGGAGGGACTTATGAAAATATCGACAGAAATCGCCTCGGCTGCAGCACTGGTCGGCGAAGAAAAGGCTGTAGAATATACCGCCAAAGCAGGCTTTGACGCATGGGATTTTTCCATGTTCGACATGTGCAAATATGATTGGAGCGCCGGATGCTTTTTACCCAATGACAATCCGCTCGCTTCCGACAATTATCTCGCCTTCGCGCGTAGATTAAGACAGATCGGTCTCGACAACGGCATCCTCTGCAATCAGTCGCACGCACCGTTCCCGTCCCGCGGACCGATCATCCCTTACTTAAAACGCGCGCTGGAATGCACCGCAGAGGCAGGCGGCAAAATCTGCATCATCCATCCGGACAACTACCTGTCCGCCCAGGAAAACGCGGAAATGTACTTTGATCTGCTGCCGTTTGCAAAAGAATGCGGCGTTAAGATCGCAACCGAAAATATGTGGGGCTGGGACACGGAAAAGGATCAGTCCTCTTTCGCGGCATGTGCGACCTCTGCAAGCTTTAACGAGCACCTCGACGTCGTAAACGACGACTTTTTCGTTGCCTGCCTGGATATCGGACATGCAGAAATGCGCGGTTCCGGAGAAGGTGCAGCCAACATGATCCGCGCACTCGGAAACCGTCTGCAGGCGCTGCATATCCACGATAACGACTGCTGGCACGATTCCCATCAGATTCCGTTTTCCATGTCCATCGACTTCGACGCTGTCGTAAAGGCGCTCAAGGACATCAACTACTCCGGTTACTTTACACTGGAAGCGAGCAGCTACCTCGAAGCATTTACACCGGAAACGACCCAAAAAGGGCTCTGCGACCTCGCGGCATCCGCAAAAAGACTTTCCGATATGTTTGAAGCACTGTAAGGCTCCAGACCCATCCTATAGATTCAGCCGCTCTGCATCGGTTTTTCCGGCAGCAGCGGCTGTTTTTATCTACCCCCAAGCTCCTCTTTCGCCTGGTGCACGCTCTCCACATATTCCTGTCCCGGCGTCTGCATCAGATACTTCGGCGCCAGAAATGCAGCGTCATGGAGCTCTTCAAGCGCAGCCTGCTGCTGCCCCGTCGGCACTGTCGGCGCTACTACCCGCGTCTGCCACACGGACATGCAGCCGGTGTATTCCACCAGCCAGAACAGCGGCTCCATATTTT
>OGPT01003196.1_pt1 | contig 12124 bp, 8 predicted proteins | sample 1552951 | NCBI WGS metagenome assembly OGPT01 (sample SAMEA2580224, study PRJEB22360) | human gut metagenome | biome: human gut; feature: human-associated habitat; material: faeces | place: Denmark | collected 2008/2010
TATTGATGGCATCCCCGGGATGCAGTTCCACCGGCTCTTTGCCCCATTCCTGATAGTAGCCGCGACCGCCCACGCATACGAGTGTCTGACCGCCGCCTTTTGTTGCCTTGTGCACATGCCAGTTGTTGCGGCAGCCCGGTTCGAAGGTCACATTTACCACGGGGACTCCGTCCGTTACTACGGGAGCCGTGTAACTTTGACCGATGAAATACTTGGCGTAGGCATCGTTGGGGTTCCCCACGGGGAAAATGATGGTTTGCGCGTACGCTTCGAGCGAACCTGCCGCTACGCTGTCGGCATTGCCATCGGTCCAAACTTCTTTTGCCATACGGAAAGCCGCCCACGCTTTCGGCCAGCCCGCGTAGAATGCGGCATGGGTGAGTATTTCGGCTATCTCGGTTCGGGTCACTCCGTTCTTCTTCGCCGATTCGAGATGGTACTTGAACGAGGAATCGGTCAGTCCCTGTGACATCAGGGCCACCACGGTTACTATGGAACGGTCGCGGAGCGAAAGCAGATCGTTCCGGCTCCACACTTCCCCGAAAAGAATATCATCGTTCAAACGTGCAAATTCGGGGGCAAATTCTCCGAGCGCATCGCGTCCGGCAGTTTGTTGGATTTTTACTTGTGATTTTGCCATGATCGGAAAAATTAAAGTCAATAATAAAGCTAATGATGCTACTTTTGTTTTCATACGATATGATTTTTAGTTCGACATTTCCAAGACAACCGACAGGTCTTTCCTGTTTCCGATACAAAAGTACGGGCATTATTCCACAACAGCTTTGCTGCAAGGCTCAAACTGTTTTGTTCTGAAGTTCATCTTACCATGAAGGAGCGACACCATAAGCCTCCTTGTATATCTTGGAGAAATGCGACAGGTTCTTGAAACCCACATCGAAGCAAGCTTCCGTCACTTTCTTTTTACCTGATTTTATATATCCGCCAGAATTAGCCAAAGATATATCTTTAACAACATTACCTCGGAACATGATCTTCGCATCACCATTATAGATTACATCAACATTATCCTCTTTTGAAGATAAAAGTGTATTTTTATATTTATCTATTTTTTGTATATCTGCGAGATGAATAATAATACGTCGATCTTTTTTATAAATATACAATGCATCACCAATCTTTACTTGACCATCTGATGTCAAAATTGTTTCAAAATTAGGTGTTACAAACGGATAATCTACATCAATAGCTCCATCTTCATTTTCTGTTATGTCCAATATAGAAGTATATTTTTCGGCGAATAAGTGGGACTCATCCTCGGATGTCACGTTATCATACTCGTAAAAATAAGGAGCATAGTATGTTTTGGCAGAAATAAAACCCAAATTCTTTTCCCAAGAAATCCTTTGTTCGTCACTCAATTGTTCCAACATATTAATAATAGAATCACGAACATTGAAATTCTTAAAAACTAAACAACCTTCCTCAACATATACATTCGGTTGCTGATTTTCTTCGACTTTAGCTCTTGAACCAATTTCTGGGGTTTCTTCTTGAATTAAAGTTACAGATTCTGATTGATTACATGCAGATAAAATAGCAATCAAACATAGTAAAAACAATACTTTTTTCATAGATTTTTGATTTTAAATTAATTTATTAATCTCTTAGTTTATCATTAGATTGCCCTCGTCGTGGCAACTTATTTTACTGGGTATTAAGTTTATTATGGTTGTATCTATGTATAATGAATAATCTTTATCCACAACTAGATTTTCCACAGTAAAAGCAATTGTTATCATTCTTTTTATCTGTTCAGGGAATATATCAATCTTAATACTATCACGATCGTAATTTTTATGAAAAAACAAGACCAAACTATCAGTTATATGATATTGTTCTTTGGTAGCCGTGGTTAATTCCGGAATAATCGTTAATTTTTGATTATGCATATTGGAATATAAACGTGCGACTTTTCCTTTTAAATACACGTAATGTGTACTATTATCAATAATTACATTTTTCTCCCGTTCCTCAAAACTAAATGTTGTTTCATATTTCGGATATGGATCATTCTTTGAACAAGAACCCAATACAAATAATAATACAATTCTAAATATTAAATTCACTTTCTTCATTTCCTTCTATTTTAATTACTCAATACTATATTGGAAACTTTTTATCGTCTTTATTATTAAGAGTCAAAAACAGTAAATACCCTTACTCCATTTCTTATATTTTTTCCAAAATAAAAATTCCTAGAATGTAATTCTTACACTCTAGGAATCCTTTTCAAGTATTGATTCACTCTACCCCATCCTCATAAACGCCTCGAAAAAGGCATCCCGATAGGTGTTTCCAATAGCTATTTCATGTGTTTTAATGAAAATGTCATTGTTGTCAAAGGAGTCTATATACTTGGTATTTACGATATAGGACTTATTGACTCGTAAAAAATCATGCTTGGGTAATAACTCAAATATATTCTTTAGATTCATTCGGGTAATCACCCGTTGTTCATCCAATTGGATGATCACGTAATCTTTCAGTCCCTCGATGAATAGAATATCCTTGTAATTTATTTTAAAGTAGCGTCTTTCAGACTTTACGAAGAAGTATTCCGTGTTACCTGCCTCGATATTTTCTTTCTCTTCTTTTAATAATAAAGAATGGTAAGCAATTGCCTTGTTGACAGCCTTGTGAAAGCGTTCTGGGTCAACCGGTTTAATTAAATAGTCGATAGCGTCGACCTCGTAACTATCCAAAGCATATTCCGTGTAAGCCGTGGTGAAAATGACCAACGTTCTCTTGGATATATTGTGAGCGAACTCGATACCCGTGATTCCCGGCATCTGAATATCCAAAAAGATCAAGTCTACCGGATTCTCTTCCATGAACTTTGACGCTCCGATAGCATTATTAAACATACCCGTCAGATTTAGTTGACTCGTATCTTTTACCAGTATTTCTATCGCCTCACGGGCTAACGGTTCATCATCAACAATAATACAATTCATAATATCAAATGTAAATATACGGTATAACTTATTTCACTTTCTTCTATCTCCAACGTGTAACGTTCCGGAAACAGCAATTCCAACCTGCGCTTTATATTCTTGAGTCCCAACCCTCCCACTTCATTTTTCCGTAAAGCGATTTTAGGCTTTGAATTTATACATTGAAATTCCAGTTGTTTATCCCAGACCTTGAAACCGAGATAGACATACGATGAATTCTCGCTATCCACGTTATGTTTCACGGCATTCTCCACGAAAGGAATAAACAATAATGGTGGCAACCATACCTCACTAATATCTCCTTCTTTGGAAATGACATACTCGAATTTATCCCGTCGAACCTTCTCCAGATTCAGAAAGTCATTCAAAAAATGAATCTCAGAACTCAACAACACCTGTTCTTTTGCGCTGTCGTTAATTTGGTAACGCAACATATCTTCAAGCTTGAAAAGCACCCGGGAGGCTTCTTCTGGATTTTTCTTGATCAGCACGTTAGCATTATTCAGCATATTGAACAGAAAATGTGGGTTGATTTGTTTCTTAAGAAATTTCAATTCGGATTGTAATGTCGAAGAGGCCAGTTCGTCTATTCGTTGGCTGTAACCGATCCAGTATTTAAATAGTAGCAAAGCCGACGTTCCGAATATTAGTAACCCAAACGAGATGATTGACGTGATCATGTTTAATATGATATATGGATTTCCATCCTCGTAATTCGCACTAACCTCTTGAACATTCATCTGTAAAATTGCGATAAATACAAGCGAGCATGATGTCAGTACCAACATGGATGCCAGATATTTCAATAATCGGCCCTTTATTAAAAAACGAGGGGCTAACACATATAAATTAAAGTAAATAATCACACTGGTGAGCAAAAAATAAAATACCCACCCGTAAAAACGTTCCCAAGTCAACACTAACTCTCCTGATTGATTGGCAAATATACTAATTGTGATACAGACAAGAGTTAATAGCAACAGAAAATGTCTCACGAACTTAAAACGTGGAGATAACAGGAAATCCGGAACGTGATTATCAATCAAATTACTCATTGTTTCTGTATTTTAAGTTTCAACATAATTGTCCTTTTAGCAACAGATAAGGTATAATCGTTTCCATATAGCAATTTCAGTCTCTGCCTGATTTTCGAAAAGTCATCCGGATGCAGTAAATTCCCATTATCAAAAGAGCAAACAAATTGAATCTCATTCCCATTCACATGAAAATTTAGATCAATCGAGCCAAATACAGGCTGACTGTATATCTGAATCACGGATTGTTGCACGAAAGGAAGGAACAACAAGGGAGGGACAAAAATTCGATGCACCTCCCCTTCGGCTGAAACCGTGTATTGAAAACGATGGGAATACACCTGTTCCAAAGCGAGATAGTTTGTCAAAAAATCTATTTCAGCCTTTAATAACACCGCTTTCCGGCTACAATCATAGAGCTGGTATCTCAGCATCTGGCTTAACTCCAATAACATCCCGGATGCCTCCTTCGGTTCACTTTTTGCCAAAACTGCAGTACGATTAAGTACATTAAAAAGTAACTGAGGATTGACTTGGGCTTTCAATTGCTCCACTTCCGACTGCACATGAATTCTTTCCAGTTGGTTTACCCGGTTATTTTCTGTCATCCAATGTTTTAACACGATCGTGATTGAACCTCCCAGCATACACAAGGTTACGGTAGCAAAAGAGGAGATATAATTTAAAATAAATACCGCTTCCAGGATGTTTCCCGCACGCTGTCCCAACCAAATTCGTGCCGTATCTTCAATGATTGTCTGTATCCATAAAAGCACCAGCACGGTACCAAATATCATGACTGTATACGTTAGGTATCTCTTCTGCATGAGATACCGGGGTACCAACACGTAGATATTCAAATAGGCCACGGCCAAGTAGGATGCTAGGTTCCCCAGGGCAATCCAGTAGAGCCTTGTTCCAAGTGCCGGAATTTCCGGTTGGAAGATAACATACGTCTGGTTAAAAGAAATGGCAGCAAGTGACACGATAAACAGAATATGTCGCCAGATCCGGAATTTCGAATTTACCAAGAGATTATATAGGAAAGCCTGTCCTTCCGTGTTGATTTTAAACATTCGAGGTTTTATTTGATGGTTACAAAGTTACAATCTTATTCCTAAATCGGATTAAAATTCTAATTTATAACTAACATTCGGCAAAGAGGTGGCTCCACGGATGGGTTTTATCTTATCGGTTTTAAAATTATACTCATGCCCGTAATATTCTTCGCATCCCGTCGTGTTCAAGGACTTGATCGAAAATTCGTGTGACACCTTTTTCCGGTTGATTTTATACCCCACGGAGAAATTCGTGATAAACATCGGTGAGAATTGTTTGGAAAAAGCTTTTGTTTCATCATATTGCACTTCCCGGTCCGGATCGAGTAACGTGGCTACTTCATCCACGGGGGCATAGCGGTCTCCCCCTTGCAAGGTTATTTTAAAGTTCACACTGAACATATTTTGCTTGTCACGCCCGACCATCCATTCCTTACCACCCAATACGTTGATAATAAAATTCCGATTATACAACGTGTTACGCCATTTCCGATCTCCCCCGTAATATTTTGAATCAAAAATGGATGCCGTCACCATGTAATAAAGTCCCTTGTTTAAATAGCGTTCCAGCGTGATGTCTACCCCGATATTACGTCCTTTCCCCCGGTTGACCAGAGCGTTCTCCACGTAAAAATCTCGTCTATTCAGCACGGAATAAGAGCTGTCGGCAATAACAGGTACATCATACAATTGTTGGAAATAAGGTTCTATTTTCATATTCATGTTATCCGATATTTTGAAACCATACGATAACATCACGTGATGCGCCCTCGTGAACCCCAAGTCTTTATTCACGGAACGATCACCCGTACCTTGTGTTTTCACGAAATAAACGTCCATTTTTTCCATCCGGCTATGTAACCCGTAAGCGAGGGCAAAAGAACTCTTCGGTGAAAACTGCCATTTAATCCCGGCCCGGGGTTCCAGAGTCCAGCTATTATTCAGTGTCAGGACCCGTGCGTTAACTCCTACGTTTAAAGTGACCTGTTCGCTTATGCCGATAGATGAATTCGTGTAACCGGATATTAAATCCGTGTTTCCCTTGCCTTGGGAAATTAATTCCATGGGATGCATTTGATGGGGCGCCAGATTCATGTCCATATCGTAATACATCTTCGTGTAGGTTATCCCTGTTTTACTCGTGAACTTGGCACTGAATTTCCGGGTAATGGCAGTGGTGAATATCAAGTTTGTGTTACTCCGGTTTAAATCAAGAAAAGGTGCCGAATTCAAATTCCAGTCATAACTTGTCATCGTCCCCTCGTGTTTGAAGTAGGTAACCGCTAACGTCGTTTTCAGTTGTGTCTCGTTGTTAAAGAAATAGCGGTGACTGATACCACCGGCTCCCATGTATTGTTCGGTACTGGATTTCATCATATCACCAATCGATTCCCACTTATCCGTGTTTTCCTCAAAGTCTCCTTTTGACTTGTCTATCAAGGCTGTTCCCCAAATCGAGAAGACACCCGCTTTGCGTGTCGGCAGACTCAATTTGAAATTCAAATCCTGATAATCCAAAGTCCCGTCAATATCAACAGCCCCGATGTTCCCCAGCAATCCCGTGGTGGAATAACGATAATTGAAAATGTAAGAAGAATTGTGTTTTCGGGTCAAAGGCCCCTCCGAGGCAAAATCAATTCCTAATAAGCCGATCTGAAACGTGTTTTCGATCTTTTGATTATTACCATTTCGTAGCTTCATATCAAATACACCGGACACAGCATTTCCATATTCCGCCGGAAAAGCTCCGGTAAAGAAATCCGAATTACCCAGCACGAGACTACTTAACCCGGATAAGATTCCCCCACCAAGAATAGATAGATCCGCGAAATGATTGGGATTCGGAATTTCCATGTCTTCCAGTTTCCATTGCAATAAATGTGGGGCATTTCCGTGAATGGATATTCCATTCGTTGACATACTGGGAGAAATCCCGGCAAAGGAACTTACCAAGCGGGCCGGATCATCCATTCCCCCAGCATATCGACTTGCCTCTTCCACGCTGAGCATCCGGGCTCCTGTGGTAACCATCTTGTTTAATGGTTGCTCTTTATTCAATTGAGGTCGGACCATCACTTCATCCAGTTCTTTAATGCTTTCTTTCAATGGAATGGTCAAATAGACTTCTTTTGAGGAAGTTACCAGTATCTCCCGGAAAATAGTTGGTTCGTATCCCACGAAAGAAGCCTGTATATCGTGCCGGCCGATCGGGACATTCTTGATGACAAAACGGCCTAGGGAATCCGTTACTCCACCGATCTCCGTTTTTCCCATGAGATACACGGAAACGTAAGCCACCGGATAACCCGATGCCGCATCAATCACCCGTCCTCGTACACTTTGGGTTAAAATTCGTCCCTCTTTCTGTCCCCATACATTCACGGATAACATGAAAAGGAAAAAATATATGCCGATGACTCTTTTCTTGCTTTTAATCTTGCTCATGATTTGGAAAATCATGTCAAAAAGCCCGTTTTTCCATCCTTTACGGTTCAGTTCTCCCCCTAAAACTTCTTCAAAGGCATCTAAAACCTTCTCGCAGTCTGCCACACTTACACTTGTCATTCGTGATACTTCTGTTATTATTTCCGTCTTATTCATATCCAATACTTTTTGATTACGGGACAAAAATAGACTCAGGGCAGAAGTGATTTAAAGAAAAGAGACAAAACACCCGGTTTTGTATACGAAACAAAAGCATACGGAGAATTTTACTACTTTTGTACCATAAGTTATAATGAAATGAAAAAGAGAATAATATTTTTAGGGTGCATCATGGTAATAATCACCTTATTATCAAGCTGTTCTTCATCCAGAGACCTTAGTATGTTACAATTTAATATCTGGCAGGAAGGTACGATGATTCCGGGCGGTTTTGACGCTATTGCTGATGAAATAGCCCGTTTGGAACCCGATTTTATCATGCTGAGTGAAGTCCGGAATTACCATGATACCCGATTTTGTGATCGTATCGTGAATGCCTTGAAAGAAAGGGGTAAAACGTATTATTCTTTTTATAGTTATGATTCAGGATTACTTAGCAAACATCCTATAACAGACAGCAGTACAATATTCCCAATCCAAAATGATCACGGAACCATTTATAAAATGAAAACTACCGTGGGAAAACAAGTTTGTGCTGTTTATACCGCTCATTTAGACTATCTGAATGACACGTATTATGAAGTACGGGGTTATGACGGTAACAATTGGCACAAAATGGAGGCCCCTTTGACGGATGTTCCGACTATTCTGGAACGTAACAATCTTTCATTACGTGATGATGCCATCCGTGCTTTTATCAAAGATGCTCAAAAAGAAATTGAAGAAGGAAATTGGATCTTTTTAGGAGGTGATTTTAACGAACCTTCTCACTTCGATTGGATTGAAACCACAAAAGATAGTGCAGATCATCATGAAGTTGTGGTTCCTTGGCCGGTAACCACCCTACTCCATGAAGCTGGCTTTAAAGATTCTTATCGTGAAAAATATCCCAATCCCGTTACACATCCCGGCTATACTTACCCATCGGATAATCTCGCTTTGCCTCCAAATAAGATCACTTGGACTCCCGATGCGGATGAGCGCGATCGTATTGATTACATCTTCTATTATCCTCGTAAAGGACTGCATCTAAAAGAGGCCGCAATTCTTGGCCCCAAGACCAGTATTCGCAGGAGTCAACGTGTGGCCGAATCCGGACAAGATGTTTTCATCAAACCCCTAGGTGTATGGCCAACAGATCACAAAGCCGTGTGGGTTAATTTCCAGATGAGATAGTAATTATTTAAAAATACGCACTCTTTCCTCTATCGGGTTAAACTCTTTAGCCCCGGGTTCTTGTAAAGGCGCACCGAAAGGCATCTGGGCGATTAATTCCCAAGTTTCCGGTAATTGCCATTCCTTAGCTACCGCTTCATCAATCAATGGATTGTAATGCTGTAATGAAGCTCCGAATCCGGCATCTTCCAACATGGTCCACACCGCCAGTTGGTGCATTGCCGAAGTGTGCTGTGACCATACCGGGAATCTATCCTGATAAGTCGGAAATGATTTTTGCAGGCCTTCCACGATCATCCGCTCTTCAAAGAAAAGCACCGTACCGTAACCGGATGCAAAGGATTTATCAATTTTGTTTTCAGTCGATTTGAAAGCTTCTGCGGAAACTATTTCCTGCAACGTATCTTTTACGATATTCCACAGTTTCGTATGTTGATCACCTAATAAAAGCACCACTCTCGTTGATTGAGAATTAAATGCTGACGGTATATTTTTAACGGCAAATTTTACGATTTCCTCTATCTCTTCGTTAGAAATAAGTGATTTATTCGAGAGAGCATAATAACTTCTCCTATGTGCCAAAGCTTCTTTAAATTTTCTTTCCATATATCTCAATGATTTATTTTCTACAATATACGCATTTTTTCTAAAAAGGTTAGATTATTTAGAATAAATCAAATTAAAAAATATTACAATAATACTTTATTCTCTCCGTACAACCTATTTATCCACATGGCGAAAAGTTTATCTGTAACAGAATAGACTTTATTTACTTCTGTAATAATGTCTTTTTCCAATAGCTTTTTTGTTGCAGTTTGAACGGAACTAGCCGAGGCTAAACTATGTCGCTTAATAAAACTAGCTGAAAGGATTTGTACAGCCTCACCTTCTTTGGCTATCGCATACAACAATTCTTTTTGTTTTTCCGGAATATTAGACAAAATTTCGCGAAATATCGTGTCATTATAATCGATCATCGAATGGATTGCATTGCGAATAATATCCAGTGTACACTCGCCCCCCATGGGGGTATCCGCAAACGACTCATTGAATGTTTTTTGAATATAGAATGTATGTCCTCTAAATAAGTCATAGACCTTCCCTGCATTTTCTGTACTGACTCGGCGATCCCGACGTTCAAAATGTTCCGAGATAAATGCCACGTAAATATCTTTATCAATAGCATCCAACTCCATAACATCCGAGCTACGATAAAACGGACGAGCCGAAGAGAGAAACATGGCCTGCATCATACTACGTTCACTGCCGGCAAAAATGAAATGACTATTCTCGATTTTTTGGATATGAGTTCTTAGCAATGCCTCAATGTTCTTTTCGGGATATTTGCCAATCTGTTGAAATTCGTCAATGGCAACAATACAGGGTTTATCTGCAGACATGAGATATTTGAATATCTCCTCTAGGGTATATTCCGGGCGTTCAATGTCACCTAATTCAAGGTTAAATGTAGGTAAATTAGTCAGAGGATCAAAACCGAACTTTCCACTGATAGACTTTAGTGTTTGCATGAAAAGTCTAACCATCTTCTTGCTATTAGGTGCTAAAGTTTCAAATATTTCCTTCCCAAGAATATAAGTAAATTCCCTTAAACTCGATGTATGGAGAATATCAATAAAGAAAGTGTAATAATGTCCTTTAATTTCCGGTTTTTCATAACAGAATCGAATTAACCCAGTCTTCCCCATACGACGAGGTGAAATGATTACCATGTTATTACCATTCGTCAAGGATTTGATAAGCCGAGCCGATTCCTGTACCCGATCGCAAAAATACTCCGGGGCAATCTTACCTGTAACAATAAAAGGATTAATCTCTTTTGCCATATACATTTTATTTCAGGTAAAATTAATTATTTGTTTTCAATTATGCAAATTGAATAATGAGAATAACGAAATAGCTACTCCCTCCAACTCCCCCTGTGCAAGGGAGTTGGAGGGAGTAGTATAAAATATTATAAAAGACTAAACGCACAAGTCACCCCGGCCATCACGATAGCCACCATGCTCATCAATTTAATCAGAATATTCAAACTCGGTCCGGAAGTATCCTTAAACGGGTCGCCCACGGTGTCGCCGATAACCGTTGCTTTATGATTATTAGAACCTTTACCACCAAGGTTACCTTCTTCAATATACTTTTTAGCATTATCCCAAGCTCCACCTGAATTTGCCATGAAAATAGCCAGCACGAACCCGGTACCCAATCCTCCGGCCAACAAACCGATCACACCCGAAACGCCAAAGATCAATCCCATAACGATTGGAATAATGATCGCCAGCAAAGACGGGAAAACCATTTCATGTTGAGCCCCTTTCGTGGAAATCTCCACGCATTTAGCATAATCCGGCTCTCCTTCCCCTGTCATAATTCCTTTGATCTCCCGAAATTGCCGACGGACTTCATTCACCATTTTCTGGGCAGCACGCCCTACCGCATTCATGGTCAAACCACAGAACACGAAAGCCATCATCGAACCGATGAAAATTCCGGACAACACCTTCGGATTCATCAAGGTAACATCATAGTAATTCATAAAATCAGTCAATGTGGCATCAGCCGTCCTCACCACATTATCTCCAATTTTCAGCACTTCCTCGCCCATCCGCAACAAACCAATCTTGATTTCTTCAATATACGAGGCTATCAAAGCCAATCCGGTCAATGCTGCCGAACCAATAGCAAATCCTTTACCCGTGGCAGCAGTAGTATTACCCAAAGCGTCAAGCGCATCCGTACGGTGACGAACTTCCTCTCCCAACTGACTCATTTCAGCGTTACCCCCGGCATTATCGGCAATCGGTCCGTAAGCATCCGTGGCCAGAGTTATACCTAATGTAGAGAGCATTCCCACGGCAGCGATCCCCACGCCATACAATCCCATGGACATATTGGCAAAACTGAATTCCGCCGCAAACAGGAACGAAAGTATAATGCCTGCGACGATCGTAAGCACCGGAATGGCCGTCGAAATCATTCCGGTCCCGATACCTTTAATAATCACCGTTGCAGGCCCCGTTTCCGAACTTTTGGCTATATCCTGAGTCGGTTTGTAAGCATGAGAAGTGTAGTATTCTGTCGCTTTTCCGATAATAATACCCGTTGCCAATCCCACGATCACAGATCCGCATATCCAATAACTCAAACCGAGCAAATGAATAACCAGGAAACTGGCACCCACGATTAACAAGGAACTCACGTTGATTCCCCGATCAAGGGCTCGTAATAATTGTTGTTGAGAAGCTCCCTCTTTTGT
>OGPT01003207.1_pt1 | contig 12059 bp, 7 predicted proteins | sample 1552951 | NCBI WGS metagenome assembly OGPT01 (sample SAMEA2580224, study PRJEB22360) | human gut metagenome | biome: human gut; feature: human-associated habitat; material: faeces | place: Denmark | collected 2008/2010
TCCTTATATCCCCCCCGCGGACCCGGGGCGCCGCAGCCCCCGGCGGCGGAGGCTCTCCATGTCTCCCCTCCGCAGGCTGCGACACGCGGCCGACCGCAGGGGGAATTCGGTTCTTAATTCTCGGCCCTGGCGCCCGGCGTCAGAATGCGCTCGCTTTGAGCCGCAGCCCCTCGCGCTCGTCGAGCCCGAAGAGCAGGTTCATGTTCTGCACGGCCTGCCCCGAAGCCCCTTTGAGCAGGTTGTCGATCACCGAGACGATATGCAGCTTGCGGCCGTATTTGGCTACTTGCACCACCGCCTTGTTGGTGTTGACCGCCTGTTTGAGGTCGATCGGCCGATCGGCCACGAAGGTGAAGGCCGCATCCGCATAAAAGTCGCGGTACAATGCCTCGGCCTCCTCCTGCCGAAGGTCGCAGTCGGTGTAGACGCTGGCCAGAATGCCGCGGGCGAAGTCGCCGCGCATCGGCACGAAGTTGATTTCGGGCGCCGCGCCCTCCTGCATCGCGCCGAGCGTGCGGCCGATCTCCGAGAGGTGCTGGTGCGTGAAGGCCTTGTAGACCGAGATGTTGTCCGTCCGCCAGCTGAAATGGGTCGTGGCCGAGGGTTTTACGCCTGCGCCCGTCGAACCCGTCACCGCCGTCACGTGCGCCTCGTCCTGCAACAGTCCCGCTGCGGCCAGCGGCAGCAGCGCCAGCTGGATCGCCGTGGCGAAGCAGCCGGGATTGGCCACGCGCCGCGCCGCACGGATGCGGTCGCGGTTCAGTTCGGGAAGTCCGTAGACGAAACCCTCCGACTCGTCGCGGAAATCCTGCGCCAGATCGACGATCCGCAACCCTTCGGGCAGGGCGTTCGCCGCGAGGAACTCGCGGCTCCGGCCGTGCGCCGAGCAGAGGAACAGCACGTCGATCGCCCCGAGGTCGTACGCGTCGCAGAACCGCATGCCGGTGTCGCCCTCCAGTCCTCCGTGCACCTGCGCGAGGCGGTTGCCCGCGTTCGAAGTGCTGTGGACGAAGGCGATCTCCGCCTGCGGATGGTTCACCAGCAGGCGGATCAGTTCGCCGGCGGTGTACCCGGCGCCTCCGATGATGCCGACCCGGATCATTTCTTGTTGCGTTTCTGGACGTTGTAGAAAATCTTGATCTGGTTGCCGAGGATCTTCGTGAATCCCTTCACGTCGTCGGCCGTCCACGCCTTGTTGACCTCGCCGTACTCGCCGAAGTCGGTCTTCATCAGGTCGAACGTCGAGTCGACGCCCACGAGCGTATAGTTGCGCGGCCGCAGGATCAGCTCCACGGTTCCCGTCACGTTGCGCTGCGAGGAGAGGAGCATCGCCTCGATGTCGCGCATCACGGGTTCGAGGTACTGCGCCTCGTGGAGGAACATGCCGTACCACGTCGAAAGCTGATCCTTCCAGTAGAGCTGCCACTTGGTGAGCGTATGCTTTTCGAGCATCTTGTGCGCGGCGATGATGAGCATCGGTGCGGCGGCCTCGAAGCCCACGCGGCCCTTGATGCCGATGATCGTGTCGCCGATGTGCATGTCGCGGCCGATGCCGTACTTCGCGCCGATGGCCTCCACGGCGCGGATCGCCTCGACCTTGTCGGCGTAGGGCTTGCCGTCGACGGCGGCGATCTCACCCCGCTCGAAGGCGATGCGCAGCGTGCGCGGCTCGTGTTCGGTCACCTGCGAGGGGTAGGCCTCCTCGGGCAGCGTCTCCTCGGAGTGCAATGTCTCCTTGCCGCCGATCGAGGTGCCCCACAGCCCCTTGTTGATCGAGTATTCCAGCTTCTTGAAATCGGCCTCGTAGCCGTGTTTTTTCAGGTAGTCGATCTCGTACTCGCGCGTGAGCGTCATGTCGCGCGTGGGGGTGATGATGCCGATTTCGGGGGCCAGGATTTGGAACGTCAGGTCGAAACGCACCTGATCGTTGCCGGCGCCCGTCGAACCGTGGGCCACATAGTCGGTGCCGATCTTCTTGGCGTACTCGATGATGGCGATGGCCTGGAAGATACGCTCCGAGCTGACCGAAATGGGATAGGTGCCGTTGCGCAGGATATTGCCGAAGACCATGTATTTGATGCTCTTCTCGTAATACTCCTGCTCGATGTCGAGCGTGACGTGGCTCGCGGCGCCCAGCGCGAGCGCCTTCTGCTCGATGACTTTCAGTTCGGCGGGCGAGAAGCCGCCCGTGTTGGCGATGGCGGTATGCACCTCGTAGCCCTTCTCCTCGGAGAGGTATTTCACACAGAACGAGGTATCGAGACCCCCGCTGAACGCCAGTACGACTTTTTCCTTTTTCATGCTATTTCCGTTTTTTGATTTTCTACTTCTTTTTGAGGCTGAACACCTTTTTCAGCCAGTTCCGGAACGCCATCCGGTAGGGTGCCAGACGCGAATGTTCCCGACGCGGCTGCTTCGGGTCGTAGAGCATCCCCGTACAGAGGCACATGCGGCGATGGTTGCGTTGGAGGATGTCGTAGTTGCAGCACCCTTCGCACCCCTTCCAGAAGGTCTCGTCGTCGGTCAGCTCCGAAAAGGTCACGGGCACGTACCCCAGCCGCGAATTGAGCTTCATGACCGGAAGCGATGTCGTGATACTGAATATCTTAGCATACGGGAATCGTCGTCGGGCTAGTTCGAAGGTCTTCTCCTTGATCCGCGCCGCCAAACCCATGTGGCGGTAGTCGGGACTCACGATCAGACCAGAAGTCGCTACATAATCGCCGTGCTCCCAGCACTCGATGTAGCTAAATCCGACCAGCCGGTCGCCGTCGAGGGCGACCACGGCCTTGCCTCCCTTGATCTTGGAGGCAATGTACTCCGGCGAACGCTTGGCGATGCCGGTGCCACGCTGCAATGCCGATTCGTAGATCAGCCGACAGATTTCGTCGGCGAACTTCGCATGATCCTCCTCGGCAAATACCACGTGAATCGAATTCATTCCCATGTCTTGCTAAAATGGTAAAAATAATAATAGTTTACTAACCTGACTGTTGAGTTACGTTCCGGCAAAGTTAAGGGAAATATTCCAAACTTGTCGCCTTCGGCCGGAAAATATCGCGGATCGGGGGCGCTTTCGGCTCGGCGACCGAAAATCGGGGCATCCGTTCCGTCCCTGCCGGCCGGAGCGAGGCGCCGGAGACGCGAACCGCCGCGGGACGCTTCGCGGGCGGAGGCCCGCCGTTTCGGCCGGTCTCCGCGGCCTCTCCCTTCCGCGGAAAATTCCGTTCGCACTTTCTTTTCGGAGAAAGAGCCGGAGAGGATCGCGGGGCGGGAATGCAGGGAGTCCGCCGTCCGCCTCGCTGGACGATCACGATGGATCGGGGTCTTTTTTCCATCGAAAAAAGCATCGGCGCGAAGCCGATCCGTTCCCCTGCCGGTGCATCCGCTGCGTATGTCCGCGAACGTCGGAAATCGCAGGGTTTGCGCGGCAGCAGACCGCGCCGCTTTTCCCGGGAGGCGGGCGGATCGTCGAACGCAGCGTCGCCGCGACGGTTTCGAGAGGTGCCGGCAGCCCGGCAGGGTAAGGACGCGGGCGTTTTCCCGCGGTTCCGGCTCATCGGAAAGGGGCGCGCAGGTGCGGTTCGGAGAGTCGCAGACGATGCGGACGGCTCCTTTACAAATGGATCGAATCGGGAATCTCCTGCAACCGGCCCTGCGTCAGGTCGCGGTACTGGTTGGGGGTGATGCCCGTCTTCTTCTTGAAGGCGATGTTGAAATGCGAGGGGTATTCGAATCCGCTCTCGAAGGCGATCTCCTGGCAGGTGAGCGCCGAATTGGTCAGCAGCTCCTTGCTTTTGTTGATTTTCAGTTCCAGCAGATATTGCGCCGGGGCGAACCCGACGTACTGCCGGAAGAGCCGGCGGAACCGCGAGTAGCTCATGCAGATGCGCGCGGCGACCTCCTGGCAGGAGAGGTTGCGGTTGAAGTTGTCCTGCATGATGATCTTCGCCTCGTTGAGCTGCGCGGCGACCTGCATGTCTTCGAGTGCGGTCTGCATGTGCTCGGCGTAGGCGAATCCCAGCAGCAGGTTGACGATGCCGGCCAGAATCTGCTGGAAGCCGCTGCCCTGCTCCTGCGCCGTGCGCAACGCCAGTTTGTAGAGATTGATGATATCCTCGTGATAACCGACGTTGAAAAGCGGCCGGTGCGGGTCGAGGAACTTCGCGCCGACCTTGCGGTCGATGTCGGGGCCGGTGAATCCGATCCAGTACTCGTGCCAGCCGGTCTTGGGCGAGGGGCGGTAGCTGTGCCACTCGCCGGGGAAGAGCAGGATGAACTTGCCGCCGCCCTCGAAGGAGGTCTCCTTGTGCGAAGCCGACACGAACTGCCCGTCGCCGCGCGAGATGTAGATCAGCTGGTACTCGTTGAGCAGCCGTCCCTTTTCGACCGAAAAGAGGTAGCGGACGGGATGGTTCGACGGCGGGTAGGAGGTTTGCGGTTCGATGATCTGATAGCCGGTCGTCGTGACGACGACGCCCCAGCGGTTGTCCTGCTCGTTGGCGAGCAGATACTTGATGTGAGCGGAGGTTTCCATCGGTCGGAGAGGTTCGGAGTGGGTTTCAGAGGTAAAGATAGATAATTTATCGGACCGTTGTCCGCCTCCTGTGTTTTTATATAACAATTAGGTCAAAAATCGAAATCGCACGGATGCCGTTTGTATAATCTTTAAATCAAAAACAGAAATCGAAGGGTCTCTATCCGTGCTACTTTTGCATTGAGACAAAAATCGAAAAAGTCATACGGTTTATGAATTCCAACGCAAAAATCGGCCTGTTCGGAACGGGGCTCGATACCTATTGGGGCCAGTTCGACGGCCTGCTCGATGAATTGAAAGGCTATCAGGCGCGCATCCGCGATCGGATGGAGCGCGACGCGGGCGTGCAGGTGGCGGACGCCGGCATGGTGGACAGCCCTGCCCGCGCGCTCGAAGCGGCTTCGCTCTTCGCCCGCGAGCAGGTCGATCTGGTGTTCCTCTATATGGCCACCTACTGTCTGTCGTCGACGATCCTGCCCGTCGTGCAGCGGCTCAACTGTCCGGTGGTGGTGCTCAACCTGCAACCGACGCCGGCCATCGATTACGAGCGGCTCAACGCCCTGGGCGACCGCGGCCGGATGACGGGCATGTGGCTGGCGAACTGCCAGGCCTGCTCGGCGCCCGAAATCGCCAGCGTGCTGGCGCGCAGCCACCGGCGGTGCGCCTTCGTGGCGGGATGGCTCGCCGATCCGGTCGCCTGGCGGCAGATCGGCGAGTGGATCGCCGCTGCGGGCGTCTGTGCCGGTATGCGTCGGAACCGGCTCGGCGTACTGGGACACTACTACGGGGGGATGCTCGACGTATATACCGACCTCACGCGCCAGTCGGCCGTCTTCGGGACGCACGTCGAACTGCTCGAAATGTGCGAGCTGCACGCCCTGCGCGAGCGGGTGACCGACGCGGAGGTCGCGGGCAAGATCGCGGAGTTCCGCGCGGCTTTCGAGGTGTCGCCCGAATGCGAGCAGGCGGAGCTGGAGCGTGCGGCGCGCACGTCGGTGGCCCTCGACCGCTTGGTGGCGACGCCCGGGCTGGGGGCGATGGCCTATTATTACGAGGGTGCTCCGGGCAACGACTACGAGCGGATCGTCACCTCCGTGATCGCCGGCAATACGCTGCTCACCGGACGGGGAATCCCCGTGGCGGGCGAGTGCGAGGTGAAGAACGCGCAGGCGATGAAGATCCTCTCGCTGCTGGGTGCGGGCGGCTCCTTCTCGGAGTTCTACGCATTGGATTTCGACGACGACATCGTGATGCTGGGGCACGACGGCCCGGCCCATTTCGCCATCGCCGAAGGGGCGGTGGGGCGGGTTCCGCTGCCGCTCTACCCCGGCAAGCCCGGCAAGGGGCTCTCGATCCAGATGAGCGTCAAGCACGGCCCCGTGACGCTGCTGTCGGTCTGCGAGGGGCGCGACGGGGTCTATCTGCTCGTGGCCGAGGGCGAATCGGTGGAGGGGCCGACGCTACGCATCGGCAATACCAACAGTCGCTACCGCTTCGCCTGCGGGGCGCGCCGCTTCATCGAGGAGTGGAGCCTGGCCGGCCCGTCGCACCACTGTGCGATCGGTACGGGGCATGTGGGCGACACGCTGCGCAAGGTGGCCTTCCTGCTGGATATTCCGCTTGTCGAGATCAAATAAAACATTTGTAATGAACCGATTCGAAGCTTTGATGCGCCGCGCGGCCCTGGTGCTCGCGCTGCTGCCGACGACCGCTACCTGGCCCAGATGCGCGTCTTCAACCCCAACCGCGACTACCTGTGGCCCATTCCGGTCGGTGAGATGAACACTAACACGGCGATGGAGCAGAACCCCGGGTATTGATGTCGCAGATTCGAACGACGGATTTCTCCGCCGACGGCCGGTGACGGCGGCCGGCGGAGAATTCGTAAACGGCAGAGAGAACAAACCAACTATTAATCTGACTTGTTATGCAACCGATGAAACGAACATTCCGAAGTGCGATATGGCCCCTTTTGGGGCTGTTGACCGTCGCCTGCGCTGCGCCGGACGGGCGCAACCTTCCGGCTGCGGAAGATTTCGAGAGCCTGAGCGCGCAGTTCGCGGCACCTTCCAAGGAGTACGGCTCGGCGCCGCTCTTCGTCTGGAACAAGGTCGTGACGCCCGAACGGATCGACGAAGCGATGGCCGACCTCAAAGACAAGGGCTTCGGCGGCGTCTTCGTACACCCCCGTCCGGGCATGGTGACGCAGTATCTCGACGACAACTGGTTCTCGCTCTTCCGCCATACGATGGAGAAGGGCCGCGAACTGGACATGAACGTCTGGATCTACGACGAGAACTCCTATCCGAGCGGTTTCGCGGGCGGCCACGTCAACGAGGCGATGCCCGAGAGCTACGACGAGGGCGTGGCGCTCAAATACCTGCGTGCCGGGGTGCTGCCCGATACGGTCGACCGCTTCTTCTGCTGCCTGCGACGTGAAGGCGACGCCTTCATCGACATTACGGCCGAAGCCGTTTCGCGGCGTGGCGAAAAGGGCGATTACTACCTCTTCTACAAGGCTTACAACCCCACGTCGCCGTGGTACAGCGGCTTCTCGTACGTGGATCTGATGCACGAGGGCGTGGCCGACAAATTCATCGAACTGACGCTCGACGGTTACAAGAAGGTCGTGGGCGAGGAGTTCGGCGGCACCGTTCCGGGCTGGTTCACCGACGAGCCGCAGATCGTGGTGACCGACCGCGAGTCGATCCGCTGGACACCCGACCTGTTCGATGCCTTCCGCGCCCGCTGGGGATACGATCTCGAACCCAATCTGGTCTCGCTCTGGGAGGAGGTCGGTCCGTGGCGGCAGGTGCGGCACAACTACCGCGACGTGCTGATGAATCTCTTCCTGGATCGCTACATCAAGGTCTGCCACGACTATTGCGAGCGCAACAACCTGGTCTTCACCGGTCATTTCTGGGAGCACGGGTGGCCCGACATGGGGCACAACCCCGACAACATGGCCATGTACGCCTGGCAGCAGATGCCGGGCATCGACCTGCTGTACAACAAATTCGACGTCGAATCGCCCAACGCCCACTTCGGCAACGTGCGTTCTGTGAAGGAGGTCAACAGTACGGCCAACCAGATGGGGCGCGTGCGCAAGCTGAGCGAATCCTACGGCGGCGGCGGTTGGGACATGACGCTGCGCGACTTCAAGCGTCAGGGCGACTGGGAATATGCGCTGGGCGTGAACTTCATGAACCAGCATATCGCACCGCTGAGCATCGCCGGTGCGCGCAAGTACGACTATCCGCCCGCCTTCACGCCCCATTCGCCGTGGTGGGAGTATTACCGCGAGCTGAACCTCCACTTCGCCCGTCTGTCGCTGGCGCTCTCGTCGGGCGGCCAGTACAACGACGTGCTGGTGCTCGAACCCACCACCTCGATCTGGATGTACTACACCTACAACGCGCCGCGCCCGAACCGCTGGCGGACGATGGGCGAGGAGTTCCAGGCCTTCATCACCGCATTGGAACGGCATCAGGTGGAGTTCGATCTGGGGTCGGAGAACATCCTGCTCAACCACGGTTCGGTCAAGGGCGACCGCTTCGTCGTGGGTAAACGCGCCTACGGGACGGTGGTGCTGCCGGCGCAGATGGAGAACGTCGACGCCGCGACGTTCGACCTGCTCGAACGGTTCGCCGCGAAGGGCGGCCGGATCATCGCCTACGGTACGCCGCAGTATGTGGACGGTGCGAGGAGCGCCGAGGCGGAGGCCTTCTTCGCCGATCCGGCGAAGGTGACGTGCGCCGATGCGGGCGAACCGATCGACTACTCGCTCTTCGCTACGCCCGAAATCGCATTCGATGCGCCGGAGGGCAACTACCTCTTCCATCATCGCCGCCGCATGGACGACGGACAGCTGTTGTTCCTCGCCAATTCGAGCCTCACGCGCCCCGTCCGGGGTACGGTGACGCTGCAAGGACGTCAGGCCGCGCTGCTCGATACCCGCACGGGCGAGATCCGCGGCTACGAGGCGCAGCGCGAGGGCGACCGGCTGACGATCGCCTACGATCTCCATCCGGCCGGCAGCCTGCTGCTCTACGTCTTCGACGAGGAGCGCGAAGGGTTGGCACCCGCGCCTGCGCGGCGCGTGCTGACGGCGGTTCCTGCCGCGGGAGGTCTGACGGCGAAGCCCGACGCGCCCAACGTGATGACGATCGATTTCTGCGATCTGGAACTCGACGGCAAGGTCTATCCGGATCTGAACAGTTACGACGCGGCCAAACTCGCCTACCAGCATCACGGCTTCAAGGCCGGCAATCCGTGGAGCACCTCGGTGCAGTTCCGCGACCATACCGTGCGCCGCGACACCTTCACGATGGGCGGATTCAAGGCGTCGTACCGGTTCACGGTGACGTCCGGTGTCGACCGCATCCGCTTGCAGGCCGTCGTCGAGCAGCCCGAACTCTACCGCGTGACGCTCAACGGCGTGGAGCTGAAAGCCCTGCCCGACAAGCACTGGATCGATCCCGAAATGCGCTTCATGCCCCTCGGCGATGCCGTGCGCACGGGCGAGAACGTGCTGACGGTGGAGTGCTCGCCGATGCGCGTGCTGGCCGAGATCGAACCGATCTATATCTTGGGCGATTTCCGGCTCGAACCGGCCGCCAAAGGGTGGAACATCGTCGCTCCGGGAGATTTCGCCGCCGGCAGCTGGAAGGCGCAGGGCTGGCCCTGCTATCCCGGCAAGGTGACCTATGCGCGGGAGTTCGATGTCGCCGAAAAGGCGCCCTACTACGAAGTGGCGCTGGGCGAGTGGAAGGGTACGGTCTGCGAGGTGCTCGTCAACGGCCGTTCGGCCGGTATCGTCTATGCGGAGCCGTATACGGTGGCGGGCCGCAACCGTGTGGAGGTGAAGGTCGTGGGCAGCAACTACAACCTCATGGGGCCGCTGCACGCCGCGCACTTCAAACGGATCACGCCGGCCTTCTGGCGCGGGGTCAAGGAGTATCCCTCCGGTAAGGACTACGTGCAGCAGGACTACGGTCTGATGGGCGATTTCACCCTCGCGGCGGGTCGTTGACCCCTCTTTCGGACGAATTTGCGATGCGGGACGGCGGAATGCCGTCCCGCTTTTCGTCCGGTTTCGTTTGCGATTGTCGGGCGCTATGTCCGTGAGGAGGGGGATTTTGACATTCGGAAAGGGGTACGGCTCGAAGAAATGTCGGTTTCGTTATGAAATTTTTACGGTTTTATTTTGAAATTTTTCGTTTTATGCGTTCCTTTGTATGCGGAAAATAATCGAAAACGAAAATATCCTATGACAAAGCAATTCGATGTGATTATTATCGGCGGCGGCGCTACGGGTGCGGGTGTGGCCCGCGACTGCTCCCTGCGCGGTATCCGTGCGCTGTTGCTCGAACGAGGCGACATCGCCACGGGTGCGACGGGCCGTAATCACGGTCTGTTGCACAGCGGCGCACGCTATGCCGTGACGGACCGCGAGTCGGCCGAGGAGTGCATCAAGGAGAACATGATCCTGCGCCGGATCGCCAGCCATTGCGTCGAGCAGACCGACGGTCTGTTCCTGAGCCTGCCCGAAGACGGGCTGGAATTCCAGGCCAAGTTCGTCGAAGCGTGTCGTGCGGCGGGTATCCGGGCCGACGTGATCGACCCGAAGGAAGCGCTGCGGCTCGAACCGTCGGCCAATCCGGCGATGATCGGCGCGGTGCGCGTTCCCGACGGCGCGGTCGATCCGTTCCGGCTGACGGCCGCCAACGTCATCGATGCCAAGGCGCACGGCGCCGAGGTGCTGACCTACCACGAGGTGCTCGACTTCCTGCGCGAACAGAACCGCATCACGGGCGTCAAGGTACTCGACCGCAAGACGGGCCAGACGGCCGAATACCGCGCGCAGGTGGTGGTCAACGCGGGCGGCATCTGGGGGCACGACATCGCCCGCAAGGCGGGGGTGACGGTCAACATGCTGCCGGCCAAGGGCTCGCTGCTGATCTTCGGCCACAGGGTGAACAACATCGTGCTCAACCGCTGCCGCAAGCCGGCCGACGCCGACATCCTGGTGCCGGGCGATACGATCTCGCTGATCGGCACCACGTCGAGCAAGGTGCCCTTCGACGAGGTGGACGACATGTACGTGACGGCCGACGAGGTCGACCTGCTGCTGCGCGAGGGAATGAAACTGGCCCCGTCGCTGGAACATACGCGCATCCTGCGCGCCTACGCCGGCGTGCGTCCGCTGGTAGCGTCGGACGACGATCCGAGCGGCCGCAGCGTGAGCCGCGGCATCGTGGTGCTCGACCACGCCACGCGCGACGGGTTGGAGGGCTTCGTGACCATCACGGGCGGCAAGCTGATGACCTACCGTCTGATGGCGGAGTGGACGACCGACTTGATTTGCAAAAAGTTGAATCTTACGGCCAAATGTACCACCGCCGAGGAGAAGCTGCCCGGCTCGCGCGAGCCGGAGGAGGAGGTCAATCGTCGTCTGATCTCGGTGCCGGTGGCGCAGCGCGCCTCGTCGATCCACCGTCACGGCGACATGGCCGGCAAGGTGGCTGCGGGCGATGCCGCCCGGCGTTCGCTGGTGTGCGAATGCGAGGAGGTGTCGGTCGGCGAGGTGGAGTATGCGCTCAATGAGCTGGACGTGAACAATCTGGTCGACCTGCGCCGGCGCACCCGTGTGGGCATGGGTACCTGTCAGGGCGAGTTGTGCGCCTGCCGCGCCGCGGGGCTGATGGCCGAAGCGGGCAAGTACTGCGTGCGGCGCGCCAAGGAGGATCTGACGGCGTTCCTCAACGAACGCTGGAAGGGCATGGCCCCCGTGGCGTGGGGCGATACGCTGCGCGAGAGCGAGTTCACGATGTGGCTCTACGACGGCGTGTGCGGTTTAACGAGTGCTAACAATACGAAATGACGATATGAAATTCGATAGTGTAATCATCGGCGGCGGCCTGGCGGGACTCGTCTGCGGCATCCGCCTTTCGAAAGCGGGGCGGCGCTGCGCCATCATCTCTTCGGGGCAGAGCGCGCTGCACTTCTCGTCGGGGTCGTTCGATCTGCTGGGCGCGCTGCCCGACGGTACGCCCGTGACCGCTCCCGCGGAGTCGGTGGCCGAGACGATCCGGCAGGCTCCCGAACACCCTTACGCCCGCATCGGCGCCGAACGTTTCGGGGCGCTGGCGGCCGAGGCCGCCGCACTGCTCGCGGAGGCGGGCGTCGCCGTCGAGGGCGATGCAGCCCGTAACCACTACCGGCTCACGCCGATGGGCGGGCTGAAACCCGCGTGGCTGACGCTGGCGGGGTATGTGCGCAGCGAAGCGTCCGATGCGCTGCCGTGGCGCAAGGCGGTGCTGTTCAATGCCGAGGGCTTCCTCGATTTCTATACGCAGTTCCTCGCCGAGGGATTCCGCCGCATGGGGACGGAGTGCGCGGTGCGCACGTTCAACATGCCGGCGCTCGAAACGATCCGCAACAATCCCAGCGAGATGCGTTCGGCCAATATCGCCCGCATCTTCGACCGGCAGGAGAATCTCGACGAGCTGGCCCGGATCCT
>OGPT01003209.1_pt1 | contig 12056 bp, 9 predicted proteins | sample 1552951 | NCBI WGS metagenome assembly OGPT01 (sample SAMEA2580224, study PRJEB22360) | human gut metagenome | biome: human gut; feature: human-associated habitat; material: faeces | place: Denmark | collected 2008/2010
TGCTCCTCATCACCGAGAACATCAAACAGGGCTTTCTTAATACGGTTGAGCTTAGGCTGATTGTCGCCGTTCTCCCAGCCGTGGAGTGCTGCACCATCAAATGCAGTGATAAGTTCCTTTACGGTATCATCGGATATATCGGGAATATCATCTTTGATATAATCCAGAACAGCCCAATATGCCAAGTCATCAAATTCCTCGTGGATACGGTCAATGAAAGCCTGTCCGATCTCCTCAAAAGAAACAAAACGCTCCATACCGCTGAAACTGCAATGATATCCGTCCTCAGTCTTTTCTGTATGGAGAGCGTGACGGAGGTTTTCAGTATAATAATAAGTACGGTCTGAGATCTCACCTTGTTCAAAGATAAACTCAATATCTGCGGTTGTGCCGCCCCCTAACAGTCCGAGCGCAAGCTCACGGCGAATATCCTCACCGTCATGAAAACGCTGGGCAAGGTCATAGAGTGCAGACTCACTCAGGTTATATCCGAAAGTCGCCTTGTCGCTGGGCTTGTGTTTATCAAGATAACCGCTACTAAACAGAGGATACGCCATATCTTCCCATTCGTCGCTTGACAGAGTACGCTCCGCAAGGAATTTTGCAAGGTCAGCCTGTTGAAACAGCACTTCTTCCTCAGTGGGAACTTTGCTTGCGTTCTCACGGTCAATGACCGTCTGCGGCTTCTGCACGACTTCTATCGCCCCGGCGAGGAACAGCTATTCCGGTTCAATTTGGAGGACACCATACGCAAAGGGCATGACTTCCGGGACTGCATCGCCCCGGACTGTATTTCCTTTCAAAAAAATCACTATGAGTTGGGCGATCATGTGGGCCGTACCCTGTTCCTGCGGGAGTATGCCAGCTTCATTTCTGACGCGATGATCACGGAGCTGATGGACTATCCCCGTAATATGATGCTTTCCATTGACATTATCCCTGTGGCGATGGACGAAGCAGTGAGCGATATTCGCAAGCGCATTATGTCCGTGGAATCGGATATTACCCGCTGGCAGCAGCGGCAGAATCAGAACAACAATTTTACCGCCAATATCCCCTATGACTTGGAGCAGATGCGGAGCGAAACGAAGGAATTCATGGACGACCTCATGAGCCGCGACCAGCGCATGATGCTGGCACTTGTCACGCTGACGCATTTGGCGGACAACCTCGAACAGCTTGACCAGGACACCGAGGCCCTGCAAGCCATTGGGCGGGCACGGGGCTGTCAATTCAACATTCTGCGCTATCAACAGGAGGACGCGCTGAACACGGTGCTGCCCCTCGGCTTAAAGCGCATTGACGCCACCCGCACCCTGACCACGGAATGTACCGCCGTCCTTATGCCATTCAAATCGCAAGAGATTCAGGACGCGGGCGGTATCTACTACGGCGTCAACGCCGTATCGCATAACCTCATCATCTGTAACCGCAGCAATCTCTTGAATGGAAACGGTTTTATTACCGGCGTTTCCGGCTCCGGCAAAAGCATGGCGGCAAAGCAGGAAATGACAGCGTTGGCGCTCTCTACCGACCATGACATTATTATTGTCGATCCCGAACGCGAAGTGCGACACGAGGTCGCGCAACAAATTGCCTAAGAAGCTACCCTATCCATTTGGGGTAATCCTACCACAGCCTGCGTCGCTGGTAACGGCGGGGTGGGAAGCCTGTGGGACAACGTGGGAACGCTGAGAGCCTAACTCAGCCGTACTGCCAGGATAAGTGCGTCATGGAGAACGTAAGTGAATCATCGCAAGGGTCGTTACAGGGAATAGGCGAAATCAGGCTGATACGCCTACACCAAAAGGTGCGGAGGTGGCCGCGGGAACTTTCGGAATCTCTCGGCAAATGGACACAAATCCTCCCGGCTCAAAGATGGCTCCTAAAACGCACACGATTATTTGTTGCGCGGAACGTGGTAAGCCCTATGCGCTCCTTCGCAAAAGAAGCGGAGGTATCGACCCCGCAAGGGGAAGAAACGGCGCAGAGGGTAGAGGAACGGGATAAAAAGCGAAGGCCCGCCCTGTAATGGGGCGGGATAGGGGTTCCAACTTTGCCCCAGCCTGAAAGGGCGCTGACTTATCCCACGGTATTTCATAGCAAGAAATGGAGGTAAACCTATGAACGGTAATGGTTCAACGACGGGGCATAAAAGCCCTGAGAGATTGCCGGACGCGGCGGCGCTGGAATACCAGTGGAAATCCATCGACTGGAAGAAAGCGGAGGCCGAGGTCAATAGGCTGCAAACCAGGATTGCTAAGGCGACCCAAGAGAAGAAATGGAACACAGTGAAGCGATTACAGTATCTTTTGACCCATTCGTACTATGCCAAAGCGCTGGCCGTCCGAAAAGTGACGACCAATAAAGGGAAAAAGACACCGGGCGTGGACGGCGAAGTGTGGTCTACCCCTGCCGCCAAGATGCGCGGTGTCCTGACCCTGACAGACAAGGGCTATCAGGCCAAGCCGCTGCGCCGGGTATTCATCGAGAAGAAGGGCAAAAAGGCAAAACGTCCGCTGGGCATCCCCTGCATGTATGACAGGGCCATGCAGGCGCTCTACGCTCTGGCCCTTGACCCGGTATCGGAGACGACGGCGGACACAAAGTCCTTCGGCTTCCGCAAGGGACGCTGTGCGCAGGACGCCTGTGAATACATTTTCACGGCCCTCAGCCGCAGCTTCTCCCCGCAGTGGGTGCTGGAGGGCGACATCAAAGGGTGTTTTGACCACATCAGCCATGACTGGCTCGTGGAGCATATCCCCATGGACAAATCTGTTTTAAAGCAGTTCCTAAAAGCCGGATTCGTTTTCCGGGAGGAACTGTTCCCCACCGACGAGGGTACGCCCCAGGGCGGCGTTATTTCGCCCATCCTTGCCAATATGGCATTGGATGGGATGCAGCAAGTCCTGAGCGACCACTTTGATTTAAGTGTCAAAGGTGAGGTCAGTGCATTTGTCCACAACAAGAGCAAGGTCAACCTGGTGCGGTATGCCGATGACTTTATCGTCACGGCGGCGACAAAAGAGATCGCAGAAGAGGCCAAAGAGGTCATCCGTGATTTCCTGCAAACCAGGGGTCTGGAGTTGTCCGAGGAAAAGACGGTCATCACCCATATTGACGACGGCTTTGATATGCTGGGCTGGACATTCCGGAAGTTCAAAGGAAAACTCATCGTCAAGCCGTCCAAGAAGGCATTGAAGGCCCTGAAATCGGCCCTGTCTGAAACCATCCTTGGACGTGGTAAGGCTTGGAAGCAGGAAGTCCTGATTGAAAAGCTGAACCAGCAGATACGCGGCTGGACAAATTATCATCAATCGGTCTGCGCCAGCGAAGCCTTTGCCCACATTGACTACATCCTCTACGAATTGCTGTGGCGATGGGCAAAGCGCCGACATCCCCACAAGGGACAGTGGTGGATATCCACCAACTACTGGCACCGCAAAGGGAACCGGAACTGGGTGTTCTGCACCGAGGATAAGGAACTCCTGCGGGTGGATCACATCCCCATTGTCCGCCATACCAAAGTACGAATGGACGCAAACCCCTATTTTGACACCCAATACTTCATGGACCGCAAATTCCAGCAAGGTATGAAACGCCTATCCGGGCGTTTTAAGCAAGTTTGGAAAAACCAGCGGGGATGCTGTTATCACTGTGGGCTTCCCATGGACATCAGCGACGAGAGGGAGATTTTCTTCAAAGTCCCAAAGGCCATGGGTGGCAAGGACGAAGTGCGCAATATGGCCTACGTCCACAGACATTGCCAGCAAATCTTCTTGGAGCGCCGCGCGAAAGCGTGATGAAATGCTTGAGCCGTATGAGTGGAAACGCTCACGTACGGTTCTTAGACGAGAAAGCGGGAGTAATCCCGCCGACTTAGTCGACTACCGGCCGCTCATCGAGGGGCTGGGCGGCGAGGTGATCGAGGTGTCCGCCACCTCGCCCAACCACATCAACGCCATGGATATGGAGCAGGGCTACGGCGACGGGGAGAACCCGGTGGTGCTGAAGTCCGAGTTTCTGCTGTCCCTGTGTGAGCAGCTCATGGGATCCGGGAAACTCTCCGCCAAGGAGAAGTCCATCATCGACCGCTGCGCCGCCCAGTGCTACCGGGAGTACATCCGCAAGGGCTACACCGGCGCGGTGCCCACCCTGCAGGATTTCCACGCCGAACTGCTGCGTCAGCCGGAGCCGGAGGCGCGGGATGTGGCCCTGGCCATTGAGTTATTTACCGAGGGCAGCCTGAACACCTTCGCCAAGCCCACCAATGTGGATACCGACGCCCGCATCCTCTGTTATGACATCCGGGATCTGGGCCGCCAGCTCCTGCCCGTGGGCATGCTGGTGGTGCTGGACAGCATCTTCAACCGTATCATCCGCAACCGCCAGCAGGGGCGGAATACCTGGATCTATATCGACGAGATCTATCTGCTGTTCCAGCATGAATACAGCGCCAATTTCCTGTTCACCCTGTGGAAGCGTATGAGAAAGTATCAGGCTTGCGGAACGGGGATCAGCCAGAATATCGAAGACCTGCTCCAGTCTCACACGGCCCGCACCATGCTGGCCAACAGCGAATTTCTCATCATGCTGAATCAGGCGGCCACGGATCGGGAAGAACTGGCGCACCTGCTGAATATCTCAGATAACCAGCTTTCCTACATCACCAACGTGGACTCCGGCCGGGGCCTCATTAAGTGCGGAAGCGCTATCGTGCCTTTTGTGGATCATTTCCCCAAGAACAAGCTCTACCGCTTGATGACCACAAAGCCTAATGAAAAGTTTTTATAAATGGAAAGAGTGATTGTAATTAGCTGTCTATAAAGCATTTTTATGGAAAAAACTTGCGATAATAATTGCATGGATGTCTCCTTTCAACGACAATAGACATACCACCTTGAAAGGAGAGTGTGTCTATGATTACAAACAATTTCAACAAAGAGCTTCGGGGTATTTCAGATGCATTACGTGATTTGGGGTACACTGACAGCACCATCGGGCTGCGTCAACGCTATTGGAAAGAGTATTGCTTTTTCCATGGAAGTCTCGACATTGATGAAGCGTCAATGGATGAGTTTCTGCTGAAAAACTACGATATTCAGAGTGGGAATATCAATGTTTCCAAACGGCAGTATGAGGTAAGAGCCGCGCTTCGCAACTTGCTGGAATATCGCCGTTATGGAAAAATCAGAAACTATCATACGCCGTGGTTCAAGGATTTGCCGTGGGTTGAGTCTTTCCGAGCTATAACAGAAGATTTCATCTCGCATCTGCGGAGTCAGAACAGCAAGCCAGAAACTATTGTCAATTACGAACGTACACTAAAACGCATCACCAACCATCTGCATAGCGTAGGAGTGGATTCTTTTAGAGATATGACGCCAGAGCATATCTCATCTTTTTTATCTACATCTATTCCGGATCTTGTCAGAAATCTTCGCGCCACGCTTTGCCATCTGCGTGTCTTCTTTCGGTATCTCTACCTAAATGAATTTACAAAGGATGACTTGTCTCTTTTTATTCCAAAGTCCAACGTACTGCTGAAGCGGAAACACATTCCGTCTACTTGGACCAGAGAAGATATTGATAAAATCTTGGCTTGCATTGATTTAGCCAGTCCCGTCGGTAAACGGGATTACGCAATCATTCTGCTGGTTGCCCGGCTTGGAATTAGGGTCAGCGATGTGATTCGATTGGAATTTGACAATATAAAGTGGGAAAAGAATTGTATTCAGATCTCGCAGTACAAGACAAATGAGCCATTGGTTCTTCCTTTGTTTGAAGATGTCGGACAGGCAATTATTGACTATGTGAAGAATGGGCGTCCCGCATCTGATTTGAAGCTGGTGTTTATTACACATAAACCGCCATTTCAAAAATTCAGTGACAACAATCACCTCTACGGTATGTTTAACAAGTATCTGTATAAGGCGGGCATTGAAGTCACGCCGGAGAAAAATCACGGGATGCACACACTTCGGCACAGTCTGGCCAACGAACTTCTAAGGAAAGAGATTCCGCTTCCGGTTATTTCGGAGATTCTCGGTCACAAAAGTCTGGAGACCACTATGCAATATTTACGCGCAGATACAGAGCAGCTGCGGTGCTGCACCTTAGTGGAGGGTGAAAACTATGCAGTCACCACCTAAAACAGCAGTTTTCGAAAGTGATCTTGCTCCGCTGCTGTCTGCATTCGTTGCAGAAAAACAGCGATTCGGATTCAAATACAACAGCATTGAAGCATATTTGAAGAGCTTCGATACCTTTCTTCTGGGGAAAGACTGCAAAAATTCCTTGAGTAAAGAACTTATGCTCGAATGGATAGCGCCGAAAGCGCACCAAAAATCCGCAACGATTGAACACCGCATCTATATCATGCAACGCCTTGCAGATTTTTTGAACCGCAACGGTTTTTCCGCGTATCGGATTCCATCTGAACTGATTCCAAGAAAAGTGCATGACTTTGTTCCTTATATTTTTACCTATGATGAGATTGCGCGAATCTTAGCAGTCGTTGATGGGTTTCGGTTCAACAAGTGCAGCCCGAAGCGCCATATCGTCTATCCTTTGTTGTTCCGTGTCCTATGCTTTTGCGGACTCCGCATTTCTGAGGCGTTGAATCTAACTGTGGGTGATGTTCATTTCGAGGATGGTTTCTTTCTCCTGCGAAACACAAAAACAAGTCTGGATCGCCTCATTCCGCTGGATGACAATTTGAGGGCACGCTTTATGGCGTACAGTGAACAGATGGGGTTTCTCAGGAAAGATGAATACTTTTTTCCCTCACCGGATGGTTCCAGATACAGTCTTGCAACAATGGACACAACATTTAGGGACATTCTTTTCAGGGCTGGCATTCCATACCGCGGCAAGGGAAAAGGGCCACGGCTGCATGACTTGAGACACACATTTTGCGTACACAGTCTGCAAAAGCTGACAGCGCATGGCGAAGACCCTTATGCAGTACTCCCGCTGCTGATGACATATATGGGGCACAGAACCGTGCAGGCAACCAGCCAGTATATTCACCTTTCCGCCGAAAGTTTTCCAGCTATCTTGAAGCAATCCGAAGCTTTGTTTGGCAATTTAATACCGTTGGAGGACAACTCAAATGAAACATCCATCTGATTTCGCTATCTGTATTTCCAGCTACCTTACAAAACACTTGGCAGGCACAAGAAATCTTAGCTCCAATACCATAAAATCATACAGGGACACCTTTTGCCTGCTTTTATTATTTATGAAGGAGATGAACAAAAAGATAGACAGGATTTGCTTGGTTGATATTGATTCCGACTTGGTTATTCGCTTTTTGGATTGGCTGGAAGTAAACCGCGGGAATAGTGCTTCGACGAGGAATGTGCGGTTAGCTGCGATCCATGCGTTTTTTCGGTATGTGCAGTTCCAAAACCCAGAAATGCTGCTGCATTGCCAGCGTATTCTTGCAATTCCGATGAAAGAAACAGAAAAGAGATTTGTGGAATACCTGCCGGAACAGGCGTTAAGAGAGCTACTTTCACTTCCAGACCAGACGAAAAAATATGGGATACGAGATACGGCGCTGCTGTGTTTGCTCTATGACTCTGGTGCAAGAGTTCAAGAACTGATTGATCTCTCCTTGTTAGATATTCGTCTGGAAACACCAGCAACGATCCGGCTCTATGGCAAAGGAAGAAAAGTGCGTGTCGTTCCGCTTATGTCACAGACGGCAACCATATTGCAAAAGTATCTGAATATGTGGCATTTGGACGCTGCGCGGAAACCAGATGATCCAGTGTTTGTCAACCACCAAGGAAAGCGACTGACCCGACCCGGAGTCACTTATATTCTAAATAAATACATGGCTCAAGTTTCTTGGATGGAGGGCAAAAAAGGGATTACTCCGCATATTATCCGCCATTCCAAAGCAATGCACCTGCTCCGTGCAGATGTTGATCTTCATTACATTCGAGATTTTCTTGGACATGTGCAGATTGAAACGACCGAGGTTTACGCCCGTGCGGATGCAGAAATGAAGCGCAAGGCATTGGAAACAGCAAATCTCGATCTTCCAGTTGAATCCCAAACAAGTTGGCAGAAAGACCAAAGTCTGTTATCCTGGCTACAATCGCTATGACAACGAAACAGAAAATTTTATCGAAAGATATTTGGGTAAGAACGGCTGAAACTCAGCCGTTCTTCGCATTTCTTTCCATTATTCAAAACTTTTCATTAGGGCGGGTGGTCATAAGCTGGTAGAGCTTGGTATTTTTCGGAAAACGGTTGATGAAAGGGACCAGGGCACTGCCGTATTTGATAAGTCCGGAACCTGCCTCCACATTGGTGATGTAGTTCATCTGCTCATTGGAGATATTCAAGAGCCTGCCCAGCTTCTCCCGGTCAGATGCCGCCTGATTCAGCATGACAATGAACTCGGAGTTCGAGAGCATGGTGCTGGCCTGCACGGAATCCAGCAGGTACTCCACATTCTGGGTGATGGCCGTAGGGAAGGCATTGCGCTTTCGGAACTGCCGCCATGCGGAGTTGAAAAAGGCAGCGGAGAACTCGTTTTCAAAAACAACGTGGAACTCATCGATGAATACATGGGTTCGCTTGCCCTTCTTCCAGTTCTGGGTCACACGGTTCAGCATGGTATCCGTGATGACCAGCAGGCCGGTGGGCTTCAGCTGCGCGCCCAGACCGTGAATGTCGAATACCACCACCCGCTTGTCCAGATCCACATTGCTCTGCTTGCCGAAGATGTCCAGAGAGCCGGTGGTGTACAGTTCCAGAGAAAGGGCAATCTGTTTGGCCTCCGGCTCCGGCTGCTCCAGCAGGGTGTCCCGTAAGGTGCAGAGGGTGGGGATGGTGCCGGAGAAAGCGGCATTGCGGTAGACCATGGTGATGCACCGGTCAATGATGGACTTGTGCTGGGGGCCGACGCCTTTCTTGTCGATCTGCTCGATCAGGGACATGATGAACTCGGACTTGACCACGATGGGGTTGTTCTCCCCATAGCCGTCCACCATGTACATAGCGTTGAGCCTGTCGCGCCCACCAGCGGAAATGTGGATCACGGAACCCATATCGCCCATGGCTTCTACCAGAGGGGCGTACTCGCCTTCGGGATCGCATACCAGAATGTCGTCTTCGGTGTTCAGCATCAGGAAGGTCATAAGCTCCTTGGCGGAGAAGGATTTGCCGCTGTTGTGAACAACAAGGCCGCAAGCCAGAACGAAATTCCTGAAGTAAGGTACGCCCATATCGTACACAGGAACAGGAGCATCATAATGCTGCCTTTCAACACTCTGAACGGTCTTGTTTCCACTGAGCTTCATTCCAGGCTTAATGCTGCGTGCTTCGATGTATTGCCCATTCTCCATCATGATCTGATGGCTGCCAGTACACCGAATGGATGTATCTGAGAAATTCAGAACACAAAGCTCGTTGACATGTTTTTCGATACGGATATCCTTGGCGCGAGTACGGACAATACAGTGGTTGACAGCATCGTACGCACAGACATCTGCCTCAGTGATCCCCCGCTCGACCAACTCAGCAAATGTCCGGTAGCTTCCATCCGCCATGGAGATGGCTGTATCTCCGCTGAAACACCCAGGTGTACCCAGTATCAGACCATTCGGGTTTTTCAGGCTCTTACGGTTTGCCATGATCAGGTTGTTGGTCAGGGCGTTCAGACCGTAGTACAGGGCTTCCGGATCACGCTGGAACAACTCCTGCGTAATAAACGGAAGGAAGATAGCCACACCAGAAGTGGTCATGGTGCGCTGAATCTCCACTTTGTTCAGACCCAGCGGCAGAGCAGAAACAAAGCCTTCTTCCTGCTGGTAGTCCAGCGGAATCAGCTGGCACAGTTTCTCCTGGGCGATGCCCTTGGCCTGCATGATCACAGAATCCAGCTCCTTGCGGGTGTCGCCGGTATGCAGGATGGTGAAGGTCATCAGGAAAAGCCGTTCATTGTGGCTGGTCAGGCTCTGCAGCATGGCATTGAAATCCGTGGTGTAGGTATTCAGATCACTGGGCAGGATGTCAATGTCATAGCCCGATCTCACGGCCTTTTTTTGCTCGTCGATTTTGGAACGGTTCAGGTCAGTCAGCTTGTGCTTGACCATCTTGATGGCTTCCACATGATCAATGGACTGGATGTGCATGGTGACGACCTGGGTGGTCTCCATGTTCAGGAAGTCAACCAGTACACGATCATCCAGTTCTGCGGCGAGGATGTGCAAATAGCTGACAGTTGCCATCTTCTTGCCAATGTAGAAGCGGTGGGGGTCCTTGAAGTATAGACTGGAAGGCGCAATGAAATCCTTGGTGGACAGACCACTGGCGGGAAGCCACTTCCAGTCAAAATGGAAGGCCGACTGAGGATCATCCATATGGAGAATACGGTACAGCAGTTCCAACCGCTGCTTGCCATCCATGGGTTCGCCCCTGATGCCCAGCCGCTTGTAGTGGTTAAGCATCTGTAGCTCTGTCTGCTCCAACCGTACCTTGGCACTGCGCAGACTATCCGCTTCGATGGCAATGGTGGCATATTTGGTGCGCTCAATGGCGTTGTTGCCTTTTTCCACCTGACCCATCAGCACACCGGTCATCTCATCACGGACGCCGTTGTGGCCGTCCTCCTGGGGAGCCATGATCAGATTCTTCTCGAACTCTTCTTCGTTGGTCTTGATGTTCGGATACGAATACTGAATGAAAACCCCCGGCTGATAGAAATTCTGGATTCCGCTCCAGCCGCCAAAGATGGCGTCCTTATCAGAGTCCTGGGCCTGCTGATAGTTAATGTCAAAGAACCGGACCGTTTTGGAGTACAGTTTTTCGGTAACCCGACAGATACCATCCGGGTACATTCGCAGGTAAGGGATCGTCTGCTGGGCAGACTGGGGATGCTTGGGCTTGGCGACTTGCGCCCTGATCTGTTCGATCTGTTTACGCTCGGCGCGGGTCAACTGAACCTTGCGCCGCTCTTTTCGCTTATTTCGCACCTTGGACAATACGGTTGACCTCCTTTTCGATCTGTGCCTGCTTCATCAGCGCAGCATGGACATTCTCAGTTTTGTAGGGCCGCTTTTTCGGGCGAATGAAGCGGCTCTGAATGTAGTAATGCAGCACCTTTTCCAGCGGCTGGCCATTTCGCTCATACATGCCGAAGAAGAAGAACGGCATCACGACGCAGATCATGACGATCACGGCTGCGCTGCTGGGCAGGACGTTGTTGAGTAAGAAAAACAGCGGCAATCCAACGAGGATTCCGCTGCCAAAGCAAATCAGCTGTCGCGCAGTCAGGTTGAACAGAATCTTGGTTTTGACCTGCGACAGATCTTTTGAAATGGGGACATAGGCAGAGTGCGCCATAGATACCTCCTGTGATTAGTGGGCGTTGAAGATGCTCTTGCTGAGCGAACTGGTTTTGAACAGGGTGAAGCACAGCAGCACAGTATAGCCAATACAAGTCCAGATGGCCTTGATGACATCGGCTTCCGTTGCAATGCTCTGCACCAGCACCGCATAAACCGCTACGCAGACAATGATCAGGAATGCCTGGAAACCCAAGGCAAACAGGCTTCGCAGGTAGTTCTGACCCATCTGCGACCATTCACGGTTGCCCAGCGTTGCCATGGGGATCGGGGCGATGGATGTGACAAGGTAAATCTCGATCATGCGGCCATAGACAATGATGAAGATGCAGATTGTCAATATCCAAGACAGGATGCCGATCAGCGCGGACTGAATCCACAAGCTGAACAGAGGTCCGATCTCCATAGCCATGAGCCTTGCTTCCATATCCGTGATGACACTGCTCAGATCGAGGGCGGTGTCGGATATGATGACTCCGGCTGCATTGTTCACGACGGCCTGTGACAAGTCGAAGATACCCATCACGATGTCCCATGTGCTGGTGACAAGCACAACGGCGATGACGCTCTGCGTGTTGAATATAACGAGGAAAAGTTCAGGGCTGAGGGTATAGCCGATCTCACAGCCGAGATCACTGCGCTGTGTAATCTGCGTACCTCCTCAAAGGCGCTCGCTCACGGCGATTATAC
>OGPT01003217.1_pt1 | contig 12032 bp, 12 predicted proteins | sample 1552951 | NCBI WGS metagenome assembly OGPT01 (sample SAMEA2580224, study PRJEB22360) | human gut metagenome | biome: human gut; feature: human-associated habitat; material: faeces | place: Denmark | collected 2008/2010
AATACAGGATTTCTCGTATCCGGCTGCATTTTACCCAACTGGTCAACTTTTATTCTTCCGTATATACCTCCTGGATTTTTTATCTCCATTCTGTCTTCATACATGATAATTTGTATCGGCATACCCTCTGTATGTATGCTATAATCGCGATGCACCAATGCGTTAACAATTGCCTCCCTGACTGCAGTAATAGGATAATCTGTCCGATCCTCGCGCACTCCAGTTTCTGGATTAATAATTGTTTTATTCTTCATATTCCTTTTTACAAAACTAATTGCCTCATCAAGCATCTCTGAAATACTGCCTTCAATTCGTTGATTGTCTAAAAATCTCTCTCCTGAATCGCCAATGCATCCAATCTCTGTTCCTGGTACAGCAATTGCAGTAATGCACAGCTGTGGAAAATACGCTTGCGGATATGGACTAAAAATCATCGTTGCACTCAATGTTATCTCATTATTTCTAGTCACACTCATCAACTCATAAATACTTTCGTCATCCATGTTCGATAAATTGGGTTTTCCGCTTTTAAGTAAGTCAATATATAATGCTAACTTTTCTTTATTTAGCGACGATAATGTTGCCCTTTGCACTCTGCGAATATCATCTTGGTACTTCTTTCTGTACGCTTCGTAACTATAAACCTCATATTCTGTCATTGGTTCATCACTATCACCCACACGCGTATAAGAGCCTTTCAAACATCCTTTTCCTTTATAAAACACTGGTCTATCCGTCAAATCAACGCCCGGGATTTCAGCTGAAACAAATGCCTTTCCATCTTTTTGTACAACAGTCAATAACGGCCTGACAATCGGCTCCATTTGCAGGCATTGTTCATTTATCTTTTTTTGTATGTCCTGCGGGTCATAAACTCCTACTTCTTTATAATCCTGCTTTTCATCAATTCCGAAAATAATGATTCCGCCCTCATCCTGATTTGAAAAACTGGACAAAGAATCATACAAATGCTGTGGGCATCCTTTTTCTGCACTTTTTAATTCAAGAATATTTGATTCCGATTTCATTCTTTGAATCATTTCAAGTTTTCCGATTAATTCTTCCTCTGTCATTTAACTTCCTCCATTTCTTTCTATTCTATCATCCTCTTTACTTATATGCAACGATCTCAAATAATATTCTTAATCTCAAAAACAAACTCAAATTATATTCTTAAAATTTAAGTTCCTTTTATTTTTTAAAATATTATCTTAAAACAAAGTCAAATTTGGACATCATTTTTTCAGTTGTCATTTCATTTCATCTATTATATTTTACCTTTTCTATTATCTTTTTCAAATATATAGTTTTCCTGTATTTACTTCTATCATTAGCTTATACACACTAAAAACGTGCATTGTAAAACACAAAAAAAGACCGCTCGGAAATCCATACGCCTCCCGAATGATCTTTTTTCTACCTTTCTCTCAATGCTGACACTTCCTGTGTGGTGCATAATCATGAAATGATTGTTTGTTTCAAATTAATACGTACAACGCATACGTTTTTTACCCGTGCATATGTAAATACTTTTCTTTCGTCGCCAGCCCTCCGCGGATATGGCGCTCGGATTTATTGACATCCAATACTTTTCTTGTCTCTGCTGCCAGAGATGCATTGATTTTTTCCAGACGTTCTGTAACATCCTTATGTATGGTTGTAACTATTTGGAACCTTTTTAGTTCCTTTTTCCTCAGTGTTTTTATCTCCTTCAATTAAAACAGTTTCATCCAATCCCAAATCACCAATAAGATGCAGGTAAATATCTACATTGCCATCCTTGTCTACTTCAATTTTATTGATCAGGCGTTTCAACTGTGCATTTGTCATTTCATGAACATCTGTGATATCTTCCAGTTGCTTGAATGTACTGTTCAAAATTGCTTCCAGTTGTTCTCCTTTCGTCAGATGATAAGAGACCATTTTCAGTTCATTCTCCAACCGTTCAATCTCTTTTCGCATCCCACCGATTTTCTCATTCAATTCCTCTCTGGAAATCAAATCATCGGTATACATATCCATATACTTTTCACGGGATTTACGAAGTTTGTTCAATTCTGCATTTAGCTGCTTTTCATACTCAATATTTTCATCTTTTGCTTTATATACCCGCTGAAATTCTTTAATCACATAATTGATTACTTTTTTCTTCTTACTAAGAATCTCTTGAAAATACTCCTGTAGTGCCTGAATCAATTCTTCCTCATCTACCGTCACTGCATTCGGGCAGCTATCCGCACCTTTCCCATTATGCCCGGAACACACCCAACGCACATAAGTATTCTTGTATTGGCGAACCGTTCTGCGAAAAGACCACCCGCACTCCTTGCATTTAATCAATGTAGAGAATAAATATTTGTTACTCTGTCGCTCATGCGTAATTTTGAAGGAGTCATGACGACCTTTTAAAATATCCTGTGCTTTGTCAAAGACTTCTTCCTCAATAATCCGAAGTTCCGGTCGAATCGTAACAAGCCATTCTGATTCATCCTTTTCCTTTCTCTGACCGGTCAGAAAATCTGCAATCTCTTCTTTGCCGTTGATAATCTTTCCCGTGTATATCTCATTGGTCAGGATTCGGCAAACAGCGTTCTGGCTCCAGTTATTACCGCGCTTGGTCTTGATACCTCGTTCATTGAGCATATTCGCAATCTTCGATCCGCCATAGCCTTCCTCGATATACCACTGAAAAATCTGACGAATTGCTTTTGCCTCGTTCTCATTGATAGAAAGTTTAAAATAGTCACCAATCGTCTTATCATAACCAAAGACGATGTTAGGAACACGCCCCTTTTCCGCATTCATCTTCTTGCCAAATTTAATACGCTTGGATGTGTTGGCACTCTCCTCCTGCGCTAATGCACCGAAGATTGTTAGAACGAATTCGCTGTTGCCCATACTAGTCATGTTGGCGGTCAGGAACTGTGTTTCAATACCGAGAGATTTCAGTTTGCGAACACTCTGTAGTAAATCAACGGTATTTCTAGCAAAACGGGAAATATCCTTAACTACAACCATATCGAACAAGCCCTTTTCCGCATCTGCAAGCATACGCTGAAATTCCTTACGATTCTTGATTTTAGTACCGGAAATGCCTTCATCTGCATATAATTTAATAAGGTTGTCCCCGGTGCGCTTGGTATATTCTAAGAAGAACTCTTTTTGAGTCTCGAGACTGTTGAGCTGATCGGATTTATCTGTGGATACACGACAGTATGCGGCGATGTTCATGGCAATCAACCTTTCTGTTAAAATTATAATGTTCTGTTGTGGCTATTATACTCAATTTGTATAAAAAACAAGATGCCACCATTCAATTAGATATCATCTTGTTTTTCCAGTATGCTATATCATTTTAAATAATCTTTTATCTCTCTATATCTTTCATATTTCCCTACACACGAAAGTAATTCTGTAATTCTTTCCTCTTTACATATTGGATTTTTACAAACCTCTATGTATAGGCAAAGTAATTGTGTTGATGTAAGCAATACATGCCCGCGTGATACACAATATTTAAGCATTTGTTGCGGAAAGACATCTTCTAGACGTTCATTCAGTGGCATATCGCAAAACCCATTTACAATTAGCATTCCTTTGGGTGAGACTTCATTTTCTTCAATATATTGAGCAACCCATTTTTCAAGCTGTGCAGCATGCTTTTCTGCAGCACTTTTAGTCACTCCTTTAATTTCAGCGACAATTGCAACCTCTCCATATTTAGCAATTATATCACTTCTACCCTTTTCCGCTTCTAAGATAGTGAATCCTAATTCATCAAGTACTTGTTTTACAATCTCCTCAAGTGTAGTTCCACTTGATGTCAACAATAACTTATATTTCTGAACCTCTTGAACAGCTATTCTTTCTTTATCAAGTTCCTTTTCCAATTTTGCAATCTTATTTTCTATTGTATTCTGCTTTTTTAACTTCACCTTTTCATCTAATATATATATGTTTTGGGCCCATCCGGGCAAATCCATCTCTTCATCAGTTATTTTTAAGCGGCGGTTAAGTTCAAATAAACTGTCCAAATATTTTTTACCGTTTTCTTTCCATACATCCTCTGTCTTGTATTCTTCTTCCTCATAAATTTGGGGAAGTAAAACTATTTTCCCACTACCATATGGAATAACAGCTGCTACCACTTTATCAGTGCCTTTTATTTTTCCTAATATTGTACTATTTTCTGCAACAGAAAAGTATGATGCATAATAATAGCAAGTTCTTGTATTAGTAAAAAAATCCCTATACGGAGATGAACAACAAATATCAATCCGCTCACCAACCACCTCCGTAACATTCAATTTTATTGGCAAAAATGAATATGCATTAAACTCTCTAACAATATTTGTTTGTCTTGCATTTCTTCCTGTTCCTGAATACTGTTTTTCCCCAGTATATATGTAACAGTTGTCATTGTTGCCCATTAAAACAAATACATTTCGTCCTTGCTTCAACAACTCTTTTATTTGCCCTTCAATTTTTTTAAAATCTTCTACTATTTGCGCAGAATTATAATCTGAAAGACAAGGTTTATTCTGATAAGAACTATCATAAGAAGTAGAATAACATGTTATCAAATACTCTGCATTGATAACAACCGCATCATAATCCAATAATGAAATTCTCGCAGAAAACTCATACTCATCAAAATTTTCATATTCTAGAGATTTAAAGTAAGTGTTAAGACCTACTATTTTTTTCTCCATAGTATTTTCCTTTCTTTATAACGAACAACTACAAACTTTTCAACTGCTCATTTTCAAGTTTTATACCTTGTTGTTCTTGCCAAGTTGAAATAACTTTGAATTTCGAAGCAGCATTACAAATGTTCTATTACAGGTTCATCAAAATTATCCCCCGGCTCAGGATACCCAAACAGCATCTTATAATTCGTAATAATTCCGTATTCATTAGGTGTTTTTCACAAACTCTTTTCTACTGATTTGGAATATATAAATTTTTCAAACTTTCTATGGAATACGAATTCCGCTATATCACTTCGTCTTAATTTTATATTCAACAAATTGTAGATTTCTTCTTTGGTCATTGTTTCTCTATGGCTTAATGCCGAACCAATAATCCCATTAATTCTATAGCTAGCTTTCTTTATATTCTTGTCATCTGTATACATTTCACTCAAAATTTCCTTAATCAGTAGTCTACTATCAGAATAAGAAACTTTCTTGTCAATCACATAACACGGCTCCTTAATTAATACCATTGTCCAATCGTTCCCAAAATTCACCTCATAAAAATCATACTCAAACAATTTACATTCATTCATCAAATCTAGTTTGTCACTGTAATATAATTGCATAAGAGATTTTTCATTTTTGTAATGCTTCACGCACTCATTTTTCGCAAACAAATAGGCATTATATATATGAGAAATTTGATTTAATACAACTCCCATCCAACAACACCATGCACTAAAATCATTCCCAAATATTAATTCAAGCGCACTCACTACATTTTCCGTTGTACTAAATGCAGTTTCAATTTGTTCCATTGATGGACATTCTGGAAAGACATAATGACATACTTGATAATTTCCAATATCAAACTCTTCTTTACAAAGACACAAATCATCCCAAACATCATATTCATCATATCCTTGAAAGTATAAGGTCATTCTTCTATCAGATATAAATTTCTTAGGAAAAAACATGTCTCCACTAACAACAATTACATTGCCCGATTTCATTGCATTTTCCAACGCATAAAAACATGCCATAATAGAGGTATTCGCAATGGTACAAAGTTGTTTGATATTATATTCTAAACTTCTATTTTCATTCAGAGTTAACATCTCTTTTACCCATTCGGTCGGCATTAATATCTCAGACGCAAATACATTTGCTTCATGTTCTTGAATATCTAATTTGTTATGTTCTGAATACTCATTATCCGTTACACACAAAGTAACATCACTATGCCAACTAATAAATATGTGACCTAATTCATGCGCCAAGGTAAAACGTTTTCTTGGTTCATACTGAATAGCAGAATTTAACACTATCTTTAGATCAGAATCCTTCAAATCAGAATAACCATCTGCATTAGTTCCAAGATTTTCTTCAACACAAGTTATTCCTTTTTCTTGAATAAGCCCCATCATATCAACAGGCGGATGTAGCTTATATTTCGTCATAACCCTTTGTGCAATTTTTCTAACTTGTTTTTCTTTATTCTCCATCTTTTTTGTATTTCTTTACTTCCTCCAAATTATACGATCTAGCCGCAATTTTATCTCCACTAGACATATTGATATAATCATGATAATTTATAGAATGTCTTCTACAATAAAGTATATCTCTCACCACATCATTTCCATATATTAGCCAATCGCGATATTCTTCATCTGTAAATCCTAAAAATTCACATAATGACATATTTGTCTCGTGAGTATGCCAGTATTCTACATAGTCATCTATTTCGTCAACAAAAAGCCCTTCTTCGAGACAATCTAAAACAAAATTCTTATACATCACTTAACCTCCTATCCTTACGCGCCTGCTTAATCAATTCTCCTGTTTTTGCGTCTAATGCACCCAAATGCCACCCCTGCTTATTAAACACCTCTATTTCTCCATGCAACTCATCCCATGAATATAATCGACCATTCCCCCTATACACTTTTCTTCCATCAATCACTTTATAAAACTCAAATTGATCCATATAGCAGGGTTTTGGCTTTGCTACATATGGCATATTAATCTCCTTTCCATTTTTTATTGCTCCATTTTTTCGTTTATACAAATTCTTTCTAATTATTTGTTTTATAACGTATTTCCCCCACCAACCTATGCACCGTCGTCCCCGGACACATCTCTGATGGTTTCTTTTTACCTTCACGTTCACACTGCTCCAATTTCTGCTGTGCTATCTGTATTGCCTTTTCCTCATTACCTGCATTGCTGATTTTTCCATACATCTTTTCATCTGCCTTGGAATACTTCTGTCCCGTCTTGCTCTCATATACTCGTCCGAACTCAGAGCAGCATGTCCATGAATCTTGAATTGCCGGCATTGCACCAAAATAAGTATACATCCATATTTCAAAACACGGATTCGACCACCCTACTTGTATACCTTTTTTCTCTGCCTCGGAAATAATTTCATCAAATCCTATCACTTGATCTCTGTCAAACACAATCCAAGGAATACGATATTGAGCCTCATAGGCTGTTAGCTCCAAGCATTTATCAATCATACTTCTTGTCTTTGTTTCCACGACTTTAATGACTAGTTTGTTTTTAACTTCTTCCGGCAATGATTGATGCAGTCCTGTAAAAAAGCAGCGTTCTGTCCCTTCAGTGTCTGTAACAATCAAGTAATATCCCAATTCCGGTACTTTGATTGTTCTTCTTTGCTCTCTTGTCTTTCTGTTCCCTATTCTATCCCCTTTTGCCATGCTCAATCCTCCTTAAACATATCAATACTCTTTAAAGTCGGAATGGCACCATACTTACCAATAAGATAATTCTTCTCATAGCTTTCGTCCTTACGAATACGCGCTCCATCCTCATCCACAAAATCTGCAAGAGAATATAATGTTGAAACACCCCGGTCATCCTTCTCAACAAACCAGATTTCATCACGACGCAGCAACTGATTTGAAAGTTGCCAGGTATCATGCGTTGTAAATACAAGTTGCGCATGGTTAACATTAATATTCGGGTTCAAGAATGTAAGTAAAAAGTTTCTTACCAATAGCGGATGCAGACGGGCATTTAATTCATCAATGAAAAATACGCTTCCTTTTTCTAATACCTCCTGTAATTCCGGATAAAGAGCAAACATCTTTAATGTTCCGGCTGACTCTGCACCTAAGGGTATCTCTGCCATTTCATCAGAATCAATCTTCTTATGAAGCGCATTAATCTTATATTTTTCTTCCTTTGATTCACCATCACTCGGAACCTTTTCTACCCGAAAATCCTTAATATGTTCATCAAAAGATGCAAAGTATTCCACAACCTTCTGCTGAACGTTCTTATCATCCACAAAGCCTCTCGGCAATCTACGTGATAAGAAAAAGTTAGTAACCGGATCACCAAAATCTGCAAATTCATTTGTCAAGAACCAGTCTCTGATTGCCTTACATTTACTAATTTTTAACTTAGCTCCTAAAGAAGCAATCAACACCTGCTTTTCCAGCGCAATCTTTATATTATCCCTGCTGTTCTTCGGCAAGCCTGATAGATCTAATTCACTGTCAGAATTCCCACGATAAAATACTGTACTGTACTTTCTGGCTGTCTTGGCCTTAGAGTTCAGCCATTCCTCTGTTACACCTTCCTGATCAACGCAGAATCCATAATTATATGTCTTCTCGTTCTTATCTCCAGGAATAGTGAAATAGACCTCAAAACTGGACTCTGCATCTGCTGACGTGGAATCAAACAAAAACGGAGTAGGTCTATACTCCTCAAACTTCTCTTCCTCATCTCCATACTTGAAAGAATCCACTACATACTCGGCCATATACTCAAATGCACTGTATATATTTGACTTGCCACTTGCGTTTGCTCCATAAATGGCAGCAACCGGCAGTATCTTTTCTCTTCCGATGGTCACAACTCTTTCAGAAAATTCTGTCATCTTAGTGGCAGACAAATCCAAAGTTGCTTCTTCTCTAAAAGATCTAAAATTTTTAAAATTAAATTGTATCAACATAATTGCTACCTCATCTTCTTTTCTGTTTTTTATTATATGCATTTTTTCAAAATAATCAACACCTAGATGTGATTTTTTCTCATTTAAATGTTGACTATTCATTTCCTTTAGATATCAAAGCAAAAAGCAAGGCTCTCACCTTGCTCCTCTTACCCCACGCATAATTTTTCCTTGTTTTCCGATAAGTTCTCTAATATGTAAGCCTCACTCTCTGCATACAATGCAGCATCCTCTATTGCCCGCTCTACCTTCCCGGCATTTACTTCTATTAAAAGTTTGCACAAGAAATCTGCAGTATCTTCCGCTGAATTTGGATTATGAAAACGATAATTTAATTTCGTCCGTTTCAAGCGAAAGCTACACCCCCTTACCTCGCCTGTCCTTCTCTCCCATACTATGAGAAAGATTCTTAGATTAGACCAGATCATTTAATCTAAGTTAAGCATAACCTACTTGAAATCAAATTACGTTCCCCAAATACTAAACTTTTGTCCATTCCCACCGTACTTTTTCAAAAAATTTCACTGCTCCTGACTGCATCATATTCCATTAAAAGTCGTAAAATAAAAAGAAACGCTTGAAAAGAGTTTTATGTTACGAATCTTTTTCAAACGTTTCTATACCAATTCAATATACAATTTTATGATTAGCATCCGCTTCTTTGCCTTGTTCTTTCTAATTTCAAATTTAATTTTAATTCTATATTCACAACTTGGCAAGCAGTGCATTTGTACACACAAAATGCATTTTTGCTTGTTGGGAGTATCTCCCAAACCCTCAGAATCAATCAGAAATCTGATTGAACCATATAATTCTTTTTTCAATTTCATCCGAAAATTATATTCCAAATGTTTCAGGAGGCAAATCAATTCCTAACATTGCTCCAAATTTAAGACCAAATCTCACAAAGTTGTATGAAACAGATGTGACAACATTATCTGTTACCACAAAACCCATTTGCACTGGATTTTTTAAATTATCATCCCAACCTATCATCTGAGATAATTCTTCTTCTGAAAATCCTTCTCCCATAATCTCCTCTTTATTTACGCCGGCCATAAATGCTTTTCCTAATAATATTCCTGCTCTCACTAGCATAATCGGTGCAATAGAGATAGCACCAATAATTTTGTTATCGAACTGCTTAATGAAATCAATAACTCTCGGATTTTCTATTGCCTCCCGAATATCCATAGCCCCCGGAAGAAGTAAACTATCATATTCTTCAATGTCTAATTCGCTCAATTCTTTTTGTGGTATAACAAGCAAACCATCTTCACTTCTTATAGGTTCTTTCGTTGCTCCAAAAACAACTACTTCCTTTCCCCCCAAGACCAATACTTCCATCGCAACACTTATTTCAAAATTGCAAAAAGAATCATATAATAATACTGCCGTTTTCTTCATACGTTTTCACCCTCCTCATATTTTTTACTCATTGTCTTCTAAAATTCACACTTCCATCTCATACATATTATATCAAAATCACTCTCAGATTTCCACCTGAGAGTGATCCTACTTTATCCCTATTCAATCACCCAAACAATCTCACCTTTAAATCGTTCTATATTGTTACGTCTATATGTACCGTACTTTTACTGATTCCAAAATTCTTTGCTGCCTGTCGCACCGTAGCGTTGTTTTCGATAATATAATTAGCGATCTCGATAGCCCGCTCCTCAATATATGTTTTCAAAAAAATACCTCTGCATTACTGTGTTTGTACAGTTTATGCAGAGGCATTTTAGGTTATGCACCGGTATTATTTAGTTCTTATCAGCCGCCAGTATCTGATCGATCGTCTTCATCAGCTGCTTATATGCATCATCGTTATCAATACCACCCATGATCGGCTCTCCGATAATGTTTCCGTTACGGTCAAGCACGATTGTAGTCGGGAAGGCCATAATGCTTGTTGCATATTTTCCGGCTTCACTGTTGGAATCAAGGGAAAGATTCGTATATTTTGCACCCTGCTTCTCTAAAATACTCTTAGCTTCAGCAATTCCATCCTCATTTCCGTCAAGGGAATCTATATTGATACCAATAAGCTGTCCGCCTTTTTCCTTCAGCTCCTCATTTAATTTATTCAGTTCCGGAAGCTCCTGTACGCATGGAGAACATCCATTAAACCAGAAATTCAAAACCGTGACTGCATTCTTTGAAATGATGCTGCTGTCCACGTCATTTCCATCCAGATCCTTTGCCTGAAACTTCGGAAATACGCTTGCTCCCTCTTTGCCGGAATTCTCATTTGAAGCATTCTCACTCTGCTTCTTGAGAAGTGGCTGAAGTTCATCCTCAAGCTTTTTGATCTCTTCAACATCTTCCTTCAAAGACTTGAGTTCATCATCTGTAAACTGATCCTTAATTTTGTCTAAAGCGTTTGCCAGAAAATCTCCGTAATTGCTAGTTGTCGCATCCTCGACAGTTGATTTATCAATGCTGCTAAATACCTTCTCCCATAAAGGCTTATGGTTTTCAAGGATACTGTTCTCTTTCTGTGTCAATTCATTAATCTTTGCATCCAGATCTTCAGTTTCCTGCGTTGACATCTGCGACTCTGTAGCTGTGTTTTCCTTGTTTGCAGAATTTCCGCACGCACTTACTCCGAGTACCATCGCTGCAATAAGCAGCATCACTGTTAATTTCTTCATTTTATTCTCCTTTATTTTCTTTCAAATTTGTTTTACCTGTTCCAAATCCATATTGATAGTGAATTGCTTCCGTCGGACATTCCTTTATACACATGCCACAGCGGATACATTCCGTATGGTTCGGATGCTTTGTGACATCCACGTCCATCTTGCAGGCTCTCTCACATTTGCCGCAGGATACACATTTATCCTCATCCACCTTCATCTGCAGAAAAGATACCTTATTGCAAAGCGCATAGATTGCACCAAGCGGACAGATCCATTTACAGAATGGGCGGTAAAACATAAGGCTTAGGATTACAAAAGTAATAAGTATACCGAATTTCCATGTAAACAGTTTGCCAAGAGCCGCTCTGATACTTGCATTGGCAATCGAAAGCGGAATCGCGCCTTCCAGCACTCCCTGCGGGCAAAGATATTTACAGAAAAACGGATTTCCCATTCCCAGTGAATTTGTCACCAGAAGGGGTAGTAAAATAACAAAAATCAACAACACACCATATTTTATATAGCGAAGCGGCTTAAGCTTTTTCGTTGAGAATTTCTTAAATGGAATCTTGTGTAGCAGCTCCTGGAACCAACCGAACGGACACAGAAATCCGCAGATAAATCGTCCGAGCAGTACACCTAGCAGAATTAAAAATCCTGTAATGTAATACGAAAATTTAAACTTGGATGAGCCGATGACCA
>OGPT01003218.1_pt1 | contig 12026 bp, 10 predicted proteins | sample 1552951 | NCBI WGS metagenome assembly OGPT01 (sample SAMEA2580224, study PRJEB22360) | human gut metagenome | biome: human gut; feature: human-associated habitat; material: faeces | place: Denmark | collected 2008/2010
ATATAACAATATAGTTACAAATGTAAAAAAAAGTTGAAAAACAGGAGAAAAGTATATTATAATTATGATAACTAGTATAATAAGGGGGAAATGGTATGAAAATCCTTAAATACGTTGCGGTAGTAATTACAGCAATGCTGATAATGATAAATTTAAATCAGCCGGTTGCAGAAGCAATGACATTTGATGAAATGAGAAGTAAAATACAAACATGGACACAAATTGGACAAAGCCAAGGAGGTTCAAAAATAAGTGGAAATGAAATAGGAAATATACTTAAACCAATAGTAAATATATTAACGGCAATTGGTGCAATAGCACTTATTGTAATTACAATGATTATGGGTATAAAGTATATGTTTGCGACTCCAGAAGAGGCTGCAAAGTTGAAACAACAACTTATTGGATTAGTTGTTTCAGCAGTGGTAGTGCTTGGAGCTACAGCCATTTGGAAAATAATATACAATATATTAGTTGCATCAAAATTATAAAGTACAAAGGAGGAAGCTATGGGAACATATTATATTCCTAGAAATTTAAGAGGAGAAACAAGGATTTTTTATATATTTACAGTTAAATCACTAATTACAACTGTTTGTGGTATTGGATTTGGACTTATATTTTTATTCCTTTTTTCAATATTAGGGTTAAAAATGGTTGGAATAATAATAACTGCAGTATGTGGTTTACTTGGATTTGGAATTGGTGCAATTAAAATACCAACTGTTTCAGGAATTCCAGTAACTAAAAAAATAGGTGGAGAACCTTTAAGTGAAATAATAATTAGATGGATAAAGTTTAACAAAAACAAAAAAATGTACGTATATACAAAGGAGGAAAAATAAATGAGTCTTATTACAATATTACAAATTGTACTAGCAATATTAGTATTTATAATACTAGCATTAATTGCTGCATATTTCTTGATCATTTATATGAATAATAGAAAAGAAGAGGAAGAACAAGAAGAAGCATTAGGAATTGAAAATGAAGAACTTAAAGATTTTAATGGAATGCCAAGAGAATCAATATTTAAGTTTATGGAGTTTGATGAAGTAAAAGACAATATGATCATCAGAAAAAACAGAACACAATATGTAATGATTATACAATGTTCTGGTGTAAACTATGATCTTATGTCAGAAGAAGAAAAGATAGCAGTTGAAGAAGGATTTGTTCAATTCTTAAATACATTAAGATTTCCAATTCAGTTATACGTACAAACAAGAAGCTTAAACTTAAGAGATATAGTTGATGAATATAAAAGCAAAGTATCTGCAATAGCACAAGATATAGAAAAAGTTAATGCAAGGATACAAGCTGCTAAAGAAACAAAAAATGAAAGACTTTTAATAAAATTACAACAAGAAAAAAGAAGAAAAGAAAGAGTTCTTGATTATGGATTAGATATAGCAGAATATGTTGCAAGAATGAGTTTGAATAAAAACGTTCTACAACAACGTACATATTTAATTCTTTCTTATTTTGCAAGTGAATGCGGAGCAACACCAGATACTCCACCAGAAGAAGTAGATGGAATGTGCTTCTCAGAATTATATACAAGAGCTCAAACAGCTATACGTTCATTACAAGCATCTGAAGTAACAAGTAAAGTATTAAGTTCAGAAGAAATTTGTGAACTTCTATACATAGCATACAACAGAGATGATTCAGAATTGCTACAATTCTCTAAAGCATTAGATGGACAATATGATGCTTTATATTCAACAGGAAAAGATGTATTAGAGAAGAAAGAAGAAAAACTTGATGCAGAAATTTCTGAAAAAGCAATTGAACTTGCAACAGAAAGCATAATAAGAGCAGATAAATATAGACAAATTGAATTAGTAAAAAGAGAACAAAAAATAAAAGATAGAGCAACAGATTTAGTTGAACAATACAAAGGACAAATGGATGAAGTAACATACAATGGTGCTAAAACAGAAATAAAGATGGCAAAAGTAGATGCTGATTTTGAGAATAAGAAGAACGAAGGATAAGGAGGATATAAGATGAAAAATAAAAAAAATAAAGCAGTTAATCAAAAACAAGAAGACGAAATACTAGAAGAGAAAAAAGATGAAAAAGAACAAGTAAGCTTTTTGGAGAAAAACAGAAAAGGACTTAAAGATTTAATTGCACCAGCAGGAATAGATGCATCAAATCCAAATTATCTACAAATAGCATCAGGAAGAACAAGATATGCCAGAAGTATGATAGTATCTACAATCCCAAGAATGTGTACTTTCCCAGAATTTTTAAGAGGAATGTATACATTTGGAGATTTAAATGTTTCTGTATTTATTAATCCCGTAAGTGAAAATACATCACAAACTGAATTAAATAGAACAATTAATGAACTTGAATCAGAAAGAATTGTTGCATGGGATAGAGGAGATATCAACAGAGAGAGAATATTAGCACAAAAAAGAGCTGAGGCTGAAGAGCTTAGAGATCAAATAGCCGCAGGATTTAACAAATTATTTGATGCTTCAATTGTATGTACATTATTTGCATATAGTATAGCAGAACTAGATAAATATACAGAATTACTTTCAGCAGAAATGTCAAAAAACTTAGTTGGAATTAAACCAGCATGGGCAATCCAAGATGAAGCATTCAGAAGCAATATGCCATTCTTGGATAATAAATTAAACAAAGTCCATACATTTGATAGACGTTCAATGTCAACAGTATTCCCATTCTTCACATCAGAAATTGGACATGAGAAAGGAATACCATTAGGATTTAATAGACAAACAGGATTACCTATATTATTTGATAACTTTAGTCCAACATTAACAAACTACAACATGGTTATTTTTGGTAAGTCTGGTGCTGGTAAAGGTGTTACAATAAAAACATTAACAGCAAGATCATCTGTATTGATGGGAATAGAAAGTTTAGCACTAGATGCTGAAGGTGAGTATGGAGTAGTTGCTGAAGCATTAGGTGGGGTTAATGTAATAATAAGCCCTAATTCACAAACAATTATTAACCTATTTGATATAGAACCTGAAATAGTTAAAGATGAAATAACAGGAAGAGAAAGAGTAGTTCTTAACGTTGAAAATAAGGTTGAAGACGTTACACAATCTTTACTTACAATGGCAAGAGGTAGTACAAGAAGTAAAGAAGTAAACGAACTAACAAAACAAATTATTTCAGAATCAGTTGCTGAAGAATATGAATCAATAGGTGTTAACAGCAACGTAGATAGTCTTTACAAAAATACAGCGGGATTAATAAGAAACACAAGAGAAAGAGAAAAGAAAGAAATGCCAACAATAGGAAGCTGGTATGCAAGAATATTGAAAAAGGCAGAAGAAAATAAAAACCCTGACTATAGATTCCACTATAGTTATTTAATAAAAGTTATGAGACAATATGTTAGAGCTTATAACGGACAAATGGCTTATTTTGATGGACAATCAACATTTGAATTACTAGATGGAATGCCATTTATAAACCTAGATATTTCACAACTAGAAGAAAGATTTGCAAGACCACTTGCACAACAAGTTCTTCTATCATGGATTTGGGAAAAATATGTTAAGAAAAATAGTGAAGATAAATCAAAAGCTTCAAAGAAAAGAGTTCTTATTGATGAAGCATGGATGTTGCTTCCATACCCAGAAGCCGTAGACTTCTTAAACACAATGGCTAGACGTGCTAGAAAAAGAAACGTTTCATTAGCAGTTATGTCACAGAGATTCCAAGATTTCTATGAGAAAAAAGAAGTTGAAGCAGTTCTTACATCTTCAGATACAAAACTATTCTTAGCACAAGATAAATCTGAAATACAATATATTAAAGAAGTATTCAAACTAAGTGATGGTGAAGCATATTTCTTAACAACTTGCCAAAGAGGTGAAGGTTTATTAAAAGTAGGTGAGGATACAGCTATAATTGCAATTCAACCTACAAAGAAAGAATTTGAATTTATTGAAACAAATATGAATAAATTAGCAGCGATAAGAGGCGAAAATAACTAGAGCAAAGGAAAGGACAAATAAATGAGAAAAAGGGTAATATGGTTAATAATAGTTGTACTATTAGCCAATGCATTAATACCTAATTTCATATATGCAACAGATACAGACTTGGAAATAAATACTCAAGACTTCAAAACAATTAATGAAGGCTATAGTATGGATTCTTGGAATGATCTAAAAAACAATTCTAAAGCAACATTAAAATCAGAAAATGGATCAAAAGTAAAACAAGTTAGAGAAACATTTTCTTTTGGATCTAGTTTGGCAACTGCACTTGGAACATGGCTACTTTTGCCAGTTGTTGTTGTATCTGGAACAATGACTATAATTACTAGAGGAGCAGATAATTTTTTAGTGAAAAACGACCAAGTTGCAAAATGGGATGAATCTCAAAGTACATATCTAAAAGATTCTAATGGTCCATCAATAAATTGGTTTACTATAGAAGACACAGTATTTAATAAAATAGACTTATTTGATGCAGATTACTTTGGTGTAGATAATAATAAAAACGAAGTGAATAAAGCGATAAAGAATTCAGTAGCAAGCTTTTATTATATAGCTAAAGTAATTGCAGTAGTATTACAATTAGCAATGTTAATATACTTAGGAATAAGAATGGCAATATCAACAGTAGCATCAGAAATTGCTAGATATAAAGATATGCTCAAAGACTGGCTAGTTAGTATGATATTAATATTTATAATGCCATATGTAATAGCAATGATAAATATGCTGTCAGGGGCAATTGTTAGTTTGTTTTATACTGCAAAAGTTACAAGTGGATTTGAAAAATCAATTATATGGCAATCAATAAATATTCTTAATATTACATCTGGTTGGTCATATGTTGCTACAATATTTATGTATGTTGTAATGACATTCTATCAAGCTAAATTCTTTGTAATGTATTTTTACAGATTATTATCAATGGGATTCTTAATTGTTATATCTCCATTGATTACAGTTACATACTCTGCTACAAAAACAAAAATAGCTGGAAAAGGTGGAAAGGCTGGAACGTTTACAAATTGGATACAAGAGTATATGGTAAATGCATTTATCCAGCCAATCCATGCAGGACTTTATTTAGTATTTATAGTTTCTGCAAATAAGATATTTGAAGTGGCGCCATTTTTAGCAGTAATATTCTTTATGGCATTATCAAGATCAGAAAAAATAGTTAAAAATATATTTAACATGAGAGATAAAAAGTCAATTCACTCTATGTCTGAATATGTAAAATTCCCTCGTAAGGAAAAATAAGTTAGGAGAAGAAAATGAAGAAAAGGGTTAAAAAACTAATTTGGTGTATTGTTATTTTCATAACAGTAATAAACTTAATAATTACATTGTTTCCAACGTCGGCAGACATGGCTCTGGCAACAGATACTTCATCATCGGTAGAAACGGTTGAAACCATAGATGAAAATGCAGATTATGATTCAATGATGGACGGAGTATTTAATGTATTAGGAACAACTCTTGATGGAGTTGTAGGTATAATCACATGGGTTATAAGAGCACCATTACTTTTAATAGCGATGGGTATACAAGGACTTCTAACTGGAATAGCAAAATTAGGAGATGATTCTGGAGGAAATAAAATACAAGGATTTTTAACACCTGATGATATATTCTTTAACAGAGTAGGAATAACTGAGATTGACTTTTTTAATTTCTCAGGAGAATCAAATGTTATACAAACAATAAGAATCAATATTGCAACATGGTATTATATATTAAGAATACTATCAATAGTATTATTATTAGCAGTTCTTGTGTATATAGGAATAAGAATGGCAATATCAACAGTAGCTTCAGAACAAGCTGTTTATAAAAGAATGCTTACAGACTGGCTAGTAAGTTTTGCATTAGTATTTTTATTAAATTACATAATAATGTTTACTATAGAAGCAAATAATGCGTTGGTAAATATGCTTTCTGGAACAGCAAAAGTTACAATCGGAAATGGAATAGTAACACAATTGGCTACAATGTCACTTGGTGGAATGGCAACTAAAGCATGGGGGGCATTACTAGTATATTTTGCACTTATAGGTATGACAACATCATTTTTATTAATATACGTAAAACGTATGTTAATAGTTGGATTTTTAATAATAATATCACCATTAATAACAATTACATATTCAATTGATAAAGTAAAAGATGGAAAAGCACAAGCATTAGAAGCGTGGTTAAAAGAATTTATAACAACGGTTTTATTACAGCCATTTGATTGTATTATATATTTAGTATTTATATCTACGATAATTGATACATTGAAAACGTCATCATCTTTAGCAAAATTGATTTTGGCATTAATGTGTATGAGCTTTATTTGGAAGGCAGAAGAAATAGTTAGAAAGATATTTCATATTGAAAGTCAAAGTGTTGGAAATGCACTCGCGGCAGCAATGGCTGTACAAAGTATAGGAAATACAGCCAAAAGAGTTGTTGGTGCAACAACTAAAGCTATATCAAAAACAAAATTCGGACAAAATATTGGAAAGAAAGTTAGTACAAGTGCACCAGTAAAACCAATTGTTAGTGCTGCTAAAACAATAGATAGTACCAAAATTGGTCATGCAGTTGGAAGTGTAATTAAACATAGTGTGCCAGCAGGAATTGGAATGGCAGCTGGAGCATATGAAATTGGACTTGGAACTTCAGCTAATGCAGCACACGTAGGATTCCAAGCATATGACGCAACACATGCATGGATGTTCCCAGATGCTTCAGCACTGGGAAGTAAAGAGAATATTCAACAAATCCAAAATGATTTAAATAAATTTGCATCATATATGTCTAAAAATAATAATTTCAATTTTCAAAATTATGGAACAGATAGAACAAGTAAAAATAACCTTAGAAGTTATGTCAATAGCCTAATAGGTGTAAATATGGCCCATATAGATGCATCAGTATCAGCTGCATTGTCAGCATTAATAAATGCTAATCCAACAGATTATGATACAAGTACAACAGTTGGAATGAATAATTTACATAGATTACAAGATATGGCAATGGATGATAGCTTAGACTTTAACGATCCAAGCACAAATCCACTAGGACATGCATGGACAACAGAAGAGAAGAGAGTGGTATCAACAATACAAACCAAAAACCTTGCTACAGCAGTTAATTCATTACATGACAATTACGAAGCTGCAGGAAGCAACAATGCAAAACAAGATGTTGATACATTCATAAATAGTTTAACTTAAAATGAATAATAAGACGAATTAGCAATCATTATTATAAATGATTGCTAATCTTATATAGAGAGATGTGAGACTATATTGTGATGATGAGAGCAGAATTATAGAAGAAGAGAAAAAAATCACATTTTTATATCTACAAATATTAAAAAAATAATAAGAAAAAAGCTATTGAGAAATCAAATTATATGTTAAAATAAATTATATATGTATAAAAGGAGATGATTACCATAAGAAAACAGAAGAAAAACAATAATATAAAATATATTATTGCGATAATTCTCATAGCAATAATTATGATAATTAATTTAATAGTTATTATAAAATTGACTAAAAAGCCTAAGTCGGCAGATCAAGCAAACAATCCAATAATCTCGGAATCTAATAATGATGATACTGAAGAAGATTCAGGATCAAGAGAAGATGATGTAAAAAGTTTGCCAGAAACACTTAGAATAAAAAGATATATAGGTTTCTTCTTAGAAGACATAGAAAATGGTGATTATCAATCAGCATATGATGTATTAAATGAAGATTTTAAGAAAACATATTTTACTAATTTAGATGAATTTAAAGAATATGCAGATAAAAATTTCAACTCATCAATAATGACATTAACATATGATAATGTTGAAAGACTTGGAAATAGTAAAACAGGAAATATGTATGTAGTATGGGTAACAATCTCTAATATGTTTCAGTCAAAACTAAAAGATGGGGAAGAATTACCACAAACAAACTTTGTTATAATTGAATATGATTATAATAAATATGAAATGTCATTTAGTGTTAACCAAGAATAGGAGGATGATATGTTTTTAAAATGGAGATTAAAAATAAGAAATTTCTTCAAAAAATATAAAAGAGTAATTTTTATTGTATTAATAGTATGGTTAGTAATAATAGCAATTAATTTTTTCCTTGGACGTAGATCAGAAACTTCAGTACTCAACACAACATATAATCCACATGAAGTAGTATTAACAAGTGATACTGAAGTGCCAGAAAAATTACAAACACCAATAGAAGATACAATAGATGATTACATAAATAAATGCAATAATAAAGACTATTCAGGAGCTTTTGAATTGTTAACTACAGACTGTAAAACACACGTATTTGGAGATTCATTAGATAATTTTACAACATATGCAAGTTCGGTTTTTCCTAATAAAAAAAGATATAGCATACAAAATTATTCAAATTTTGGACAAGCATACATATATAATGTGAAATTAATTGATGATATTATAGCAACAGGATTAACAAACCAAAGTTATGCATATTATGAAGAAAAATTTGCTGTAAAAGAAGAAGATGGGAAAATAAAATTAAATGTTAATGACTATATGGGATTTAATGATTTAAAAAAAGTTGCAGAAGATGACTATTTAAAAATAAGAGTGGAAAATAAAGAAGAATTTTATTCATTTGAAATTTACAGTGTAAAAATTACTAATAAAACAGATAAAAAAGTTGTTTTATATGATGGAATTGTTGGAAATGAATTAAGCTTGATATCAGGTCAAGATGAAAGAAATCCAATCAATGTAAAAGATACTATTACTTTAGAACCAGGAGAAACAAGGACATTTGAAATTACATTTAATAAATATTATGATGAATCAACAAAAGCATCAGAAATAGCATTTAATAAAATAAGAATAATGACTGAACAATATACTGGAACAGAAGAAACAGAAGAGGAAGAACTAAGCAAAGCAGAAAGGACATACAGTATAACAATACCAATACAATAAGCATAAAAGGGGGTGATATCCATAGAAGATGAAGAGAAAAAACAAGCGGAAGAAGAACAAAGAGAAGCAGAGGCACAGGCTCAGCAAGAAGATAAAGAAGCCAGAATGGAAGATGAAGGATTAAATGAAAATTCCATGGATATTGGTGATGACGAAGCTGAAAGTGATGATGATAGTAACGACTCTGATCACAGAAGAAAAAGAAATGATGACAATGATAAGGAAAAAGAGGATGCTGAAAAAGACGCAGAAGAAAATGCAGAAGATACTAAAGAAAAAGCAGAAGACGATATAAAAGACCAAAAAGAAGGGGAAAAAGGCAAAGGAGAAAATACTGAAGATTTAAATCCAAATGACGGAAAAAATCCAAATGAAAATCAACCAGAGAATGAGTCTCAAGATCCCTCAAAAACGGAAAAAAATCAACCAGAAGATAATAATCCAGAAAATAATAAGCCGGAAAAAGACACTCCAGAGAGAGAGACTCCAGAAAACAACACACCGGAAAATAGTAATCCTGAAGGAAATGGCCCAGAACCTTCACCAGAAACCGGTGGACAAGAATTAAATCCACCTGAAAAAATGAATGCAGGTGATTTTGGAAATACTCCAAGTGCAGGCACAGCAACAGAAGGAGAAGCAGCGGCAGGTGAAGGAGCAGCTGGAGCGGTTCGGCATTCCGGTGCTGGTGGAGCGCTCCAGCTACGAGAGCAGCCCGCTGGCACGGATGGAATGGATCAAACTGTACGGCATCTTGCTGGGCAAAGAAGTCCTTGCCGAGGAGGTGTTCGCCCGGCAGGCGCAGCGCATTGCACCGCTGCTAAAGCAGCCCTCCACCGGCAAACGCTGCGCGTTTTTCTCCATTACTTCCAGCGGCCTTGCCACTGTGCGCAAAAGCGGAGACTATGTGGCGCAGATGATCGGCATGGCCGGGGGCGAATATGTTTTTGCAGACCTTGCCGACAGCGGCAACAGTCTTTCCACCATGAATATCCCGCTGGAGGATCTTTACGCCGGGGTCAAGGATGCCGATGTGCTTATTTATAACGGCACCATCGAGGGCACGATCTCCACGAAGGAGGAGTTGCTTTCCCGCTGCGCATTGCTGGCAGAGTGTAAGGCGGTGCAAAGCGGTGATATCTGGTGCACCACGCCCGACTTTTTCCAGCAGAGCATGGCACTGGCAGATTTTATGCTGGACCTCCACGCTGTTTTTACCGGGAAAACTGCCGACCCCGACACCCTGCATTTTTTGACCAGGATCATCTAAGGAGCCGCTTATGACCAGCCGCAAACGCCTTGTTTTTTCCTATTGCTGCCTTGCCCTGCTGCTGGCGGTGCTGTTTACCGTGTTCTCCCGCGTGAATGTAAAAGGCGAGCCAGAACCTTTGGAAAAAAGAGGTCAGGCGTTGCGGCGATGGAGCGAGCTGTGGCAGCTGGGGCATTTCCCGGAGCAGCCGCTGCGGGACTATCTGGAACAGTGGAAAGACCGCTTCTGGCTGTTCCACCCGGAGCGCCCCTTCTGGCAGGTGCCGGAAGCGAAGATCGGCAGTCCATTCGGAGCGAAAAAGCTGAACGGAGAAGTGTTTGAAAGCGAGAATAAAAGCAGCCTGTTTTCTGCCTGTGCGGGAACAGGAAAGGAAAGCATGGACTACCCGCAGGCTGCACGATGGCTTGTGTCTTTAAACAATTATGACGATGCGGCGGATAAGAAAAAGGCAAAAGACCGGCCGCTGCCGTCGATGGGGCCGGGGTGGCTCGGCCGGATCGGTGTGATCTATGTAAAAGGCAGCAATCTGTTTGAAACACTGATGCGGAACCTGATGTTCCTGCAAGATGGCGGAGAGCTCTGGGAACCGGATGTCCCGTGTTGGGAGCTTGAGGATGCAAGAAGCGGCGAACGAACTGAGGTGGCATGCCCGGATAACTTTGCGGAGCTGATGACGACGCAGTTTCGACGGATCCTTCTGGAACGGAAGGAAAACAAAGTTGTGGGCTATACGGTCTTGGGAGGAGACTTCTTTGATTCCACGAATGCATTTGCAGAACCGATGACGCTCTGGAATAAAAAAGAGGACAAAAAGACAGGGCTGGTGTATTACGATCCGCGGAAACATGAGATGGGAAAACAGCTCTGGCGGGAGTTTTCCGCTATCAGTGATAGGGGCGGCCATAAACCCGGCGTGATCTGGTGGAATACCTATTTGCAGGGCCGGAAATTGCTGAGCAGAAAAGAAATTCTACAGGTTTGTGCAGTTGGGGTGGAATACGGAGCGCAAAGTGCCTCCATGAAAGATTGTTACACGGATGCGCTTTCGATGAATCTTGAACTGCTAAATGAATTGGGCCGTACATGGCAGATCTGTGTTGACGATGAGGTGAACAACTGTGAGCAGGCTGCATGGATCGTGGGTCGTCTGGCACAGAACCTGGCCCTTGCGGCAGGGGACAAGAACGACACCGGTGCCGAAGCCGCCCGCGCGCAGTTCTATTTTGCGGTAGACCAGCCGTTCCGGCGGTGGCTGCAGAGCATTGACCCGGAGACGGATGAACCGGTCGAGAAGGCGGCCGAGTGGCAGGTGCAGGCATACCGGCTTGCGGCAGAATTGGGCAAGCAGATGGTGGAGCAAGCGGGAGCTGCCGCCTTTGTGGGTCGCCGCATCCCGGAGGCAAAGAACAAGGATAAGAGCTGCCTGTATACGGCACCCAAAGCCTATAACAGCTTTCTATATTACCTGCGGAAGCTGTACCCGAAACAGGATGAAGGAGGGACAGAATGAAAACCAATGAGGTGAAAGCCTGCGTGACACAGCAGCTGCGTCGGCTGCAAGTTCTGCCGGAGCCGCAGAGACGGGCCGAGCTTGCCGAGCTGCGCCGGGGCGTGGGGCGTCAGCCCGGAGACCTGCCTGCGTTGTGGGGCGCTCTGCTGGCCGATATGCCGGAGCAGCTGCAGGGCAGCAATGGCCCGTCAAAGGCGGAATGGGCCGTCTATACGGCGTTGACCCTGTTTGCCCTGCACCAGCAGGGGGGAGCCGGTGTTTCCATGA